>JACCDQ010493627.1_pt1 | contig 11983 bp, 12 predicted proteins | sample 7446031 | NCBI WGS metagenome assembly JACCDQ01 (sample SAMN15323442, study PRJNA562643) | freshwater metagenome | isolation source: river surface water | place: USA:Blue River Watershed | collected 2017-08-17
GGCACCACGAATGCGGCAATGCTGGCCCAAACCAGCTGTTTGGGGCTCTTGATGGGACCCGTGTGGGCTTCGTGCTGATCGTGGCTGTTGCTCATGACATCCTCTGATGAATGGCCCCGCCTGAGGCGGGGCATGGATTGACCGGAATCAACCGCGCATTATAGCGACCTGACCTTCGCAGACCTTGCAGGGCGCAGGTCGCCTGCAGGCCGCGTGCGATAATGGCCGCTGACTGCAGATGCGGCTGTAGCTCAGTGGATAGAGTATTGGCCTCCGAAGCCAAGGGTCGTGGGTTCGATCCCCGCCAGCCGCGCCAAATTCGACAACGCCACCCCTCGCGGTGGCGTTTTTCGTTTCTGGAAAGTCCTTGGGGGACAAGCACTTGCGGTAATTTTGAGTGCGCAGTAGTTCGCCGACCTGCGTCTTCCAGCCGGGTTTGAACCGGGTTTCTGGACGGGTTTGCTGGCCTGCACCACCAAATCGAAACCCGGCAACTTACCTCTAAGCCATAAACGGTGAGGGTTCCAGCGTTTCGCTGGTAGCTCCTTTCGCGAGCGGGCGGAGCATTGGGAATCCAGTTTCCTCGCGCGAGCGCGCCCGCGCGCGTACTGGTGGCCTTTGGGCGCTCAGAGCCCCGCTTCGACCAACAATGCTGATGGCTTGACCTGCAAAGCATCAGCAATACGGCAGAGATTCATGAGCGTGAGATTGTGCTCGCCGCGCTCAATGCCGCCCATGTAGCTGCGATCAAGTTCTGCATCGGCGGCCAGCACTTCCTGAGACAAGCCAGCCTCTTTCCTGGCCTGGCGAATAGCACCCCCCAAGGAAACAAGTTCCTTGTTACCTGCAAATTTCGGGGACGGCTTGGCCATGACCTTGATGGTCTTTGGTTGACGCCTTTAATACCACGGGAGAAAATACCCAAAATTAGAAACAACGGCATCTTTCACGATGCTTAGTAGAAATGAAGATGCCCGCTTTAAAGGCTATTGCGCTTATCGGAGTCCTTAGCTTGGCAGGTTGCCAGACGCCTGCTGACGTGGCTGGGCATTCGGACTACAGGGTTTGTCGTGCCCATATTCTTCGCCCACCGCTGGCAAGTCGTGATGCATTGCTGGAGGCGGACCGTCAGGTCAGGGTGCGAGGACTAGATTGCTCGAAATACGCATCAGCAATCATGCGAGAGGATACAACCAATACCCAAATCTTGCAGCAGATGAGTCAGCCACAACAACAAAGACCAGTGCAGACCAGATGCTGGGGGAGTGGCATCTTCGTGCAGTGCACAAGCAACTAAACCTAAGCCATGTACCTCGGGTCAGATTTCCACCGCTATTGGGCAAGGTGCGGGCGAAGAGACATTCACCCCGACGATGCCAACTACTTGGTGGTTGAAGACTCGCCCTTCAACCACGAGCTGCTGCCATGTCCGTTTGATGGACCGTTAGATAAAGCAAAGGTGGTGATTTGTTTGGCGAACCCAAGTGATGGCTACACAGCTGACACTGAAACCGTGAATGGGTTGGCTATGGAAATGCGCTCAGGCGAAGAGCCATTGCCGTCTACGTTTGATCGGTTCTATCAGCCGATTCTGCGACCTATCGGAATACCGCAGGATGAGCTGAGATCGATGGTGGCAGTGTTTAACGTTTGCCCTTACACGTCGAAAGACATGAGCGAAGCGGCAGAGCGGAAAGCAGCAGGTCTACCAAGTGTTTGGCAGGCACAGAAATTCCTTCGCGAGGTGCTCATTCCTCGTGCTCAGACAGGGAACATCCACTTGGTCCTTATTCGGAGGCTGCAACTTTGGGGAATTACACAGGGGGCAGAGGAACACGGTGGATTCCGCGTAGTGTCTGGTCGAGCACGCGGTGCCGTCATGTCATATGGGCATGGCAGAGAAATACAGGGATGGCTGATTAAGAAGGGCCACATAACCAACCTGAGTCGGTGTGAATCCTGAAGCCACGAAAATTTCCAGCGATGGGCTACGACTCCAATTTCGACGATGTGCAAGACGAACTGCATAGCATGCGCCGAGCAAGCAAACAAAACCGAACGACCGCATGGATGGTTGTGCCGATTGCATTCCTGGCTCACTTCGCTGCGCTTGCATTGATCGTGTCGGGTGCGACTTGGATGTTTGGTGGTTCGCTTTCTGTGGTCGGTGTGACGTGCGCAGCCTACGTGAGCGCGGTATTGGGCTGGGCTCTACAGCGAATCCAGCAGCGGGCAGATCAAGCAGCAATACACGCCACATCCATACACGATGAAGTCCTAAAGGTGAAAGAGCTGATTCAGGACGCGCAAAGAAGGAACGTGCAATGGAGGTCGTAATTCGGCCAGTGACGTACGGACGCTATGAGCCGGTGGTAACCGATGCTGTCTCCTGCACGTATGACATGGACGGTTTCACGCTCATGAGCGCGGTGCTGTCACAGCTTGGCCTTGATCGTGAGCACTTTCGTAAGTGCGCGCACATGCATGAGGGCGATAAATTCCGGGTGATCTCACACGGTGACGAGAAGCCGTTTGTTATAACCACTACCAAGACGGAATGCTGGGATAGCGAGCCAAGTGCCACAGAGCAGATCCTGACCGCCGCAGAGGCGGAGCGTTGCCAGTCACTGTGCATGACTCAATTTGCGTTTGTCCTTGGCGAGTTCCCAGCAGAGGCATTTGCTCAGTGTTTACGTCAAATCGAGCAGGCCATTGGGTTTGTAAACCTGCAGAAAATTCTAGTAGATGTAGATGAGCGTTACATCGAAATTGCGAAGGCCGCGCACGAGCAGGTTCGGATGGAAATCGAAGAGGGTGCGAATTCGTAAGGAGCGCTTGGCCTTTACTTCTTCCAGACTTTCTTGCCGTCAAACAAAAAGGTCCTGAGCTTTTCCAGTTGCTACATAGTCTGCTAGACCTGCCAGCCTTCTGTAGTAAGCAAGCAAAATTTTCACCGCGCCTAAAGGGTCCGAATTTGCAAAAGCTACGATATCGTTAGTGTTGGCTTCGAGGCCGAATGCTTTGGCCAAACGCTTTACGAAATTGAGCAGCATTGCTTCGTCTTGGACCGTTAACTCCAAATCGTCCTTGGCCTTGCCGAGCCACTTGCGAACTTTCAGCATAGAGCGTACGTCCGCGTACTCTTGGGCGGCTAAGGAATCAGGCTCGTTAAGAGCGTTAACAAAGCCTCTGATAGATCTAGCTACGCCCTCATCCATCTTTAATTCAATTGTGCCTGGGGAGGCGTATTGAATTCGGCGTACTTGTGCCCTTTCGGATGTCGGAATCTGTCGGTAAAGGTCATCAAAGAAATTTACCGAACTAAACCCGCCACGCCAAGGATATTTCTTAAACAAAGCCTCCATACGTTGCTTGGTCGAGGTGGCGCCAGCACCAGTAAGGGCGAATACAAACGCATAGGCATCTTGCACAAGATCTGAGAATTTACGTAAATCTTCAATTCCCCAACGCCCATCGATATGAACCTTTTTCAGGGAAACAGATTTGCTCGAAAGAACTTCGTGCGGGATGAACATCCCTGAATCAGGTAGCCATGAGATGTCGAATTTTTTGAGAGATTTAACTGGGAAGGTATTGCCAATTTTCCCCCATGTTTCAGCCGCCAAATAATCTCCAAGACGGTATTTGGTTATGAGGTAACGAACGTCAATTCTTTGCTCATAAAGCTGTTGTAGATGCGTCTGCGTTACTTTTGCGAAATAAAAAAGGTAGGCATTTTCCCCGTCGCCATAGTTGATGCCAATATAAGCTTTGTCGGAGCGTTCATCTTTAGCTACGACTACCAAGGGGCCGTCATAGGCAAGCAGTATTTCAGTAATTGAGAGATTTGTCATATCAAACTCTCAACTCGTGCAATAAGATTTAGGGGGTTGCATGCTCCATAAATCCACCAGTTGACATGCTTGGCATTATCTTGATGCAGAACCCCCGCTGTTGGGTGGCAAGTTATCTCCGCAGCATACTTAAAGTGCTTCATGCGGGGAGACTTTGCAAGTACTTTGCAATGGTTCAGATCTGTCACCAAAGATATCCCTCGAGCTCCACATGGATCGTCGAATATTTTATTTGGGCTCTTAAATGCAGCTGAGTCGAAATCAGGATTTGTCGGAGTACCATTTTTGAGTAGGCGCCATAAAGACTGCGAGGTAGGTGCAACAGCAGGGCTTGGTGGACAGCTAGCGGGCAAAGGTTCGCGGTAAGGCAATTTGCTCTCTCGTTAATACGTCAGTACTCATCGAGTATAAGCGCATATGTTGCGCTGTAGCTCAAAAATTCCAAGAGCCCTGAGGGACCAGCTATCTAGCATTTATGCCAGAGATGCTGGTGCTGCGTAGACCATTCGCGTAATCTGCCCACCACTGGTACAACTTCACACGCTCGGGCAAGTATTTTGCGCGGTTATAGATTGACCGAATGTCCCCGCGCACATGAGCCAAGGCGGCCTCGATGACGTCCGGGTGATGACCGTTTTCGTTGAGCAGCGTTGACGCTGTAGACCTAAAACCATGCACCGTCATGCGGCCCCGGTAGCCCAGCCGAATGAGCGCGTACAGCATGGTGTTTGAGCTGATCGGCTTGGAGCGGCTAAATAGACACGGGAAGATGTATTCCGAATGCCCTGTGACCGGCTCCAGTGCGCGCAGTAGGTCAAGCGCTTGCGTGGACAGCGGCACAAGGTGCGGTTCCTTCATCTTCATGATCTCGGCGGGGATGCGCCAGAGACGATTTGTCCAGTCGATCTGTTCCCAGCGGGCAAACCGAATCGACTGGCTGCGCTGGAAAGTGAGCATGGTGAACTCCAGCGCCGCTTTGGTGGTGTATTCGCCGTGGTAGCCGTCCATGGCTCGCAGCAACTCGGCAAATTCCTCGGGCGTGGTGATGGCGTGAAAGTTCTTTTCTCGGTGAGGGGCCAACGCACCGCGAAGCGCGGCTGCTGGATCGTTGACCGCCCTGCCCGTCGCTATGGCAAACCGGAAAATCGCCGCCGCCTGTTGCAGCAGGGTATGGGCCAAGTCGGTCTTGCCGCTTTCCTCGATGGGGCGCAGCAGGGATAGCAGCAGCGGTGCGCTGACTTGGGTGATCGGTTTCTTGCCAATGGCCGGATACAGGTGGCGCTCTAGCATGGCCCGAATCTTGTGGCGGTAGACCTCAGACCAGCGTGCACCGCGAACTTTCATCCACTCGACGCCGATTTGCTCAAAGGTGTCCTCTGCGGCGGCACGAGATGCCTCTTTCTCGCGTTTTTTCGCCTCCTGTGGGTCAACCCCCAACACACGCAGTCCGCGTGCCTCCTCGGCACGATCTCGCGCCATTTTGAGAGTTACATGCGGGTACTCGCCAATCGTGAGGGTTTGTTCCTTGCGCGTGACGGGGTGCGTGTAGCGAACCGCGAAGACTTTGCGGCCGCTGGGGTGACACAGGATGTGCAGGCCATTGCGCCCGCCGTCATGGAGTTTCTTGGTCTTGAGCGGCTCGGGCCGCAGTTGTCGGATGGCGGTGTCGGTCAGCATGGTGCGCAGCTATGGGTTATCGCCTCGCATGGGCAGCGCCAGCAGGTGCAAAAATTTTCGGTGGCATCTGTGCGAGGGCAAAGCCATTGCCATTCGGTTCGGGTGGGAATCGTGGTCATAGTGCGGATCGAGGTAGGGCCGCCCCTTGGTTTTCTTAGGGGAGGTTCGGGGGCGGCCCTAGGTCGACTTACAGATCCTCGTTGGACAACGTGACGTAAGTGGTGCGGCCAGCGAGGACGCGGGTCGTTGCGAAGGTGCCGAGCTCCTCGTCCGAGAATTCGGACTCCACCAGAACCTCATCGTTGAGCAGTTCTTCCAGTGCTTTCTTGCGTGTCGCCGTTTTACCGGTCACGCTGGGGAAGGCCAGAACACGAGAGCGGCTCGGGTAGCGATCCAACGGGTCGGGCGCAGACATGTTTTCGCGGATGGCCGAAACGATGGACGCTTTGATGGCTTCCATGGTCTCCAGCTTGCCAGCCTCTTTGCGGACTTTTTGCATCTGCGCGCGCTGCTCTTCCGAGACAGACTCGACATACTGGAAGTGGAATCCACGACGCAGGATGTATTTGTCTGCCGGTTGTGCGGCGTAGCTCATCTTGGGGAAGCCGAGCTTGAGACCCTTTTCTCCAGCGTTTTCGTCCAGGAGGTAACCCGTGCCGTCACTGAAGCTGTCGGCACTACACGCCACCATCACGGCCACCATGCGAGAGCCATCCGGCAAGGCAGAGCCATTGCGACCTGCGTATTGGTCCATGGCGCCCAATCGAGCGTTCATCTTGCCGGTGTGGTGGACGATGTCCACCGCGATGTTCGGCAGCTTGCGCATCAAGTAACGTGCCGCCTCCACCACGCCCTGCTCAGCTTCGTTCACGCGGCTTTCGCCAGTAGTAAAAGAGACCAAGGGGTCAAAAATGAGCCGATCGGGTGCCACCGGCTTGCAGTGTTCGACCAAGGCATCCAGGTTCTCGGTGTGCGGTTCCACGTGCCCACCGACGACATGCGCGAGCTTGTAAGCCACGCCGCACAAATCGACAACGAAGACGTGCTTGTAGACCGCGTGGCGCTCTGCTGCCGAGAGGTCCATGGTGCGCATGATTTCCCTAAGACGTGCCAGCAAGATTTCGCGAGAGTCTTCCTTGGTCACGAAAACCGTCGTAAACGGCTTGGGCACAGCATTACCCCAGATCGGGCGACCCAATGCGCCGCAAACTGCCTCGTGCAGGAGCATGGACGTTTTGCCCACACCGCCAGCTGCGATCAGGTTGCGCAGGTCAGCGAACAAATAGTTCTCGACCAGCACCCGAGGCTGCAATTCCGCACCGTTGGCCTCCACCTCCGAAAACGGTTGGATGGGTTGGGTCAGCGGGTTCTTGCGTTGCAGAGCGGGAGTGCGCCAGTTCGGGGTGTAGACGTTGGCGAGGTAAAAGATCGACTCGTAGCTGGTCTGCGAGTTTTCCTTCATGACCGAAGCCCACTTGGACTCGAAAGCCTCCGGCGTGTGCTCGGGGTTCTTGCTCTTGGTGCTCCAATCCCGCGCCAAGGCGTAGGCCTTCGGCGTTTCATACAAGCGGCTCAAGCCGTACAGCACTTTGAGCCAGTCGATGTATTCCACTTCGGGTGGGATGACCTTGAGGGCGGCGGCCAAGTCCTCATACACCTCGCCGCTAGCCGAGATAGAACCAGGACGGAACTGCTTACCCTTGGTGCTGACGGCGCTTTGCTGGCAGAACTCGCGCAGGAACTGCGGGAGAGTAGCAGGCTCAGCACCATCCAGAGGGCTTGCACCCTTGAGCCAACGGTACGCCCCATCGGGGCCACGAGTGCCCTCAACGCAGATATAGCCGTTGTACTTCAGGTCGATGCCCGGCGCTAATTCAGGAGGCGCAGACAGGAGGTCACCAGCCAAGAACAAACGGTGTTCGCCGCCACCTTGCGTTTTGGCAACGCAGGTGGACAGCAGTTTGCCGTGTTTGGCTTCCACTTTGGCCAAAGACTCCCAGCCACCATTCCGCGGATCGATATCCACAGCCAGCAAGCCAGAGGCTGCCAGCGAAACACCGATGCCTGCATCAGGGTCACGGGTCCACCAGTCACGAATCGTGTCTTCGTCGGTAGTGGCATCGTTGTGGCCATGGGGAGCCAGTTCGCCATGCGGGTGCTTGCCGGGCTTATGACCCGGAGCATCGTTGGGCTTGCCGCAACGGCAGTTGCCATTAACGTCCACCGACCAAACAGGAAAGACATGCCAGCCAATGGGGGCGTAGGTCAAGGCGAGGTTGAGCTTGCTCACAGAACACCCCCGTTCTTGGCGGCGGTTTCGATGAGCGCTTCGACCTCACTGGCGCGGTAGCGGACCAGACGCTTGCTAAAGTGGATGGGCGTCAGCAGACCTGACTTCACCAGCTTGTGGAGGGTCGTATAACCAATGTCGAAACGAGACACAATGGTCTGCGCCGACAGCAGTGCTGTCGATTTTTCCTGGTGGCTCATGAGTCAAGCCTCCCAATCGATCGAAGCACGCGCAAACTTCGTTTGCTTGGGTGCTGGCTTCCCTGCCTTGAAAGCCCTAACGCCTGCTTCTGCATCGTCGCGCCAGAAGCGCTTCATGCGTGGCCCCAGACGAATCGGGAACAGATAACCTAATTCGACCAGAGCGTCGATTTCTGCCTTGGTGACGATGTGCTGACGTGACAGCTGCGTCTTCGTGATCCAAGGATCGGACGATTGCAGGTCGGTTTCTGCTTTTGCAGTTTTACGGGGTGCCATGGGTGTTCTCCTTGTATGGCAAGGAGGGTGTGGCAAAAAAAATGTCGAGCTTCGTCCACACCCTCTTGTTGAAGGTTGAACGGAGCTCGACACCCCTGTCCGTGCTTGAAGACGACTGATACATGCTCAGCGTTGCGACGGCATATGAAAAATGTACAGCAGATTTTGGGTCACTGCAACACCTTGCCTGCATTTACTCGCCGTCTGTGAAGCTTGGTGTAAATTCCAAGTAACTTGGAACCACGCCAGAAACATGACCCCAGACCAAATTGCTTTAGCAACCCTACGCGCCCAAGAACTACAGGCTTGGCTTACAGGCATTGCGATCGTTTTAGGTCCACTTGCGGGCGTTGTCTTCACCCTGTGGTTCCAAGCGCGAAAAGAAAAGAGGGATGCAAAACTAAGCCTTTTTCTAGCCCTTATGGCTGAGCGAAAAGCTTTGGTCGTCTCTGCTCAAGTAGCGCAGGCTTTAAACAAAATCGATGTTGTTTTCGCTGACGTCGACAAAGTTAAAAAACTTTGGCACGAGTACTATGCGCTGCTGCACCAGCCGCCAGGAGAGCCCCGAAGCCACAAATGGCTGGAGCTGTTGGCTGCAATGGCAGAAGAGCTTGGATTCGGTACTCTGTCACAGCTTGACTTGGATAAGTTTTATGTCCCACAGGGACATGTCGACGATGCGGATTTCCAGCTGAAAGTTGCACAGCAGTGGGCGCGTGTGCTTGAGAATACCGAGCGTTTTATTGTGGAGCCGCGACAAGATCGGAATACATCTGGCGGTTAAATCTGAGATGGGGTTCTTTCCGGGTTTCTTGTCCTCGACGCAACCCAACACGCTAGACCGCGTACCTTGGCGGGCACATCCTTTCCGCCCGCCAGCCGCGCCAAATTCGACAACGCCACCCTTCGCGGTGGCGTTTTTCGTTGATGAAATGCAGTGTGGGAAAAGTCTTGAGCACAGGATGGTGGGCTGAGCTCAGAGACCCCGCCGGACTTGAATCGGGTCAACGTGCTTCATGTCTGTGGCCGATGCTGACGGGCTGAACTTTCAAGGTGATCGCCAACCAGTTCGAGGCAATGCTGGTAGAGCTCCGTCGGAAGATCGTCGTAGTCATGGTTGGCCTGGATGGTGACCACGCGGATACTTTCGGACAAAGCGTATTGCCTGGCCCGATCGGCGCAGCCGTACTCGTCCTGATCACCTTGGATGATCAGGAACGGCTTGCGTATCTTCTGCAAATGTGCCGTGCGGTATGACTCCTCTGGCATTTGAGGATGCCTGAAGGGATAGCCGAAGCACACCAGGCTGACCACATTGGACTCGGACTCCAGCCAGGACGCGGCAATGCCGCCAGCAGAATGCGCGAACAAGTGAACCCGACGCAATGGCCAATGGCATTGCCAGTGGCGCAGCAGTTGCTGGAGTTCTCGTGCTGCGCGCTCGTTGTGTGTCATCCCTCTCAGTCGAGAAAAATCCCAACCCGACGGGTGTACCAAGAGCCAGCCTGTCTTGGTCATTTTGCGCAGCCATTTGCCCCACCGCGCATGTCGATGACAAAAAGCAGCCACCGAACCGTCCAGCAGACTTTCAAACCAGCCACTCATCCGCAGCGACAGCTGCGCTCTGGATGATTCGAAACCGTGCACAGCGAAGCCGCGCGATCGCAAATCACCGACCAATTGCTCGAGTGAGCGGGAGGATTTGGCAAAGTTGCTGCGGCCAATCACCACGATCCAGTGTTCATCGTGCGCTGCAGCCTGGGTATTCATTGGATGCTGGAATGCCATGAGACGTCTTGTGGCAAGTGCCAGATTTGAGAAAACCAGTGTTTGTAGCGGCGTATTTTCAGTGCAAACAGTGGCATGCCGCCGAAGGTTGTCTGGATACGCACTGCCAACAGGGCGAATGACGAAAAACTGCAGAGATCGACCGGCAAAATAGGCACGTCACCACAGGCACAATCGGCTTGAACAGAGGAGCTTGCAACGTGTGCATGAAATGGCTGTGGATTTTGCTGCTGTGGCTTGGGCTGGTGCCCGGCGCCCTGGCGCAGAGCAGTGCTCCGGTGCCCGCCCAAGCGGGTGTGGTCGTGGTCCTGGCCGGCGGCGGCGCCAAGGGCTTCGCGCATCTGGCGGTCTTGCGCCAGCTCGAGCGCGATGGTGTGCGGATTGAAAGGCTGGTGGGCACCAGCATGGGCGCCGTCATCGGTGGCCTGTATGCCAGCGGGCTCAGCACAGACGAGATCGAGCGCGTGATCGGCAACCTGGACCCGGCCAAAGTGGCGCTGGACCAGATCGACCGCCAGGAGCTGCCGCTGCGCGCACGCGAGTACCAGCGCCAGTACCCGATCGAGATGGAGTTCGGTCTCAAGGCCGGTCAGTTGAGCTTTGCCCGAGGCGTGAGCGACGGTCAGCGTTTTCTGGCGCTGCTGCAGCAGCTGACGGCGCATGTGCCGCCCCATGTCCGTTTTGACGAGCTGAAGATCCCTTTCCGGGCGGTGGCCACGCGTTACCGCGACGGCGAGATGACGGTCTTCCGTGAAGGCTCGCTGCACCTGGCCATACGCGCCAGTATGGCCGCGCCCGGTGTGTTTGCGCCGGTAGAGATCGATGGCGAGACCTATGTCGATGGCGGGCTGGTGGCCAACCTGCCGGTGGAGGTGGCCTTGCAGGAAGGGGCGCAGGTGATCGTGGCCTCGTATTTGGGCCAGGCGCCGGACAACGCCGATGCCTCCAGCGGCAATGCGCTGGTGGTGGCCAACCAGATGCTCAACATCCTGATCCGCCAGAACGAGAAGCGCAACCTGGCCCTGTTGCGCGCGCAGGATGTGCTGGTGCAGCCGCAGCTGGGCGAAGTGGGGTTCACCGATTTTCGGCGCGCTGCCGACATTGTGGCCCTGGGTGAGCAGGCCGTGCAGGCACAGGACGCACGCTTTGCGGCACTGGCGCAGTCTGGAAGCGGGCAGCCGCCAGCGCAAGGGGTGCGCCAGCGTTTTGATGAGCGCGAGATGGTGATCGATGAGGTCCGGGTGTCCGGCACAGAGCACACCCAGGCCGATTTTGTTGCATCGGGTTTTCGCGAGCTCAGAGGGCGGCAGTTTTCGGCGCAGTCCGTGGCGCGTGTGATCGACCAGCTCTACACCAGTGGCTATTTCGAGCGGGTGAGCTACAGCCTGGAGCAGATCCACGATGGCCGCTATGCCCTGCTGGTTGATGTGCACGAGAAGCCTTATGGACCGCATTACTTCAAGACCAGTCTGGGGTTCGCCGCCGAGCGCCATGGGGTCAACCAGTTTGCAGTCGGGCTGGGGTACCGGCGCCCCTGGCTGACGGCCTCGGGGCTGGAGGTGGCCGTCGATGCCCAGGCCGGCACGCAGACCCAGCTGGGGCTCAAGCTCTACCAGCCGGTGCATGGCGGACTGGGCCTGCAGGCGCAGGCCAGCTACCAGAGCAATCTGTGGCCGGTGTATGCACCGGTCGATGTGCCGGTGAGCACGCAGGGGCGTCTGGCCTATGCACAACAAACCAGCCGCTCGATCGGGCTCGATCTGGCGCAGTCCTTCGGTCAGGGGGCGGTGTTGCGGCTGGGCTGGGTGGAGCGCTCACTGGACTACCAGCTGGACACGGCAGGCACTGTGAGCGTGCCCTTGCAAGGGGGCGGCAATTACAACCTCACGATCGGTGAC
>JACCDQ011748164.1_pt1 | contig 11982 bp, 13 predicted proteins | sample 7446031 | NCBI WGS metagenome assembly JACCDQ01 (sample SAMN15323442, study PRJNA562643) | freshwater metagenome | isolation source: river surface water | place: USA:Blue River Watershed | collected 2017-08-17
AGGATCTTGTCGATCTTCGCGCTGAGAAAGGCACTGACCTTGGGCTTTTCTTCACGGGCACGGCGCGGGCGCACCGTGTAGCCCGAGATGCCCACGATGCGCGCCTCTTGCCCCAGCAGGTACAGCCACTCGGTGGTTTCCTCGGTGAGGCAAACGATGCGTTGGGGAAAGAGGTCAGCCATGTGCTTCAACGCGGCTGGTACTGCAGGCTGGCAAAAATACCCCGTCCTGGCGTGTTGTAACCGTAGGCCAACTGGTACGCCTTGTCGAAAGCATTGTCCAGCCTCACCCGGGCCGTCCAATCGCTGCCGATTTTGCGGCTGGCATAAACGGACCACAGGCTGTAACCGGCCAGGCTCATGCTGCCATCCTTGCGCTGGCCCGACACGTAGACGCGGGCGCCCAGGTCATAAGCCGCGAAGGGGCGCGACACATCCAGCGTGCCGTAAGACTTGGCACGGCGGTCAAGCTGCTTGAGGGTCACCGCGTTCCAAGGGTCCTGGCTCACGGCCGTGGCCTTGATGGCGTAACCCATCCAGTTGGCACGCAAAGTGGCCTCGATGCCCTGGTTCTGAATGCGCCCCACGGATTCGTAGGTGTAGTCCCAACCGGCCAGGGGTTTGTAGACGATGGCGTCCTGGGTCTCGGTGTCAAAAGCCACCACACGCATCAGCAGTTGTTCGGTGGCATAAGTGGCCCCCACTTCGGCGCTGCGGTGTGTTTCAGGCCGCAGCGACGGGTTCTTGGACACTTCCGAGGCCGTGGGCGCCCGAAAGCCGTTGGACACCGATGCGGACACGGACCACTGCGGCGTGAGGGCGTAGCCCAAGCCCAGCAGACCCGTGTTGGCACTGGCGTCGTTGTGGCGGCTGGCGCTGCCTGGCTCTTGCTGGCGCATCTTGATGTCGTCATGCCGCAGATTCACCTGCAAGGTGAGCGGGCTCCACTTCTTCGTCAGGCCCGCAAAATAACCGGTCGCATCACGGTCCATGGCATAGGCGGCACCTTGGTCCACCTTGAATTTGTCCAGCGATTTGTCCACACCAAAATTCAGCGTCGCGCCAGGCTCGGCGTTCCAGGTGTTGAACCAGCGCACCGCATTTTGTCGGCCTTCAAACAGGCCGTAGCTGCTCAGGCGCTGGCCATTCTCGTCATCCTGGTAGGTCAGTTCAGACGTGGAGACCTCCAGGCTGCTGAACCAGTCGGCTGTGAACGCCTGACGCCAAGACAAACCCAAAACCTGGTTGTCTTTTTTGAACTGGTGCGTGTCCAGCGGCGACAGGGCCCAGGCGTTGTCGGTGTCGGCCACCGAGCGTCCGCCTTGCAGTCGCAAGCCCAGCGTGGTGTCAGCACCCAGCTGGCGATGGACCGTGGCCGACCAGAACTCGGCCTCATGGGCATCACGGTCAGGGTTGGCCCCTGGCTTTTGCGCCGTGTTGATGGCCGAAAAGCCATCGGTCTGCTTGCGTCCGGCATGCAGGTCCCAGCGGTAATCAGGGGTTTTGCCCGCATGCCCGACCACGACCTCAGACGATTGGCGTGAACCATAGGACAGGGCGCCATAGGCTGCAGGCGCGCCTTTGCCACTGCGGGTGGTGATGCTGATGACGCCCCCAATAGCGGCATCGCCATACAGCGCGCTGGCATTGCCGCGCAGCACCTCGATGCGTTCAATTTGTGACAAAGGCACATCCAGCACCTGCAGCGCACCGATCGAATCGACCTGCGAACGCACGCCATCGACCATGATGACCACGTTGATGCTGTTTTGCCCGCGCAAAAAGAAGGAGGTGGTGGTGCCCGGCCCACCGTTGCGGCCAAATTCAAAGCCCGCCTCACCTTGCAGCAACTCGGCCAGGCTGGGCGCCTGCGATTTGTCAATGTCCTGGCGCGTGATGACCGAGACCGAGGTCAAGGCCTGCGACAGCGGCTGCTCGACGCGCGAAGCGGAGATCACCACGGGGTTGATTTCAAGGGGTTGGGCTTGGACACCGGCTGCCATGGCCAAGGACAAAGCAGACCACGCAGGGGCGAAGCCACGCGCAGCGACAGGGAGATTTTTCATGAGAAACAAACAAGTCAAACGCCCTCACCGCCTTCCCCGACAGTGCATGGGCTTTACAACCTGTCTTGCGACAGGTCACCTTGTTGGCCGGTATCCGGGCTGGCAGAGGCGACCTTCATCACCTTCCCGGCCGCCTGTTTCAGGGCGACCAGTGGTTTGAGATGAAAGCGGGGTTTTCTTTTGACAGAAAACCCGTCTGCTTACCGTTGCGGGGGCAGCGCAGGTTAGGCGGGCCGTGCGGGCCTGTCCCTCCTGCTTCCCGTTGAACTGCGTGCCGTGAACCGGCAGCGCGAGCACCAACGGTGCTGATTTTAGGCGCAAAGCTGTCAGCAAACCTACAAAATCGGTAGACCCGGGCGGCACGCCCTACAATGTGGCACTTCCTTTTCCTTGTTTGCCATGGCTTATTCCGACACCATCGATCAAATTGCCGAGCGTGTGGATCACTTGCTGCTGCGCCACGAAGAGCTCCAGCGCACCAACGCTTTGCTGTCTCAGCAAGTGCTGGCACTGAGCCTGGAGCGTGACCAGCTCAAGTCGCGCCTGGCCGCTGCCAGAGCCCGCGTGGATGCACTCATTGAGCGCTTGCCCACCTCCGCACCCGCAAAGCCTGAGGCCTCCGCATGAGCAACAAACAATTGGATGTCCAGATCATGGGCCAAAGCTACATCCTGGGCTGCCCTGAGGGCGGCGAAGATCGCTTGCTTGGTGCCGTGCGCAAAGTCGACGAGGCCATGTGCAAAATTCGCGACGCGGGCAAGATCAAGGCGCGTGACCGCATTGCCGTGCTGGCGGCACTGAACCTGGCATTTGAGCAATCCGAGGCCAGTCCTGCCCCATCGGCTGCCCCCACTGATACCGATGTGCCAGCCGATGCCCAGGCACGTCTGTCGCAGCTGCTCAAGCGGCTCGACGATGTCCTTGAGCAAGACGGTCAGCTGATCTGACGCGAACAAACTGTTTTTTGCGAGACCGCCTGGTCACCCATAAGCCTCTACAATGGTCTTGTCTGCAGTGCATGCCGGGCTTTATATTTCCTTGAACCAATGCTCATAGAGCCCGGGCTTGGTACATTGGCTGGTGAGCGTGATCATCTCGCGTCAGATGAACCCAACGCCAGTCTGCCCTCGCCCACCTGAACCCCGGTTCAGGATGCCGGTCCGGTGGCACTTGCAGACACCTTCTTTCTCTTCCCCCCCAAAAAAACATGATCATCGAACCTCTGCTGTTGGCCGAATTGGCCGTTTTGGGCCTGTGCACAGACTTTTTGGCGGGCCTGCTGGGCATTGGCGGCGGCATGATCATGGTGCCCTTTCTGACCTATTTGCTGGGCGCTCGCGGCGTCAGCCCGGACCTGGCGGTCAAGATGGCCATTGCCACCTCCATGGCCACCATCATTTTCACCAGCGTCTCCAGCGTGCGCGCCCACCACAAGAAAAAAGCCGTGCGCTGGGACCTGGTCAAAGGCCTGGCGCCGGGCATCGTGATCGGCAGCCTGATCGGCAGCATGGGCATTTTTGCTTTTGCCAAAGGCACCTACCTGGCCTTGTTCTTCGCCGCCTTTGTTGGCTTTTCGGCCACACAGATGTTTCTGGACAAAAAACCCGCCCCTTCTCGCCAAGTGCCTGGCTTTCAGGGTTTGCTGGGCGCGGGCGGCTTGATTGGTTTGCTGTCGGGCCTGGTGGGTGCGGGCGGCGGCTTCATCAGCGTGCCCTTCATGGCCTGGTGCAATGTGGCCATCCACAATGCAGTGGCCACCAGTGCGGCGCTGGGCTTTCCGATTGCACTGGCCAACGTGGCCGGTTACATCGTGAGCGGCCAACATGTGCAAGACCTGCCCGCTTACAGCTTTGGCTATCTGTGGTTGCCAGCCCTGGTGGTGATTGCCGCGTGCAGCGTGCTGATGGCCCCCATTGGCGCGGCCACTGCGCACAAACTGCCGGTGAAACAACTCAAGCGGGTTTTCGCCAGCGTGCTGTATGTGCTGGCTGCTTACATGCTCTACAAAGGCCTGTCGGCCTGATCGATCACCTTGCACATGGCCTGACACACATGACGGCCGGATGGCTGGCCTGATGGGTGAGCTGATGCCCTGCCACCTGACTTCTGCGGCGGGCCCCGTCGTCTTTCTCAGCGCAGGGCAATGCTGCCCGAAATGTTCACCACCACGCGTGACTTGCCAGCCGCCGCAGGCACGGGCAGCGTTGCCGCGTCCATGGGGGCTGAGGCCATGCGCGGCATGACACTGCCCTCCCCGGCCTCCTGGGCGTTGACCCGCACTTCCCTGAGCGTGTAGGCCGCAAAACCAAACTGCTGCGTGAGGGACTGGGCTTTGTTCTGAAAGCGCGACACCGCTTCGGCCTGGATGCGTGCCTCGGCTGCGGTTTTTTGCTCAGGGCTCAGGCGCCAATCCATGTGAGCCACCGTGAAGTCCTGCAGCCGTGCGGCGAGTGTGGCGATCTGCACCGCATCGCGCCCCTGCAGAATCAGTTGCGCAGACCCCACCCAGCCATTCATCTTGCCATCGCGGCCATAGCGCGGGGACACATTCATCTCGCCCGTGCTCACGTCCAGTGCACCGGGCTTGGCCAGGGGTGTGGCCACAGCCAAGGCCGAGGACAAGACACCATTGAGCTGCTTTTGAACCGCTGGCGCTTGCAAGCCTTCCCTCTGCACCGACATGGTCATCACCAGCCAATCTTGCGTCACCTCGGTTTGTGCCGAGGTGCTCAAATGCAAAACCTGATGGGGTGCGGCCTGCGCTACAGGAACCGTCTGCGGGATGGAGGGACTGAGGCTCTGGGCCCAAGCGGTCGGCAGGGCCAGTGCCGTCATCAGGGCACACGCCATGCAGGGCATTGAAATCGCAGTCATGGGATCTTTCAGGTGATGGATCAGTACAAAGGGTGTGAATCCGGCTGATTGTGAAGGCCCACAGGGCCATCCAGCGCCCTCGCCCAAGCGCGTTGGTTTCAGGGTGTAACGCACCAAGGTGCCTGGTCATGCACCAAACCCATCCACAAGGCCCAGGCCGACACGGCGGCCAGCGCCAGGCCTGCCAGTCGCATGCCCCAGGCCACATCGCCCAAAGTCTGCATGCGCAAAAACAACCACGGGCCAGCCCACAAGCTGAGGCTGCTGCCCAACGCGAACAAGGCCATGGTGGCTGCGCCCTCCATGGGCTGACTGGTCAAAGCGGCGACCATCAGGGCGGAATACAACAAACCGCAAGGCATCAAGGCCCACAGCCCGCCCACCATCCAGGGCGCGGCGCGCCCCCAACGGGTGTTGAAGGCCCGCACACGGGCCCACAACCGGCGTGCAGCGCCATCGAGCCAAGCAGGTTGCCGCGCCTGCAGCATCAGCAAAAGCCCCAAAGCAAAAGCGGTCAGGTGCAGCAAAGTCCAGACTGGACGAATGGCGGCCGACTGGGTGGTCAACCAGCCCAGCCCTTGTACGCTGGCAGCGGCCACTGCACCCAGCAACGCATAGCCTGCCAGGCGCCCCAACTGGAAAGCCGTCAGGGCCTGGCTGCGGCGCTCGCCCGCAGCCTGACCCAGGCCCGCACAGGCCGCGCCGCACATGGCCACACAGTGTGGGCCACCCAGCACCCCCATCATCAAGGCCGTGATGGCCAAAGAACTTTGCATGGACTGTCCGCTTGAATGTTGTCAGCCCGATTGTCTGACATGCCGGGTGCCGCATGACCGGACACCGAGCAAGGCTTCAAATGATTTTGGAAAAGCGTGTGCGGTTGCGGTCGGCCTGCACATAGCGGTCAAACACCATGGCCACACCGCGCACAAAAAACCAGCCCATGGCCGTGACCTGGATGCCCGTGTCGCTCAGCTGCACCAGACCTTGCGCTTGCATGGTTTGAAGCTGTTCCAGCTCTTTGACAAACAGGGTTTTGAAATCGACCAGCCAAGCCAGGTTGATGGACTCGTATTGCAAATGCCCTTGGCACATGAGCGCCATGATGACCGAGCGGCGAATCAGGTCGTCGCGTGTGAGCGCCAGGCCCCGCACCACCGGAAAGTGGCCTTGGTCCAGCAGGTCGCAATACTCCTCCATGGTCTTGGCGTTCTGGCTGTAGGTCGAGCCGATCCGCCCGATCGAGGACACGCCCAGGGCAATCAGGTCGCAATCGGCCTGCGTGCTGTAGCCCTGAAAATTGCGATGCAAGCGACCTTGCCGCTTGGCCACGGCCAACGCATCGCCCGGCAAGGCAAAGTGGTCCATGCCGATGTACACGTAACCCGCCTGCGTCAAGGCATCCAGCGAACGCGCGAGCATGGCCACCTTCTGGCCCCCGGAGGGCAATTCCTCGGCATGGATGCGCCGCTGTGGTTTGAAGCGCTCGGGCAAGTGGGCATAGGCGTACAGTGCAATGCGGTCCGGGCGCAGCGCATTGATTTGCGCGAGCGTGCGATCAAACGATTCGGGCGTTTGCAATGGCAGACCGTAAATCAGGTCCACATTGACCGACTCGAAGCCCAAGCGACGCGAGGTCTCCACCAGTTGGAACACCTGCTCGGCCGGCTGAATGCGGTGAACGGCTTTTTGCACCGCCGGATCAAAGTCCTGCACCCCAAAACTCAAGCGGTTAAAGCCCAGCTCGGCCAGCACGGCCAGACGCTTGTCGTCGACGGTGCGGGGATCGACCTCGACCGAGTATTCGCCACCGGGCACGAAGGCAAAATGCGCACGCAACATGGCCATGAGTTGGCGCAACTCGTCATCGCTCATGAAGGTGGGTGTCCCACCGCCCAGGTGCAATTGGCTGACCGCTTGACCACGGCCTAAATGACGGGTGTGCAAGTCCAGCTCTTTGCCCAGGTAATGCAGATACTGGGCCGAGCGCTCTTTGTGCTTGGTGATGATTTTGTTGCAAGCGCAGTAGTAGCACAGCGACTCGCAAAACGGAATGTGCACGTACAAAGACAAGGGCAGCTGCTTGCCCACCGTGCCCGAGTGCCGCTGCTCCAGCGCCTGCACATAATCTGCCTCGCCGAAGGCTTCGACAAAACGGTCGGCGGTGGGGTAGGAGGTGTAACGCGGGCCAGGCACATCGAAACGTGTCAGCAATTCGGACGTGATAACGGACATGTGTCTGCCCCTTTAGCTCAAATGTGTTCAGAACAAGGCGACTTTGCCTGCAAGGGGCTGTTCATGCATTGACTCAAGTCAAAAGGAATACTGGTATTTGGTGATTTTTCACCTATACAGGGTATACCCTTGAATTCAGGTGTTTTTTCAGTTTATGCTCAAGCCTTGATCCAAGGCAAATCCATCGCTCAACCATGAGATAGACCATGAATCCCCAAGCCATCAAAGTCGCCTGTTCCAATTGCAATCTGCGTGAGCTGTGCATGCCCATGGGCCTGAGCGAGCAGGACCTGACGCGCCTGGACGATCTGGTGGCCGTGCGACGCAAGATCAAACGAGGCACCACCTTGTTCACCAACGGGGAAAAGTTCACCTCGCTGTACGCCATCCGCACCGGCTTCTTCAAAACCTGCCTGGCGACCGAAGACGGTCGCGATCAAGTCACTGGCTTTCAGATGGCCGGCGAGATCATTGGGCTCGATGGCATTGTCAATGACCAGCACAGCTGCGATGCGGTGGCACTGGAAGACGCCGAAGTCTGCGTCATGCCCTTTGACCGGATCGAGGAGAACTCGCGCGAAGTGAAGGCCTTGCAGCACCATGTGCACAAGATCATGAGCCGCGAGATCGTGCGTGAGCACGGCGTGATGCTGCTGCTGGGCAGCATGCGGGCCGAAGAGCGTCTGGCCGCTTTTTTGCTGAACCTGGTGCAGCGCCTGCACGCCCGTGGCTTTTCCCAGTCAGAACTGGTGCTGCGCATGACACGCGAAGAGATCGGCAGTTACCTGGGCCTCAAGCTTGAAACCGTGAGCCGCACGTTCTCCAAATTTGTCGAAGACGGTCTGGTGGAGGTCAAGCAGCGCCACGTACGCATCCTGGACACCGAAGGCTTGGAACGCCTGGTCAATCACAACAACCACTGCCATTGAAGGCCAAATTCAAGGCCTAACTCAAGGCCAAATTGAAGGCCACTTCGTCCGGCGCCTGCCGCAGCTGAAGCGGTCCGTCCAGTGCTCAGCGGCAGCCCTGTGCACCGCGTGCGCAGTCCAAGGGCCTTTCATCCTTGGGCACAGGGCATCGGTTGACCTCAAAGGGTGACATGGACAACAAGGTGGTCAGGGCACTGGACGCCATGGTCAAGGCCCAGAATGCAAAAAAAGCCAGGGTGTAAACGCCTTGCCGCGACAGGGCCAGGGGGTGACCGAACCACTGCAAATCCTGCGGGTCCACCAGTGCGAACACCAGCATCTCCAGCAAACCTGCCACCAAAAAGGCAGGCCATGCAATCCACATCATCCGTTTCGCCAACATGTCTGTTTCCTGCAAGCTGCTCAGGGTTTGTTTTTGGAATCGGGCGCAGGCAAGCTGCCTGTGGTCGCGTGGTTTCTGGCCTGCATCGCGGGCGCCAGCGTGGTGCGGTTCTCCGGGGCATTGAGGTCCACTTCAGCACTGGACTTGGTCAGCACAGGGTCTTGGCCGTTTGCGGCCAGATAAAAGGTGATGAAGGAAGCCACCACCACGACCAGCGGACCGGCAATCACCAGCCAGACATGGCCGAAGGCCCACCAGGGACGGTTGACCGTTGGGGAATCGCTTGGGTTGGACATGCTAAAAACCTTTGTTTGAATGTCAGCGGGGCACCAGGAAAACAGACTTTTCCTTCAGTTCGGACAGCACCTGGCCGTCCTCTTGCACCGACTGTATGGTGAACACAATCGGATGAGAACCCGCCGGTGCTGCATCGTAAGGCAGCTGCAGCCGAACCGAGACCCACAGCGATTCGGTCGGGGCCACACGCACATCGCGCTGCGTCACCAAAGACAGTTGCGGCAAACCTTCAACGGTCAAGTGGAAACTCAAAGGCGTCTCAGCCGCATTCATGATCTGCAGGCGGTACACGTTCTCAATCTGACCGCCTGCCACGATGCGGGCCAGCGAAGCGCGGTCGCGTTCAACGTCGACCTTGAAGGGCTTGCGCAAGCCCAGACTGGTGAACAAAGCCACCACCACGACCAGCAAAATCACGATGTAAAGCACGACGCGAGGCCGGAACACATGACGCCAGGTTTGCTGCCGCGTCCACTTGTTGTTCATCGCGTTTTCGGTCGAGTATTTGATCAAGCCGCGCGGATAGCCCACCTTGTCCATGACGGTGTCGCACACATCGGCGCAAGCACCGCAGCCAATGCATTCGTACTGCAGGCCCTGGCGGATGTCGATGCCTGTGGGGCACACCTGAACGCACAAAGTGCAGTCCACGCAGGCACCCAGGCCCAAGGCTGCCGGATCGGCTTTTTTGGAGCGTGCACCACGCGGCTCGCCACGCTCGGTGTCGTAGGTGACGATGAGGGTGTCCTTGTCGAACATGGCACTTTGAAAGCGTGCGTAGGGGCACATGTACTTGCAGACCTGCTCACGCATGAATCCCGCGTTACCATAGGTGGCAAAGGCATAGAAAAACACCCAGAACACTTCCCATGAGCTCATGTTGCCCAGGAAAAACGCCATGCCCAAATCCTTGATGGGCGTGAAATAACCAACGAAGGTGAAGCCCGTCCACATGGCGATGGCCAGCCAGACAATGTGCTTGTACCACTTCTTGAACAGCTTCTCGAGCGACATGCCGGCGCCATCGAGTTTCATGCGGGCGGTGCGATCGCCTTCGATCTTGCGTTCGACCCACATGAAGATTTCGCTGTACACCGTTTGAGGACAGGCGTAGCCGCACCACAGCCGACCAGCCACGGCTGTGAACAGGAAAAGCGAAAAGGCCGAGATCACCAGGATCGCGGTCAGGTAAATGAAGTCCTGCGGATAAAGGACCAAACCAAAAATGTAAAAGCGGCGTGCCCCCAGATCGAACAACACCGCTTGTCGCTGGCCCCATTCGATCCAGGGCAAACCGTAAAAAACCAGCTGCGTCAAAACCACCATGAACCAGCGCCATTTGGCAAAAATGCCCTGCACGCTGCGCGGGTAGATTTTTTGCGTCGCCTCGTACAGCGACACCATCTTCACCTCATCGCCGACATCGTGCCCATCGGTCACCGCAACGATGGGCACGATCTTGCGAGGTGGGTTCTCTTTGGGGTCCAAAACACTTACCTTTTCATGCACAGCACACCCCGTTTGGGGTGTGCTGATTTCAGCGAGTTGAGGTGGGCTTGAGCTTATTGGCTGGCAGCAGCGGTCTTGTTGGACAAGCCCCAGACATATGACGCCAACACATGGATCTGGCCTTCTGTCAACTTGGCAGCTTGCGCAGGCATCTGGTTGACTTTGCCGTTGTTGATCATGTTCACGATGGCGTTCTCGCCCCAGCCATGCAACCAGATGTCATCGGTCAGGTTGGGCGCGCCCAGGGCGTGGTTGCCTTTGCCGTCCATGCCGTGGCATGCCGCGCAAACGCCGAACTTGGACTTGCCCAAGGATGCACGCAGCGAGTCGTGCGGGCTGCCCGACAGACTCAGCACATAGTGCGCCACGTTGCGAACATCTTCAGGCGAACCAACCGCAGCGCCCATGGGCGGCATGTTGCCGTTTCGGCCCTGCACCAGCGTGGCCTTGATCAGGTCGGGCGTGCCGCCGTACAACCAGTCGGCATCGGCCAGGTTGGGAAAGCCCTTGCTGCCGCGTGCGTCAGAGCCGTGGCATTGGGCGCAGTTGTTCATGAACAAACGGTCGCCAATGGCCATGGCCTGGGGATCTTTGGACACGTCTTCAGGAGGCATGCCCGAAAACTTGGCATACAAAGGCGCCACCTCGGCATTGGCCTTGGCCACCTCGGCGTCGTATTGACCGGCCGAGGTCCAGCCGAACTTGCCTGCCAGGTTGCCCACACCGGGGTACATGGCCAGATAAACCAGCGAAAACACGATGGTGATGATGAACAAGCCCACCCACCAGCGTGGCAGCGGGTTGTTCATTTCGCGCAGGTCACCGTCCCAGATGTGACCGGTGGTGTTGTCGTTGGCCGTCATGGCCTTGGCTTTGCCGCTGAACCAAAGCAGGATCAGACAGGCGATGATGCTGACCAGCGTGATGCCGGCCACATACAGGTGCCAGAAATTGCTGATGAAGTCACTCATTTCGATTCCTTTGATTTGTTATGGTCTGAGGACAATTCAGTCGTCCTGACGAAACGGCAGTTGCGCGGCTTCGTCAAAGTTGGCCTGGTTACGGCGTGACAGCGCCCACCACACAATGCCCAGGAAAATGGCAAAGGTGAGCACGGTCACGATGGAGCGAAGGGTGTTGATGTCCATGGTCTGCTCCGGTCACTTGCGGTGGATGCCCAAACCTTGCAGATAGGCGATCACGGCATCCAGCTCGGTTTTGCCCTTCACGTCATCCGCGGCTTTGGCGATTTCTTCGTCGCTGTAAGGTGCGCCCAAAGTGCGCAAGCCCTTCATGTGAGCGGACAAGCTGGCGCTGTCCACAGGGTTTTTTTCGAGCCATGCATAGGCAGGCATGTTCGATTCAGGAACCACATCGCGCGGGTTGTTCAGGTGGATGCGGTGCCATTCATCGCTGTAACGGCCCCCCACACGGGCCAGGTCAGGACCCGTGCGCTTGGAGCCCCACTGGAACGGGTGGTCGTACACGAACTCACCGGCCACCGAGTACGAACCGTAACGCAAGGTCTCGGCGCGGAAGGGTCGGATCATCTGCGAGTGGCAGTTGTAGCAACCTTCCCGGACATACACATCACGCCCCGCCACTTGCAGTGCGGTGTAAGGCTTGAGGCCTTCGACCGGCTGGGTGGTGGACTTCTGGAAGAACAAGGGCACGATCTCGACCATGCCGCC
>JACCDQ011827648.1_pt1 | contig 11982 bp, 7 predicted proteins | sample 7446031 | NCBI WGS metagenome assembly JACCDQ01 (sample SAMN15323442, study PRJNA562643) | freshwater metagenome | isolation source: river surface water | place: USA:Blue River Watershed | collected 2017-08-17
GGAGCAGCAGGAGCAGCAGGAGCAGCCGGATCAACGGGTCCCACAGGTCCAGCAGGAGCAGCAGGAGCGGCGGGAGCGGCGGGCTCGACAGGTCCAACCGGTCCAGGAGGAGCCTCTACTATAAAGGTTAATTTAGCATATAATATAAATTTTACGGCAGGTGTATCAACAAATAATATCAATTTCAATATGCCCCAAACTTATTCATTACTTACTAATAGGATGACCGGAAAGATTGTGTTATCCGTAGATACGCAATTTGATTATCCGGCAATTAGATTTAACGGACAAGGGACTATAGGTTCTGATTCACAACAACTTAACGAACAAACGTGGAGCAAAATTTATGAATATCCTAATGCATCAACTAACTCAATGGCAACAACAAACCTTGATGGGTATTTATCAAGAGACCCTATTTTCGCACATTTCCAAAATAGCGCCAACACGCAAGTATTACTATCTTTTGATATTGATTTAATGAACCAGACAGGGACACGAGAACCAATAATGGTATGTAAAGGAACTGTTACATATGGTAATAAGTTGGTAAATACCGCACCCTCTTATCGTGCCGTCTGTTTTTTTGAAAGATGGAGCAATCAGACATCAATCAGTCAAATTTCAATTAATAATTGGACTACAACTGCGTCTTCTATCCAATATGCTACTCTAGACCTGAATGTAATACCAATTCCATCATTTACTTCGGTTTAATAACTAATAATTTAATAATATAAAATAATATAAGTATTATCATGTTAAGGAAAAAAATAGGAACAACCAACCCTGATGTCTACATGTATTTAGAAAGTATATATGTTACACCAGAACAGTCAGCAACAATCAAATATACAGTCAAAGACATTAAACGAGAACAAGTAACATATTACACGCATGAAATGGACGGGGAGCAATACAAGAAGTGGGGAACAGATGACACTATTATTTATCATCTGATTTGTATAAAGCACGGCTACGAATACAAGCCATACGTTGAACCCGAATTTTTTGAGGAGGTGAATGTTTGGCGTGATGAAGTAACCGGAGAAATCAAAAGCGAAAAGATTAATAAGCCTAATCCGAATTATGTTGCTCCTTCTACGCCATCACAGTAAAATACATATAAACATAAAACCGTTCGTTACATTATATAATTATTATCCGAACACAATAATCGTATAATGTCCTATTATTCTGAAAATACCCGCGCGGCCGACCATCATATTCTACTCGAAGGCCTCACCAACGCTATCTCTGAGTATCATATCGTAGAAGGTGGGTCATTCCAAATCCGCGCACAAGTTGACCGCCTTCGCGAGTTTGTCACCAAACGTCAACCCAAATCAATTATGGAAATCGGTTTTAATGCGGGACATTCAGCGCTACTGTTCCTTGCGATTACACCACCCACCACGAAAGTTGTCAGTTTCGATTTAGGCGAGTATGCCTATGTATTCGCGGCGAAGCGTTATATTGACTCGGTGTTTCCTGGGAGGCATACGCTTGTTACCGGTGACAGTACCGTCACGATTCCAAAATACGAAGAACATGTTGCGCATCGAATGAAAAACCCGAATACAGCACCGCCATTACGGTTTGATATTATTTTTATCGACGGCGGGCATCAAAACGATATTCCTATGAAAGATATTTTGAATTCACAAAGATTGGCGTCTGGAGTAGATACGATTGTGGCGATCGATGACATTTGTCGGGCCAGCGAACGCCATGAACACTACACAATAGAACCAACCAAAGCATGGGAACAAATGAGGTCATGTGGCGTAATTTCGGAAGATGGATATGACGATTATTACGAAATCACGAAACGCGAAAATATTACGGTTGAACATCTTAAAGCACGCGGGATGGCGTGGGGTCGCTATTGTTTTTCACCGGCAAATGGTTCTGAAAGCACATTTAGCGAGTCTTCGTCGATCAATCGACTTCGGTACATATATTATCAAAATAGTTCCAAATATATGGATCGTAATCAGATGCTTAAAGAAATCCATAATCAGCATCATTATCATAAAGACCATATGAAACTGGTGGCTATAGCAGATATGTATTTAGAGTATTTTCCGACGTATAACAAGCGCGATACGAATTACGTCCGATTTTACCGCGCAAGTTCGAATTTCACGTTGAACCCTACAGAAGCAATCAAACAATTCGAAGAAATCGTGGATACACCATCGCCCTCAAACGGCGTGAATGACAGCGAGTCGGAACTCCCGGATTTCATCAAAGAATCGTCAGTCGCTAATCTTGGATTGTTATACCCCGCTGACTCTTGCGCCGAAATCCCGAAAATTATCCACCTTCTTTATTTCGGCGAGACCGAGTTCTATAATTTCCATCATCGGTGTATCCATTCGATGATTCAATATATGCCCGAGTATGAAATCCGGATTTATAATACGAGAGAACCCCCCGCCGAGAATGTTTACTGGCAGGACATTCGAAACCACCCCCGTGTGCGTATTCACAAGATGGACGCCCCGCAATTTTACGATGGATTTGAGTTGAAACATTTCCAGTATAAGGCGGATGTTACGCGTCTTGAATTATTATATGAACACGGTGGTATTTATTTGGACATCGATATGTTGATTGTTCGCCCCTTTCATGAAGTATTCGCGTCGGGTCATTCTTTTTATATTAGTGAAGAACGTCAGGGGGCGAGTGGTAGGGGCAGCGGACCCCTTATTAACGCGTTCTTGGCTGCGAAACCGAAGAACGAATTCATCAAGTTATGGTTGAATGAGTTTAAATCGGGATTGCGTTTGGGAATATGGGCGCATCATATTCGTGATTCGAATAAACAACTTCTGGAATCACGCCCGCATTACATACACAAGTATCGGATTCGCGTATTAGACTGGAAGTTATTTATGCCGCTTCATTGGCAGGACACCGAGGCGTTTATTCGCTCTGAAACGATTCCGTATGAATTTCCGGTGGAGTCATATGGAACGCATTTATGGGAGACGATACTGGGAGATATCATGCGTAAGAATGCGTTTCTTCAGAAGCAGAAAATGGAGCTTGATGTGTATCGATTCGTGAATACCGAGAACACTTACGACGATATAATCTATCCAGAATATTATCACGATGTTCGAACCGACCAATTTGTCGATAAATATATTACAACCGGCAAAAGTTCCGGGTATTTTATTGAAATCGGTGCTGGTGACGGCGAATTAAATTCGGCGTGTTACTTTTTCGAGAGATATCGCGACTGGCGTGGTCTAGCGGTTGAACCCGCAAAAATCTATGAAACTGCGATTCAAAGTAAGCGCGCGAATCCGGTTATCACCGCAATATCGAATGTTACATCATCGATTACAAATGGTAGTGGACGTGGTGCGATTTTTTATGAATCAAGTAATTGCGAGTTGAGTGGTCTAAAAAGTGGTCTTGAAACGAATAAGGAAGGTCAAGCGTGGACAAATACCAGTTTTAAATCGTATAGGGTGGATACCACTACGCTTTATGATTTGTGTTGTTTGTATTCTGCACCGGAATATATCGATTATTGCGCGATGGATTGTCAGGGTTGTGAATACGACGTTCTCTCGACGTTTTTTGAAGAGAATCAACTATCGGCGAATTCAACATCTGCTGATCATGTAGAAAAAGATGGTATTCATATGGTCGTATTAAACCGTGTATTTTCTATCGGGTTTTTTAGTGTTGAAGTAAGTTCAAGTAAAATATACGAAAAAATTCGGGATTTGATGGTGAAAAATCATTACGAAGAAGTAACGAATCCATATCTATCAGTAATAAAGAAACCGAATGTTAATAATAAGTGTTTTAAATACTGTGGTGGCGGTGGTAGCGATTGTACTACTACGGCTACGGCTACGAACAGCGGAAGCGACAGTGACGATTCGCCGCAATTTAGTGATCGATCTATTTCGACGATTTCTTCTAGTGTTAATTTTACACCACAGGGATTAAATACACCCCCGTCATCACCGAACATTACGGTGGGCTCGTCATCGGCGGCGGCGGCGGCGTCGGCGGCATTTCTACACAAGGAACCGTTCGCCGAAGAGGTCGTAGTTATTTGTCTTGAAGAACGCCCTGAACGAACAAAGTATGTGAGCGATCATTTAACTTCACACGGAATACACCATTCGATTCTGATGAATAAAATCAATACCGAAGATACAAAAGTGGGTTGTTTTCGTTCACATATTCGCGCGATTCAATATGCTCAAAGTAAAAATCTCTCATCGGTTCTTATTTTAGAAGATGACGTAGTTATACGAAACAATATTAATGAACTCGCGACGATTCCTTTTCCTTCTGACAACTGGGATATTTTATACCTAGGTGGCATTTTGACAAAGTATGATGGAATAGACGCCTCTAAAAAATGGATAAAAGGAACCATATGGTGCAATCATGCTTACTTGGTAAAGCAACACATGTACCAACATATTCTGGATTTTGTTGGGTCGTATCCGAATCTGATAGAATTGGAACGCCAAAATATTGATTTTATGTATACTGAGTATATTCAGCCCAAGTATCAGTGCTGGCTTGCGAATGAACAATATATCATTCAAAAAGAAGGATATAGTGATATAGATGAACGTGTAAAATGGGGATGTGGATTTGACTGGAGTACATTTTCGATGAAAGTTGTGTAATTACTCCGATGTGTTCGGCGGCGACGGCAGTATTACATTATGAAAGTTGGTTCGATGAATATCGTTAAGGGCGTGACTCGGTTCGCGGACCATCTCGAACCCCGCTTGGTAAAATGGATGCGGAAACCTGTCATGTACATCAATATAACCGCGAAAATCCATTTCAAGCAACCACATATCGAGGGGTGTTTTCATAAATAACGCCGTATCTGTTTCTACCGCTTCTAATAATCGTTTCGCACCGCGTTGGCTGACAAGATAAGCACCCGCGGTGCGAAATAATGGCGTAAACCAGACATTACGATTGCCCTGAATAACTGCGGGTGCGCGATTTCGGCGTCTGTAAATCCCTGCTCCGAGAGATTCGCGGTAGTATTCGCTGAGAGAATCTCTCGTTGTTTTTTGATATGGGAAATAAGGAGGGGTTATACCATCGATGTCATAATCTGGTGTCCATTGACCGCCGACATACATGACATCAAACCCGGCATCGGAAGGAGCGGTCCTTTGTTGAATATCGCAAATTGTATCAAGTAATCTCTCGATCGACTGTTCTGTAAACATTACGTCATCCTCAAAAACGAGCAAAAAATCGTTGGCCGGATGATCTGCATGCGCCTTCCATAAAGAATAATGGCTCAAAGAACATCCGACTTCACCTAAGATGCGTTGTTGTCCGCGTATTGTATCCAACAAATCAGGGAATTCAAAGTAATGTTTCGAGAGATTTTGACCGTCGATTGCGGCGAATCTACGAAAAATAACAGGTGAATGTTTATGTAGAAACGCTATCCGGTCAGGGCGGCGATCCAAATTAATAACCGCTATATCTACTGATGAAGTCATTTACCAACGAACGTACTATAATATAAAATATGTTAGATTTATACTCTTTCTTATCATAATACGCGTTGTAATCATGACATAAACAATAGTTATCTACCTTTATAGAATTCTTTTATCCATGTATAATATCCACCGACCATCCCTTTATTTAGGAAAACGTATTAAATCGTTATTGATTATTACATCTATCCAGTATAAATATTATTATTCGCACCATTTATCGTAATCGTCGTAATTATGTCAGTCATTAGTAATGAAAATGCGCCTGCTGTAACTACATCGCCAGTTGTGAAGACACAGCCGGTTGAGCCTCTTCTTGAAGAAGAGCAAAATAGGTTTGTGTTATTTCCGATTAAGGATGCCGCGATTTGGAATATGTATAAAAAACAAGTCGATTGTTTCTGGCGTGCGGAAGAAGTTGATCTCACGAAGGACGTTGTTCACTGGAATTCGTTGAACAAAGATGAGAGATATTTCATATCGATGATTCTCGCGTTTTTTGCGGCGAGTGATGGTATTGTCATGGAGAATCTGGCACAGCGGTTCATGACGGAGGTCCAGCTGGCGGAAGCCCGCGCATTCTACGGGTTTCAAATCGCGATGGAGAATATTCATTCGCAGATGTATAGTATCCTTATTGATACATATATCAAGGATGCCACCGAAAAGGATAAGTTATTCAACGCGATCCAGACGTTTCCTTGTATCAAGAAGAAGGCCGACTGGGCGCTGAAATGGATCGGTGATAAACGCAGCACATTCCAGACACGCCTCGTGGCGTTTGCGTGCGTGGAGGGGATTTTCTTCTCTGGAGCGTTTTGTTCGATCTACTGGATGAAGAAACGCGGACTGATGCCGGGTCTCACATTCAGCAACGAACTCATCTCTCGTGATGAGGCGCTTCATACCGAGTTTGCGGTGCTACTATACACGAAGATGGTGAAGAAGATTCAGCGTCATCGTATTTACGAAATTGTGCGTGATGCGGTGGAAATAGAGAAGGAGTTTATCTCGGAGGCGCTACCGTGCCGCCTTATCGGAATGAATGCGAAATTAATGTGCCAGTATATTGAGTTTGTTGCGGATCGCCTCGTGCTTCAACTAGGGTATGATAAAATCTATAATGCGGCGAATCCGTTTGATTTTATGGAGATGATAAGCCTTGCTGGGAAGACGAACTTTTTCGAGAGACGGGTGGGGGAGTACGCGCTGGCGGAGAAGAAGGTGGCGGATGATGTGTTTGAGTTTAATGCCGATTTCTAGGGGGGTTCCGCCCCCCAACGACGGGAGGGGGGTTCCGCCCCCCAACGACGGGAGCTACGCTCGATTTTGACCTACGGTGTAAAACCCGAGGTCCGCAGCCGTAAGACTTGAACGAGTTAATATATTACGGTGGATTTCTATCAACATCCATCCACAAAACCACACACGTCCGCCGTCTATATTCACTCGTTCAAGTCTTACGGCTGCGGACCCCCCCTCCTCCCGTCGTTGGGGGGCGGAACCCCCCTACATGAACAAAGCCCGCATTCCAAATTGTCGTTGTCCATGAAATCCCATCGCGGTGTTCGGTCGTTGTAATGGTATCGCGATGTCTGCGTTTTGTTTGACATTTTGATATACTCGATTTACAATACCAGGTTTTTCGGCAGCATTTTCCGCGATCAAATTCAGTCTATCTTGCTGGCTTATGATAGGAGGGCGGTCATTCGGTATAAATAACCCGTGATTACGCCGACTCATCATCATCATATTATTTTCGCGATTATTCATCTCAAATGGTAGATTTGTTTTTATCGGAATATTCACAGTATTTACACCGTTATTTATTGTTGTATGCTTTGTTGAAATGTTGTTATCCGAACGAAGAGAATGAATTGAATGAATCGAATGAATTTTATTATTTACGTCTACAATATATTCACGCTGTAACTGTTCAATATTACGAACAGCTTTTAAAGGAGATACCCGAATTTTACTTACTTTATCTAGAGACTGTTCTTCAAAATGAAGCTGAGAATAATCGATGTATGTATTAAATGATGTAACATCAATCATATGTGTATCCTCATAAATCATATGCGTCAAATCGACTATTTTAGTTAAGCCATCAGAATTATTCGGCATAATCGATGTAGCCAATTCATCGCGGCAAATAAGGCGTTTAAGTCCATCGGCAAATTGTAGAATTTTCATATTTCCTATTGTAAAAAAATTACTTCGGTCGATCGTAAGTCCAAACTGTTTTGCTCGTTCGTGAATAAGATTATCTTCCCCACCCCACGCCCAAAAGTTGGGGAATCCATTAATTCTCTCGAAATCAACTCCTCGAATTGAAAATATACCACCAAGTGCGAAGTGAAATCCATAAAAGTGCTTGACGACACCATAATCTGTATGATAATTTAACACATTTTTATCATAAGGCAGAGTATCAATATCATTAAAAATGAAAATAATGTTTTTATAATCATTAGGAAATGCTGATTTTAATGCTAAAAACCCTATATTCTTCATGGCGCCGCGATTGAAGGGGCGTGTATCATTTTGATGTACGAAATAGAATTTCCATTCTTGAGGAGGTACATCTTCCATCACCTTATAAATGTAAGTACTAAAGAATACACGATGAGGTTCGCGATCACGATAAGGAACGATGAAGACGTATTTCGGAACAACCGTCGTATTCATGTTCGACGTAGGTATTAGTTCTTGTTCTTGTTCCTCCATATACGCGACAATAAGTATAATAAGTATAATATGTGATAATATAAGAAAAATATTCATATTATACTACGCTCAGATATGGTGTGTATTATTTAGAATCATCGGGTGTCGCAGTTGTTCGTGCATATTTCGCTATAATCATACTTGGAATTAGTTTCTCACGCATGTCATATAGTTTTTTATAGCATTTATTAATAGTCACCTCGCTCATGTCGCTAATACGATTAACGTCTTTTTTTGTGATGGGGAGATGACACATGCTTGCGACGAAGTATATAATACCTGATGCGATACTGTGTGGCGTATTTTCTGGAATCAGATTTTGTTTTTCAATCATAACAGCAATAAATTGGCATACTTTGGTGAGTTCATCATTAATAGATAAGCGACTACAATATCTCTCGATAAATGCTTCGGGTTTCGTTTTACAGAAGTTCGTTTTCTCGGAATTGTCTAAATTGGACTCGAGTTCATTTATGATGCTCACAGCATTCTTACATCCTTTCGTGGCACTTGTGTTGTCAAGATTGAAGATGTTTGCTATTTCTTTCGGTGTGCGTGGACAATTGTGTATTTTACACGCAATATAAATGGACGCACCTACAACGCCGTCACGATTAAGACTGCGGAACGTTTTGTGTTCAGATATGCGTTTATGAACGCGGAGTGCTTCGTCGATGATCATCTTGGAAATTCCCTTGTTTTGTGCGAAGATTGTGATTTTCTGGAACATATCATATTGCGCCTTCTCTCGATATGGCATAGATTGCCACTCGGTATATCGCCGGATTTTCATCATATCTTGAGAGTATGACCCGCCCTCACACATCACTTTACATCCGTAGGACGATTCTTTGAGAAGTGGATTCACCGGCATGCCACATCGGGTCGGGTCGCTGTTTTGATTATCATCTGCTCCATAATAACGCCATTCGGCGCTTTGATCGAGAGATTCGTCTTTATACAGAATACTGCACGCTGGGTTTTTACACGTGAGAAACCCGTCGTCGGTTAGCATGACATCACTCGCGCATACTTCACATTTCTCTCGGATACCAGATTTACGATAGAGACATTCAACATCAGTCTCGGGTTTGATGAATAACGCCGAAATCTTTTTCGGATGAATCATGCGGCGATTGATGCCGTCGTCATCGGGACCACCACCTGTCTTGTCTTTTTCATCAGTGCTGTCATCGTCATTCGTCATGTCCATCATGCGGGTAGATGTCTGTTTTGGCGATTTCTCTATTGTTTCCGGAATATTATATATTTGTTGCTCTTGTAACAATTCAGGAAGGAATTCTTCTTCTATTTTTGTCCATATATTTTCATTTACAGGTGTTCGTTTGATTCGTTTTGTTTCATTATGAATCGAATGATTATGATTATTATTATTATTATTATTATTATGACAATTCGAACGATAGTGTCGACTACCGTTGAATGAACCGGATGTCGACGCATTATTATTTGTTGAAATAAACACACCACGGCACGAATTTAAATTTGATATCATTTGGACGAAATTATATGGTAATACGCGCGATGGGTGTTTAATCACTCTTTAAATAAAGTATATAATTATATATTTAAATCAATTTTATGAACAGACCTACTCATTTGAAATGATTATTCATATCCATCGTTCGAACTTTATGAACTATTATCTAACAATATAACAACAACTATGGGTAATACATTTTCTTCTTCTTCATCCACAAAAAGCGATGAAGATGTTCGAAATATGGCTCTACGATTAGATTTATATGCTCAAAGAATTATTTTAAAGGAAGTAAAATTCAATTCAACACTTCTTGATAGCGGAAAATGCGAAAAGCTCATTATTATTACAAGTGAAGTTCTTAACAGACTACCGTTTCGATTGATTTCGTATATGGACCGTAGGCATAAATTGTTTTCCGAGCGGTATGAAATGATTAATGCGGTGGACAGAGCGCTGCTTGTGAATACAAATCCAGAAATTCTTAAAGAAAGTAAGCTAGATGAACAAAATGTATTTAGAAAAAAACAAATGTGTGTTGGTATTGCGCGTTTTTATGTTCAGATTGGTAATCTTTTTAACGCGATAATGTCAACGATGAGACCCTACAATTATGAGTATTTACAAAAAACGACTCCGGATAATTTCTATGACATGCTTACATTTGGATTACTCGAAGGCCGAGAAACTATGAATAAAGACAAACAGAAATATTTTACGTATAATATGGCGGGATTTACACGGCGGCAAAATGATGTTAAACTTAAAATGGAAAGGCTGCTGAAAATAGGTGAATCAACCATGAAAATTTCGCCGGGTAAAGGTATTTGTTCTATAAAAAAGGATATGGAAGATATAAAAATAACACCTATGTCGACAACTACAACCGCATCTACTATAACAGAAAACAAAATTAAACCGTCTATATTTGCGATGTTAGAAGAATTATATTTCGATATTTTTCATCAGACATCTAGTGTAAATCCGAAAAGCCCGCAATTTATCGCGATGAGTGATGATATGAGAAATAAAATATATAAACGTGATGTACATGAACTCTATCGTATTGTTACAGGAGGTAAAGAACCAGGTGATGAAATCAAAACGTTATCCGATGTTTCTAGATATATCAACGACAACGATACAATAAATAAATGGTGTGAAAAAAACAAAGACCTAGAAATTAAAATAACTGATAATGAACGTTATAATCCTGTTTTTGTGAAATACATAAAACATATACAAAATATGAACTATAATATATCCAAACAACGAAAATCAATCGTGAAAATATTAGACCGCGTATTTAATGTTATGACAAAAAATGAGGACGTATTACAAGAAATAGAAGAGCGACAAGGTGAAGCCGGATTTAAACGTTATACTGGATTTGAACAAGATGATCAATATTCACGTGACTTTTTTCGTCTTAATTTAAAATACGACTTTTTCATAAACCCGAATTTGACTGATGCTGAATTACAGGTATTAATTAATGAAACACGTTCTCGTATTGTTAGATTATATGCCGAAAGTTATAAATATTTTCTTGCTGGTTTCAAAATTCTTCAAGAACTTCAAGAAAATATTGAGATCGATGTTATGGTGAAGACAGCGGAAATGGCAAAAAAAGAAACCGAAAATCCTAGTGCTCCTATAACCGAAAATAAGAAAAAGTATGATACATACAAACCGCGAATTCTTATCGAAGAAAAGGCGTTTTCAGATGATATTTATGTTGACCTTGCTAATATTAATGGTGAAATTGCCAAAAGATTTCGTGAAAAATACGAAGACTTCTATAATGAGGCTCTTTCATCAAGTAATGAAACAACGAAAAGTGAAATGACTAATAAAATAAAATACCTGAACTTGTTTGTAGTTAAAAATATATTAGAAGTAATGAAACCAACTGATATTAACCAAGAAATCAAACGTAATATTATAACTGCACTAGATGAAATGTCTAAAAAACAGTCAAGGACTACTAACGAGCAACAAATACAAGCACAATAAATTACGATTTTATTGTTGTAGTTTATTTTCTAATTTTTGGAAATATTCTTGATTATATATCAAATTACCGGTTGGGCGGTAAGTATCTATTTGTTTATATTCTTTTTTATCTGTGTTATTTGCGCCGCCGCCGCCACCGCCGCCACCGCCTGACGAGTCATTACGCTGATTATATAATAACGTATTTGCGTCTTCAGGTGTATGTTGATTCGCGAC
>JACCDQ011392610.1_pt1 | contig 11981 bp, 10 predicted proteins | sample 7446031 | NCBI WGS metagenome assembly JACCDQ01 (sample SAMN15323442, study PRJNA562643) | freshwater metagenome | isolation source: river surface water | place: USA:Blue River Watershed | collected 2017-08-17
GCGGGTTAGCCTCGCTGATGCCTGGGACTATGGTAACAGTATTACCAATGAACAATGAGTCTCCAGTTGCACTTACGCGCATGTAAGTATCGTTGGCGTGTATGGCATAAGGAACCGACATCATTTGTTGTGAACCCAAGTCCACATTGCCATTTCCTGTATTCATCGACACCTGTAAAAACTTATTTCCCGTGGACCAATTCACACCGTTTAATGTTCCAAAAACAGCGGAACCTTCGCCTACATTCAAGCTAATTAACCCTTGTGCATTGGATGTTGTGGTGTGTGTTTCTTCAAACACAACGGGTCCTGATGCAGTGGTATCGTGTATTTTGAAGGTGATTGTTGCAGATGAGTTGGCGATTACAGAGCCGTCGGTGTTACGCAACACCGCTTGGTAGGGGATGGAGGACGGTGATTGTGAGAAAGAATGCAGGCTGAATGCGAGAAACAGAAAGAGAGCGATGTTTTTCATAGTGCGGGGTCAATAAAGCGAATATAGGGAAGAAAGAATCAATATTTTTTCAATTGGTATTGCAAAAACCCAGGATCATTTGCGCCAATAAGATGGAAATTAAAGTTGAATGTGATGCGAATGAAATCTTGATACCTCAGCGATCATACTGTGGTAGTATTTGTACCAAGCGGCGCCCCGTTTTTTGGCTTCGATATGAATGGGATGTTGTGCCCAGTTCTGCACGGCCTCCATGTCTTTCCAGTAGCTGATGAAAGTCCCGCGGCCATTGTGTTTCATGCTTTCGTAACCCAAGTACCCTGGCATTGTCTTCACGAGGTCGAGCGTTAGGACATCGTATTCTTCATAACCTTCCAAGTTGTCAGAAAGGTAGTAATTGAAAATGGACGCGATGAAAGGCGCTTGGGGAGGGGTAGGCGAGTTCCAGTTGATCATGGGTTAAAGGTAGTTGGGAAAGAGGGATTCGGTTTATGGGAGGCCTACTTGATGTGATACTGCGTTTTATTTTTATCTCCAACACTTTGAAACAACTTCATCTCAACCCCCTTTTTTAAATCCCTACTGGCTGTTGCAGAAGAGATGTCTTTGAAGGTATTCATATAGTCTTTTCTACTGAATGATTTTATGTTTAAACCCAAGAAATATTCAAGCCTATCGGAGTCTTTTAAAATTCGCGTGTTGTCATTGAGCAATGGGTCTAGTGACTTTTCAATGACTTCCAGCATGTATTCAATAAATGGAGTTGATTTCCCCAATTTGTCACTGAGTGCCAAGGCGTTGTAGTATTTCTTTTGTGATTCTTTGATCAAAGTTTCAAACGGAAGAAATTCAAAGACGGGATACTGTTGCATTAAAATGAAAGTTTGCCACAATCTCCCCATTCGTCCATTACCGTCTAAAAACGGGTGAATGAATTCCAATTCGTAGTGAAATACACAGCTTTTGATTAAAGCGGGATCTGAATCATTTTTGAGGTAGTTGAACAAATCCTTCATGAGATGCGGAACATTGGCATGCGGAGGTGCGAGATGTTCGAGTTTTTTTCCTTTTACGATGGCCACGCCTTGTTTTCTGTATTTACCAGGATTATCAATAAGGCCAGTCATTAAATCTTTATGCGCTTTTAAGAAGCTGTTTTCTGATAGGCATTTATACGATTTAATTTCTTCATAAACCTCAATAGCATTGGATACTTCTTGAATGTCTTTTTCTGGGCCCATCACCCTTTTGTTTTCGATGAGAGCGGTAATTTGCTCTTCGGTAAGGGTATTTCCCTCAATTTGTAAGGAGGCGTGAATCGTTTTTACCCGATTTTGTTTTCTAAGTTGGGGAGAGGGCTTGCTAAGAAACCGGGCCTTGATGGCGCCAAGTTTTTCGGATATGGCAGTAATCTGATGTAGGATATTCGGAGTAATGTCATAGGGAGGCTTCATGATAGTATCATTTGATAGTATCAAATGTAGGGGATTTTTGTTTGATGTGATATCATTAGTTGCATTGACCAACAACGCTATTTCCTCTTTAAACCATTAATGACAGGATTAAAAGCTTCATAAAATGAACCGAGATTCTCAATAAAAAACGTTTTCATGGTTTCAATATCGTTGTCAACGTAAAAATTCACATGATCCAATTGATGTTTGATTCTGCACATTTTAGAATCGGGCATAACCTCCCAAATTAATGCTCTCCCCAATGTCTTTTCGATTTCTTGGCGATGCTTTTCAATCGAATTATACAACCTCTTATTTTCTTCTTTCGAAGCCCGATTGATTGTCAGTTCAATGGCGGCGTAAGATTTCGTAGTGATTAATGTATATGCGATTCCACTGATTCCAGCACCCGCGCTCAACCAGAAGTCTTTGCTTGGATTCACTTTAGTGAATAAGACAGAATGGTTTAAGCGGGGTAGAAGCTCTTCCCAAAACTTTTTTCTGCGCATGAATCGATCGGCACCCGCGCTTTGCTCAGCACCGTATTTAATGATGAGTTCATCTTCTAATTCAAAAACAGAAAGGATCTTTTTTAGAATGGAAAATTTATTGTTGCTATCGATATTGGATTCTAGGTAATATCCATTGATAAACTCTTGCGGCGCCCTGAAATCACTGGGGGTATTGGTTATTTTAATTACCTGTGTGCTTTCCAAGAGCAATTCAGGATTCTTTGCATACAATGCTCTCAAGACGTAAAAATACATTTGAGCAATGGCCGTTTCATCCACCTTGGTATCTTCAAAAATGAAGTATTCTAATTTTTTATGCGTTGGTGGTTCCGCATCGAAAATGCTCATTTCAGCATCCATTTCAACGGTGGGAATTTCCACATTTGGGAATTGCCAAATCTGAAGAAAGCGTTCAAAAATTATTTCAAATCGCTCGTTGTATTTCTCAATATTCCAATGGGTTTGTTTCTTTAAGAAATCATTTAACCACAATCTGGAGTAGGCATAGCCCTGCTCTTTTCCATCGGTATTCATGTCTCTCTTTTCATTAAAAGAAAGATTGCTCAATGCCCCATTATTCCCCGATAGCGTCAAGTTTGCAATGGTGTTGAGTTTATTCTCTTTGAAATCAGCATATTCATTGGCCGGTAAATCAACGGTCCATTGGATATCCGGATTTCGCGGGAAAATATGTTCAATGGTAATGAACTCATTGGCTGTATTTACGTATTCTCGGTTATTATAATTCTCGAGCAATTCGAAGAAGTAGCCCCTGTTCTTAGATTGGGTGTTGTATAAATCTTTGTCATGCAATGCCGAGCGAATTTCCGCATCGTTAGGGAACTTGGCGCTTCCTCTTTTCTTCAACAATGCGATGCACAGCGATTCGAAATAATCTTCCTGATCAAGTTCATTGTACAGGGTCATGAAAATTTTATTCAACGCATTGGTGGGCAAACCAACAATGAATCTTCGCCAAGTAAAGCTTTGGATGAGTTTCAGAATTTTGATTAATGTTGGCTGGTCGATGGTGCCATTTTCACAATCTTCAAAGACTTGAAGTAAAAAAGGGAAAGCAACATTGATTTCTAATCTCGAGATGTATTCCAATTCTCTTCTTAAAGCAACATCTGCAATCACATGTGGATTGATGAATTTTCTGTAATGAACTGAAAGCGCTTTAATGGTCTCCAATTCCTGTTGAAAGGAGTCGTCTTTTTTATTGGAGTATATCTTTTTGAATTCCTCATAAACTTTGCCCTTGTTCGGAATTCGCTTTGTTTTCAAGGTTAAATAATCTCGAATGTAATCGGATACCATTGATTTTTGACGCACCAAATCGCGTGCATTTTCTTCGATCGGATTCCAGATTTGATCGTAAATTTTATTCTGTTCTTTGGGTTCCAAGTCCATTAGAATAAAATTGCGAATAAGGTCGGATTGTGATAGGTCTAGCCCTGTTGAGTTCAAGCTTTCGAAAATGCGCTGGGGGTCATCTTTGTCACGTTCCAAAGAAATCTCAACAAAGATTAGTCGTTTCAATCCATTCAGGATGGTGGTGAAATTGCGCTCGGTGATTTGTGTTTTGAAATAGCTGAAATTCTCTTTTACGTTGGAGTATTTGTCCAGTTCATTTTCCGTTCCGTTCAGAATGGCCTTGAAAGCGATGGCATTGTTGTCGGTTTGTTTTAATTTGAGTTTGCTTGATTCGTGTTGGACATATTGGTTGGTTAGGAACATGTTGTAGAGCATGTCCGCCTGCTGCGTCATGTTTTGTTCTTTTGCAAAACGAAAAAGGGCGACATACAGGATGTTTATGGTGGTAAGTCTTTGCTGTCCATCAATGATCACCAACTCTTTTACTTCACTGGTGCTATACGTGCCTTCATGAATAAATACGATACTGCCAATGAAATGTGTTCCGCGGTTGTCTTCTTCTACAGAAATAATATCACGAAGAAGTTCACTGCACTGGTAAGTAGTCCAATCATAATTTCTTTGGTACACCGGTATTACAAACTGCACGGTTGGTGTTTGTAAGAAGTTGTTTATCTGTAGTTCGTTGGCTTTCATTTTCTTGTTAATATGTTTTCAATTATGGCATACCTCTTTTTTAATTTCCAAATAATGTAAATTGTTTCGGTCATTTTTTAAAGGGTGAGGAGATGAACTAGTATTGATAATGAATAATTAAATTTTTATGATTTTAATCTAACAAAAGTAAATGAATAAAAGGAATAGTAGAGAGCAGTGTATTGTAATTAATAGCACTTTTTTGGTTTGTTTGTGTTAGATTCTCAAAAAGACCACCCCGTCCAGACGAGCGCCAGCGCTGTCTGGACACCCCTCCTTTCTCTCGCGTCGCTCGAGTAGGAGGGGAAAAAATTCTCCCCTCCTGCCCGCAGGGATAGGAGGGGTGGATGCGGAGCAGACGGGGTGGTTTTTCATTCAACACCACATTCAAATAAGATTCTCCGAATCACTTCGTCGATATTGTACTTGATCTCCTCATTGGTGAATCGAATGACTTTTATTCCTTTGAAGATTAAGAATTCTTCTCTGCGCTGATCGTAAGCTTGACGCATGATATTGTCATGAATACTTCCGTCAATCTCTATGGCAATTTTTTTATTTGGTAAATAAAAGTCAACGATGAATGGACCAATTCCATGTTGCCTCCGGAATTTGAATATTTGCTGTTTCTTGTTTAAAAATTTCCAGAGCCTCTTTTCAGAAATGGTTGCTGTATTTCTTAGATTCTTCCGTAAGTCTTTTTGAGGTTCTAAGTTCATCAATTTCATGATGTAAAAATTGACGCTTAGATTATGAATTACAAGAATCATATAAGGTGCATATAAACAGGACCACCCCGGCACTTTGTGCCACCCCTCCTTTCTCTCGCGTTGCTCGAGTAGGAGGGGAGAATTTTCCCCCTCCTGCCCGTAGGGATAGGAGGGGTGGATGCGAAGCAGACGGGGTGGTTAAAAAAGTGGTGAAATAAAAAAGGCTGCATACGCAGCCTTTTCACTCGCTCCCCAGCCTGGACTCGAACCAGGGACCCCATGATTAACAGTCATGTGCTCTAACCAGCTGAGCTACTGAGGAGTGTACCTTTTTGAGAAATGGGCTTTCCCATCTGTCAAAACCACTCTGCTTGTTCTTCAGCTCCTTGTCGTTACCAAGGTAAAACACCGAATTGAGGTCGGAATCGGATTGCAAAAATAAACAAATACTTTAACTTCACAATATCTTTGTAAAAAAAATTACAAATGAAATTAGTTGCCGTTGGTACCGTGGCTTTTGACTCTATCGAAACGCCTTTTGCAAAACAAGAAAAAGTAATCGGTGGCGCTGCTACCTACATCACCCTTACCGCCTCTCACTTCGTTGATTCTTCAGGTCTTGTATCTGTTGTTGGGGATGATTTTCCTACGGATTTCTTGGCGGACATGAAAAAGCGTGGTATCGATCAAGAGGGCTTGGAAATTAAACAAGGCGAAAAGTCTTTCTACTGGTCAGGCAAATACCATTTGGATATGAACTCGCGCGATACTTTGGTTACGGACCTTAACGTACTAGCAACCTTCGATCCCAAAGTGCCTGCATCCTACACAGATGCTCCGGTATTGTTGTTGGGCAATTTGGTTCCTGCTGTACAATCTTCGGTTTTAGATCAATTCCCCACGCGTCCCGCTTTGGTGATCATGGATACCATGAACTTCTGGATGGACGTGGCTTGGGACGATTTGATGGCGGTAATCAAACGTGTGGACGTTTTGACTATCAACGACGAGGAGGCTCGTCAAATGAGCAAGGAGCATAGCTTGGTAAAGGCAGCGCAAAAGATTTTGAAAATGGGACCCAAGTATTTGATCATCAAAAAAGGTGAGCACGGTGCTTTGTTGTTCCATGAAAACAATGTCTTCTTTGCTCCAGCATTGCCATTGGAAGAGGTAGTAGATCCAACAGGAGCGGGCGATACGTTTGCGGGTGGATTTGCTGGTTACTTGGCAAAGACGCAAAACTTCTCTTTTGAAAACATGAAACGCGCAATCATCGTGGGTTCGGCGATGGCCTCTTATACCTGCGAAAAATTTGGTCCAGAGCGTTTGTTGGAAATCAACCAAGACGACATCAACAAGCGTGTGGCCGAGTTTGTCTCTTTGGTGAACTTTGATATTGAATTGGTATAAAAAACAACATGAGAAGAAATCACGAAATCGACTACCGCATTTTTGGTGAAGAAATGCAATGTGTGGAGATTGAGCTAGATCCACAAGAGACAGTGGTTGCTGAGGCCGGTGCATTTATGTACATGGACGACGGCATCCAAATGGAAACCATTTTTGGCGATGGCTCCGCACAAAACAACGGCTTCTTTGGCAAGTTGATGAGTGCAGGAAAGCGCATGCTAACCGGCGAAAGCCTTTTTATGACGGCCTTCACCCACATGGGCTACAACAAGGCCCGTGTTGCATTTGCTTCGCCTTATCCAGGAAGAATTATTCCGATGGATTTGCAACAAATGGGGGGCAAAGTGATTTGTCAGAAAGATTCGTTTTTGTGTGCAGCCAAGGGTGTCAGTGTGGGCATTGAGTTGCAGAAGAAGTTGGGAACAGGATTGTTTGGTGGCGAAGGATTTATCATGCAAAAATTGGAAGGTGATGGCCTGGCTTTCTGTCATGCCGGTGGACACATCATTGAGCGCGTATTGGCACCAGGCGAAACGTTGCGTGTTGATACGGGATGCGTTGTTGCCTACACCCAAGAGGTAGATTTTGATATTCAATTTATCGGCGGTATAAAAAACTCATTGTTTGGTGGCGAAGGATTGTTTTACGCAACCTTACGAGGCCCAGGCAAAGTGTGGTTGCAAACATTGCCCATTTCGCGATTGGCAAGCAGAATATTGTCCTACGGTTCTGTAGGTGGAAGAAAAGAGGAAGGTAGTATTTTAGGAGGTCTAGGCAATTTACTAGACGGAGACGGCATCTGATGCAAGAGCCTAAATTTATTGAGATTGCGGAAGCATTGTCTTTGTACCAACAAGGCGAGATTCCTGTATTTGATGTTCGTTCAGAGAAGGAATTTGAAAAAGGACATGTACTTGGCGCAATCAACATTCCTTTATTGAACAACGAGCATCGCCATTTGGTGGGCTGTTGTTACAAAGAACAAGGTCAGGCTAAGGCTGTTGAAATGGGATACGCCCTGGTGGGTCCGCTTTTCCCTAAAATCCAAGAGCGCGCATTGCATGCCACAACCCAGCGACGTGTGATTTTGCATTGCTGGCGCGGAGGTCTTCGCAGTAAGATAACCGCTGGATTGCTTGCTGAGGTTGGTTTTGAGGTGTTGATGGTGGAGGGCGGATACAAGAAATGGCGCAACACATGGCTATCTGAATTGGAGAAGGTTAGGGACATCAAAATAGTGTCAGGATTAACGGGGTCAGGAAAGACAGGCTTGTTGCATGCATTGAAAAAACAAGGACAACAAGTGATTGATTTGGAAGGCATGGCGCACCACAGGGGTTCGGCCTTTGGTGGATTGGGATTGCCTGAACAGCCCACGCAAGAACAGTTTGAGAACATTTTGTGCCATGCGTTGTGGTTGATGAAAGAGGGTCCTTTGTATGTCGAGAGTGAGAGCAGAATGATTGGGCGAATGCGGATTCCGGATGTATTTTTTGATCAAATGTTGATCGCTCCACGTATTGAAGTAAAGAGAACAAACGCTTTCCGAAGAGAAGAGATCTTGCGCATATATGGGATTTTCCCTATCGAGCACTTAATAGAAAAAACAAGTCAGTTGAGCAAGCGTATGGGCAGCGAACAAACGCAAGAGGCTGTCGCCGCTCTGGAGGCGGGAGATAGAGTGAAATGGCTCGATATCTTGTTGCATTATTACGATAAAAACTATTTGCACCATCACCAGAAAATTGCCCAGCAGAAGGTCAACATCGCATTGCGTGAAAGCGATGACGATGAGGATGTGGTGAATCAAATATTGGCATTGAAATGGAATTGAAGTTAACACAAACCACTACAGCTGGAGGATGCGGTTGTAAAATATCACCACAGCACTTGCATGAGATTTTGCAAGGGCATCGCAGTGAGCAAAATACTGATCGTTTGTTGGTGGGCAATGCAGGCAATGATGATGCAGCTGTGATGGTATGGGAAGGCGACCAATGCTTGGTTCACACCACGGACTTCTTTTTACCCATTGTAGATAATCCGTACGATTTTGGCCGCATTGCTGCAGCCAATGCATTGAGCGACGTTTGGGCCATGGGTGGAAAGCCAGAATTGGCTCTGGCCATTTTGGGATGGCCCGTAGGAAAGTTGGGCACAGCAAGTGCATCTGAAGTGATGAAAGGAGCCAGAGAGATTTGTGAAAAGGCAGGAGTACTTTTGGCAGGAGGACATTCCATTGAAACCCAAGAGCCTTTGTTTGGTCTTTCTGTAACCGGAAGGGTGCATCGTTCCAACCTCAAAACCAATACGGGTATGCAGGAGGGCGATTTGATATTTATTACAAAGCCCATCGGAGTGGGGATAATGTCTACCGCATTGAAAAGAGGATTGATTGACGCAACGCAATTTGAACCTGCAATGGAAGGAATGACGACACTCAACACCTTTGGAGCCGTTGCTGGTTCGATGGATGGCGTAACCGCTATGACCGATGTTACAGGCTTTGGCTTGGTGGGTCATTTGATGGAAATGTTGCCAGATGCGGGATTGACAGCAACGTTGGATTTTTCGGCGATACCCATTTTGGAGGCGGCTAAGCCACTTATTGCACAGAGCATTTATGCCGATATGGCCATGAAGACCTATTCAAGATTTGCATCGGAGACCAATATTTCAGGTATGGCGCAATTGATACCGTTGTTTGATCCACAAACTTCTGGAGGTTTGATGATGACCGTTAGACCTGAAAGCGAATCTCAATTTGTTCTAGAGGCAAAGGCTGCGGGTCAAGCGGTGTACCGCATTGGACAATGCGTTTCGCATTTGGACAAGAAAATTATTGTTGAGCACTAAAGGGAGCAATCACGCCGTTTTTGACAACAAATCCACGTTCGGCTTTCTCCAATAAAAAGTGATCATCCTTGTTGTCGCTGTATGCTTCTAAAACAACGGCATGCGGCAGAGCGTTTTCTAGAAAATCAACTTTCTTTTTTCCTCGGCAATTGAATCGCCAAACCCATTTGTCTTCTGTTTCCACCACGGAGGAGCCCATTACTCGGGAGATACCCAAATGATCGCAAGCGTCTTGAATCATCCAATCGGGAGATGCGGAGATGCAAACGCAGGAGATATTTTGCTCTTGCAATTCTTTTAGTCTTTGCAATAATGCTGGATGAAAGTGTTTCGGGAATCGCGAAGCCCAAAATAATTTTAATTCTTGCTGTACTTTTTCTTCGCTCATTTCCAATAGATAGCTGAGGAAAAGCGTTTTGAAATGCTCGATGGAAATGGATTTGAAGAGGTACATCACCGCGCCCAGAATCTGAATCGAAGCGTATCGCAATCGCAAGGGGTATCGTCGGTAGATAAAGAGGCAGAATTGAATCATTGTATCTTTTTGGTACAACGTCCCATCAAAATCGAAAACTGCAATTTGATGGGTTTTAGGCATAGAGAATTACAATCAATGATGTCATCCAAAGTACAAGATTGATTTGGGTGAATCGATCTTTAAAAAGCAATGTGGTAGGATCGCCCTCACCATCAAAAGCTTTGAAATGGCTGAGTTGAATAAAACGAAAAATACCCAATACCACGAAAATGGAAGTGTATAAAATTTTGTCGGTATGCAATGCCGTTTGCACTTTGGCGTCCATCGTATACAAGAGATAGGCCGTGATGGTAATGGTGGCCACGACAAACAAAAATTTATCCAACAAGTCTTGGCTGTAGTGCGCCAATACTGCACGGTGTTCCTTGGCTCCGTTTTCCAACATCACCAATTCAGATTTTCTTTTGATCAAAATAAGAAACAACGCCAAGAAGAAACTTACCACCAAAATCCAAGAGGTGGGATTGACCGAAATCACATAGCATCCGGCCAACACACGAAACACAAAGTTGATGGCAACAACAAAAAATTCGATGATATTGATGCGCTTGAGCACGAACGAGTAAGCCAGATTAAGCGCAACATAGAGGCCCGTTATTCCAACAAATGCGATCGGCAATTGAGCCATCCAAGTAATCAAAGCAGAAGCGCTAACGCAGATGAATGCAATGAGCAGCGCTTGATTTTTACTGATCGATCCAGAAGGTATGGGACGCTTCATTTTGCGCGGATGCAACGCGTCTTTTTCGGCATCCACCCAATCATTGACCACATAAATAAAGGAGCAAGCCAAAGAAAAAGCAAAGAAGGCCAATATGCTTTTTTGGAGCAATTCAGCGTGCATCAGATTAAGGGAGAAAATAAGGGGTAGAAAAATGAATCCATTTTTCACCCAGCTTTTCACACGAATCAAATCCAATACAGCGCTCATGGCACAAAGGTATATTGCCATCCGCTCATTCCGTCCGAAGCAAATGTTTTCCAAGGATTATTTTTTGGATCGATGTTGGCCTCCAATGTTGTAATATTCCACTCTTTCAATCGAACATCCATTGATCTCACCCAACCTTTTTTGATCGCGAGAGATTGGTTTTCCAATATTTTTTTTTCGGCATGAATGGCATGCGAACCTTGCTGATTCCATCGGAAATATTCATATCCACAAATGCTGAAGTTGGCGATAAATCCAACGGCTAGAATGAGTGCATAACGTTGGATCCAACGGTTGGTGTCCAGCAAACCAAAGAGAAGAATCCATCCAAAAATGAATAGCGAATGTGGCGCGTAGCGGTAGTTCCAAAATTCCGGTTGGATGATGACTAGGGCAATCAAGCCCAATAATATCCAAGGAAAAACACCCTTGTAGTGGCGAAACAAAAGAACGATAAGAAGCGGAATAATCAGGTAAATGATTTCAGCGGAGAATGGTCCCAATGCCCCAATCACCATGGGTTGATGAAGGCGATAATACAAGAACGAAGCGCGAATGTCTTTCCACTTGAACAATGTCTTGGGCTGTGAAGGATGGGTATCGGGTGAGGTGTAAGTGGGATAGCTAAAGGTGGCCAAGTTCCATTGCTCAAAGCGATTTTTTCCGAAGAAATTTTTGGGGTACTGCACTTCTGCAATTCGCTGGCCTTCGTTGTTTTCGCCCATGAGCGGATAAAAAGGATGTCCTTTTTCTTTCCAGTTTCTGACGTAAGTACAAGATCCAAATACGCCGACACCAAGCAATACGGTGATGAAAGCCAGGATCATGGATTTCACCAAAACCGATTTGTTATTCAAGGCAACGGCAATCAAAAGAATGCCCACCATCAAACATCCATAAATGAGACCGGTGAATTTGATATTGGCCAAATAAACGAAGGCCAAAATGATACCCGTCCAACGGATGGTAGAGAATCCATCGATAAATACGTCAGCCAATAGCACTGCTAGAATCAGCATCACGGCGTACAATTGTCCATCCAC
>JACCDQ010462042.1_pt1 | contig 11976 bp, 8 predicted proteins | sample 7446031 | NCBI WGS metagenome assembly JACCDQ01 (sample SAMN15323442, study PRJNA562643) | freshwater metagenome | isolation source: river surface water | place: USA:Blue River Watershed | collected 2017-08-17
CCCTCGATCGATGATCCGGAGTTGGACGGCCGCTTTATCCGCGCCCAGGAAGTCAGCCGCTACGTCGAGCACGGCTTCTTCGACTGCGGCCTCACGGGCGAGGATTGGATCAAGGAAAACAACTCCGACGTCGTCGATGTCTGCGACCTGATCTACAGCAAGGCCTCGACCAAGAAATCCCGCTGGGTCCTCTGCGTGCCCGAGGCTTCGCCCGTCAAGACCGCCGCCGATCTCGCCGGCAAACGCGTCGCCACCGAGCTGATCAACACGACGAAAAAGTATTTCGAAAAGCAGGGCGTGAAGGTCGACGTCGAGTTCTCCTGGGGCGCCACCGAGGTGAAGGTGCCCGATCTCGTCGACGCCATCGTCGACATCACGGAAACGGGTTCGTCCCTCCGCGCCAACAAGCTCCGTATCGTCGACACGCTCCTCGAGACGAACACCAAACTCATCGCCAACAAAGCCTCCTGGGCCAATCCGGCGAAGCGCAAAAAGATCGAGACGATCGCGTTGCTCCTGCGCGGCGCGCTCGAGGCCGAATCCAAAGTCGGCCTGAAGATGAACCTTCCGCGCACGGCCCTCGAAGGCATCGCGAAACAGCTCCCCGCCCTGCGCAACCCGACGATCTCGCAGCTGAGCAATCCGGACTGGATCGCTCTCGAAACGATCATCGACGAAAGTGTCGTCCGCGAAATCATTCCGCAGCTCAAGGCGCTCGGCGCCGAGGGCATCGTCGAGTACCCGCTCAACAAGGTCGTCTACTGAGCCGCGCCGGCGCCGGACTTTCACGGCCGCTCCCGCCGGCGCGCTTGCCGCCCGCCGCCTTCACCCAATCGTAATTCCGTTTTTCCAACCGTCATGCCCAAGATCACGCTCGGTCTCCTCCAGCACGCCTGCGGCCGCGATCCCGCCGCCAACCTCAAGAAGACGCTCGCGCTCGCCGAACAGGCCGCGAAAAAGGGCGCCAACATCATCTGCACGCAGGAGCTCTTCCGCTCGCAGTATTTCTGCCAGGCCGAGAACCACGACTACTTCAAACTCGCGGAACCGATCCCGGGCCCGAGCACGAAGGCGTTCCAGGCCCTCGCGAAAAAACACGGCGTGGTCGTGATCGCGTCGCTCTTCGAGAAGCGCGCCTCCGGCCTCCATCACAACACCGCGGTGATCATCGACGCCGACGGTTCCCTCCTCGGCGTGTACCGCAAGATGCACATCCCGGACGATCCGCTCTACTACGAGAAGTTCTACTTCACGCCGGGCGACACGGGCTTCAAGGCCTGGGACACGAAGTTCGGCAAGATCGGCGTCCTGATCTGCTGGGACCAATGGTACCCGGAGGGCGCGCGCCTCACCGCCATGCAGGGCGCGGAAATCCTTTTTTATCCGACTGCGATCGGCTGGCATCCGAAGGAAAAGGCCGAGTACGGCCCGAACCAGCACGGCGCCTGGGAAACGATCCAGCGCAGCCATGCCGTCGCCAACGGCTGCTATGTCGCGGCGATCAACCGCATCGGCGTCGAGACGCCGGAGGGCGGCGACGGCATCGAGTTCTGGGGCCAGAGTTTCGTCGCCGGCACCAGCGGCCAGATTCTCGCCAAGGCGAGCGTCGACCGCGAGGAAGTCATGATCGTGCCGATCGACCTCGGCAAAGTGGACGTGACCCGGACGCACTGGCCGTTCCTCCGCGACCGGCGCATCGATGCCTACGGCAACCTGACGAAGCGCTTCATCGACTGAGCATGGCCGCCGCGAAGACGAAGACGCCGGCCGCGCTCGGTTTCCGCATGCCGGCGGAGTGGGCGCCGCAAAGCGCGGTGTGGCTGTCGTGGCCGCACAACCGCGCGACGTGGCCCGGCCAGTTCCGGCCCGTGCCCTACGACTACGCCAAGTTCGTCGCGGCGATTAGCCGCTTCGAGGACGTGCGGATCAACGCCGCGGCCAAGCTGCAGTCCCGGGCGAAGCGGCTCTGCGCCGCGGCCGGCGCGGACATGGCCAAGGTGACGTTTTACGATCACCCGACCAACGACGCCTGGTGCCGCGACCACGGACCGATCTTTGTCCGCCATACCCGCACCGGCGAAGTGGCGGTGACGGACTGGGTGCACAACGCCTGGGGCGGGAAGTATCCGCCCTACGATCTCGACAACAAGATCCCGCCGGCGATCGCCCGCGCGCTGCGGCTGAAGCGCTTCGAGCACGACATGGTGCTCGAAGGCGGTTCGATCGACGTCAACGGCGAGGGCCTGCTGCTCACGAGCGAGCAGTGCCTGTTGAACAGGAACCGCAACCCGCACCTCTCGCAGGCCGAGATCGAGCAGGTGCTCAAGGATTACCTGGGGGCGACGCAGATTCTTTGGGTCGGCGAGGGCATCGAAGGCGACGACACCGACGGGCACATCGACGACATCACGCGGTTCTACAAACCGGACGGTTTCATCACGGTGATGGAGCCGAACCGGCGGGAGAAGAACCACGGGCTGCTCAACGAAGTGATGGAGCGCCTGAAATCCATGCGCACGCCGGCCGGCAAGAAGTTCGACATCGTCACGCTGCCGATGCCCAAGCCGTTCGGTTTCCGCGGGCAGCGGGTGCCGGCGAGCTACGCGAATTTTCTCGTCATCAACGGCGCCGTGCTGGTGCCGACCTTCCGCCAGAAGAAGCGTGATGCCGAGGCCTGCGCGACCATCGGTGCCTGTTTCCCCGGGCGCGAGGTGGTGCCGATCGACTGCTACCACCTGATCTGGGGCCTCGGCACGCTGCATTGCCTTTCGCAGCAACAGCCGGCGGCGGGCAAATCGCCGAAGGGCGGGGCGCGATGAGCGCGGCCATGACCGGGGCCGGGCGGTCGCGCGGCGGGGTCGCGGCGATCCTGCTGCTCGCGACGGCGCTGGGCGGGGCGGGCTGCGAGTCGGTGTCGGACGCGACCACGGCCGTGCGCGAGCGGATGGCGGCGCGCGAGGCGCCCAAGGTGCGGACTTACGCGGCGCAGCCGCGCGCCACCTACGACGGCGTGCGGGCGGCGGCGACGCAGATGGGCTACCGCATGACGCGCGGCGGCGCGGCGCAGGGCGAATTCGAGGCGGTGAGCGCGGTGCACCGCGGCGAGACCCACGGCAGTTCGCGCCAGCTCACGCTGCGCGTGAAACTGAAGCCGACCCTCGACGCCAAGGGGACCGAAGTGGCGGCGCGAATCGGCGAGGTGCTGGAAGGCGACTCCTCCAACCGGGCCGGCGTGGCGACGGAAACGCCGCTGCGCGACACGCCGCAGTATGACGTCTTTTTCGAGCGTCTCGCCCAGGTGCTGGGCGTCGCGGCGGTGGACCCGGCGAAGCGCTGAGTCCGCCGCGCGGCGCGCGGTTTCAGCCCTTCTTCTTTTTCGGCGCGTTCTGCCTGGAGAGGAATTTTTCCGGATTCATGGCGTCGAGATCGGCCGCGGACGGACCGCCGCCGAATTGCTGCCAGTAAAGTTCCTTGAAGGGATTCATCTTCGGGAACGCGGCGTTTTCGTTGACCATCAGCGGGCGGGCCGAGGCCCACCAGGCGTCGTAGGCGGCGGCGAGGCGTTTGACCACGTCGGGATGGGCGGCGGCGACGTCGGTCTTTTCGCCGGGATCGGCCGCGTAGTCGAAGAGTTGCCAGGCGGGCGCGGTGCCGCCGTCGATGGAGACCATGCGCCAGCGGTGGTCGCGGATGGCGCAGTTCTTGTATTTCCAGAGATCGGGCGACGTGCCCTTGGGCCAGCGGCCGACGTGCGTGACGAGCGTGCGGTCGGGCCAGGCGGCGGCGGGCCGTTCCAAAAGCGGCACGAGGCTGCGGCCCTCGATCTGGGCGGAGACCTTGGCGTCGAGTTTGACCCCGGCGAGCGCGGCGAGGGTCGGGAAGAAATCGATGTGCGCGGCCGGCGCGGCGACGTCGGCGGGGGTGAAGCGGCCCGGCCAGCTCCAGAACGACGAGGCGCGCACGCCGCCCATCCACGGGGTCCCTTTTTGGCCGCGCATGCCGTTGTTCCAGATGCGCACGCCGCCGGTGCCGCCGTTGTCGTTCATGAAGACGACGAGCGTGTCGCGCTCGAGACCGGTGGCACGGAGGTGGTCGAGCAGGCGGCCGAGGTTGTCGTCGATGTTGGCGACCATGCCGAGATACTTGGCGGTGTTGGCGTCGGGCACTTTGCCCGCGTAGCGCGCCTCGTCCTCGGGGCGCACCTGCAGCGGGGTGTGCGGAGCGTTCGTGGCGATGTGGGCGTAGAACGGTTTCTTCGCCTTGGCCTGGGCGTCGATCCAGCGGGTGGCCTGCGCAAAGAAGACGTCGGTGCAGTAGCCCTTCGTCTTTTCGAACTTTCCGTTGTGGTAGATGGCGGGGTCGAAGTAGGTGTTGCCCGGGGCGTCGCCGCAGGAGCCGGGATAGGTCTGGCCGATGCCGCCGGCGCCGTGGATGAACACTTCGTCGAAGCCGCGGCGCTCAGGGCGATACTCGGCTTCGTCGCCGAGGTGCCATTTGCCGAAGATCCCGGTGGCGTAACCGGCGGAGCGGAGCACGTCGGCGAGCGTGACGGCGCCGGGGGCGAGGCGCTCGCGTTCGAGGATGGTGTGGGTGATGCCGTTCTTGAATTCGTGGCGGCCGGTGAGCAGGGCGCTGCGGGTCGGAGCGCAGGTGGGGCTGACCTGGAAATCGGTGAAGCGGACGCTCGCGGCGCGGAGCCGGTCGAGGGCGGGCGTCTGCAAAATCGGATTCCCGTGGGCCGAGATATCGCCGTAGCCCTGGTCGTCGGTGAGCACGAAGATGATGTTGGGGCGTTTCTCCGAGGCGGCGTGGAGCAGGGAGGCAAGGCCGAGGGCGAGCGCCGTAAGCAGGAATTTCATGGGGTGGAGGGGGATTGGGATGCGGGCGCCGCAGCAAGCGGCGCCCGAAGCGCGGGTCAGGGAGGCGAAGGAGGCGAGGGGTGGCAAGACGAGAGGCCGGCGCCGGCCGCTACCGAGCGCGTGGGGTCCCGGGTCGGGCAGGGAGCAGCGCTTCCGACAGCGTCCGGACCGTTTCGGGATGGGCGGACGCGACGTTGCGGGTTTCCTCGCCGTCGTTCGCGTGGTCGTAAAGTTCGACGGCGCCGTCGCTCCAGCGGGTGAAGCGCCAGCGGTCGGTGCGCACGGAGTCGCCGCGCGCCGCGCCCCGCGTGACGAGCGTGAACGCGGCGGCTTTGCCCGGGGCGGCGGGATCCTGCAGGAGCGGCCGGAGGCTCCGGCCGGCGAGATCGGGCGGAGGCGCGAGCCCGCACAGGTCGGCGAGGGTCGGATAAAGGTCCACGAACTCAACCAACCCGCGGGCGACACCGGGCTTGATGCCGGGCGCGGCGATCATGAACGGTGCGCGGCAGGAGCGCTCGAAGAGCGTGTTCTTGTTCCACCAGGTGCGCTCGCCGAGGTGGTAGCCGTGGTCGCCGAGGAACACGACGACGGTGTGTTCCCACAACCGCAGGCGATCGAGCGTCGCGAGCACACGGCCGACCTGGGCGTCCATGTAGGACGTGCAGGCATAATAGGCGCGCAGGAATTCGCGCTGTTCGCGCTCCGTGAACCGGGAAAAGGCCGCGCCGAGTTCGCCGAAGCCGACGGCGAGGGGCGGGGCGGGCGTTTCGTCGGCTGCCCGGCGGTGGAGGACAAGGCGGTCCTCCGGGTAGAGGTCGAAGTATTTTTGCGGCGCGAGAAACGGGTCGTGCGGCTTCATGAACCCGGCACCGATGACCCACGGCCGGTCGCCGAGCCGCTCGATTTCGGCGACGACTGCGCCGGCGATTTGTCCGTCGGGCTGGTCGTCGTCGCCGCCCGCCATCGCGCCCCAGTGGCACCAGGCCAGCTTGCCCTGCGAGAGATCGCGGCCGGCGAGTTTCGTCCGGCCGAGCGGCGTTGCCTCGAAGGCCCGCGCGGAGTGCCACGATTGCGGCAGGTCCATCCACTTCGCGCGGAGGGCCTCGTCGCGACCGCCGCCCAGGTGATAGATCTTGCCGAACGCGGCGGCGTGGCGGCCGTCGTCCTTCAGGAGTTGGGGCAAGGTGACGACCGCGGGAAGTCGATCGCGGAGAGCGGTGCGGTTGTCGGTGACGCCGGTTTGGTCGGGCCGCAGGCCCGTGAGGAACGAACTGCGGCTGGGGTTGCAGACGGTATACTGGACGTAGGCGCGATCGAAGCGCACGGCGCGGCCGGCGAGTCGATCGATATGGGGCGTTTTGACCTCGGGGTGGCCGTAGCAGCCGAGGGTGTCGCGCAGGTCGTCGACGACGATGAGGAGGACGTTGAGTTTCCGTCCGGGTTCGGCGGCCGCGAGCTGCAGCCCGAAAATCAGACCGGGCAGGAGCAGGCGAACGAGCGAGGTCATGGTGGGGCGGAGCAGGCGCAGGCAGGGGCGGGCGAAGGCCATGGGAAAGATGCGATGGGGTGCGGCGGGCGGGTCAATCGCGGCTGAAGCCCTGTTCGCGCTGGCGGCGCAGGGTCGCGGCGAGGCGTTCGGCGACGGCGGGATGGGCGGCGGAGACGTCGGTGGTCTCGCCGGGATCGTCGACCAGGTTGATGAGGCGCGGGCGGAACTGGTCCGCCTTCGGGCCGGTGGCGGCGGGAGCTTTTTTCCCTTTGGGCGCGAGCGGGACGCCCTCGATCCACTTCCACGGACCGCTGCGGATCGCGTAGACGCCGTTGGCGCTCTGGAGAATCAGATCGCGGCGGAGCGGCGCCGCGGGCGCAGCGCCCAGAAAGGCCGGCAGGACGTTGACGCTGTCCGGCGCCGTGGTGGTGCGATCGAGCGCGGTTTCGCCGACGATGGCGGCCACGGTGGCGAAGAGATCGACGACCCCGATCATCTCGCGACTCGTCGTGCCGGCGGGAACCCGGCCGGGCCAGCGCACGAGGAACGGCACCTTGAAGCCGCCTTCCCAGATATCGTGTTTGCCGCCGCGCAACGGACCGTTGATCGCGAGGCCGGCGTCCATCGCGACCTTGTTCGCGCCGGTCTTGCCGCCGGGGTTGACGACGCCGCCGTTGTCCGAGGTGAAAACGACGAGCGTCCGGTCGAGGGCGTTTTGTTTTTCGAGCGCGGCGAGAATGCGGCCGACGCTGCGGTCGAGGTCGTGGATGAAGTCGCCGTAAGGCCCGGCCCGGCTGGAGCCCTGGCTCGCGGCCGACGGCGTGATCAGCTCGTGGACGGCGACCGGGGCGAAATAGAGGAAGAACGGCGCGGTGCGACCGGCCCGCTGCTCCAGCCAGCCCACGGCGCGGTCCGTGAGATCGCCCATGGTTTTCGGGTCGTCGCGCTCGGGGGCGTCGAGGCCGAGCTTGCCGGGGGCGGGCGCGAGCGTGGCGGAGCGCAGGCCGAAGACGCGGTGGTTTTCGACGAACACGCGGGTGATGTCGTTGTGATTCTGGGGCACGGCGAACTGGTGGTCGAAGCCGAGTTCCAGCGGGCCGGGCTTGAGTTCTTTCGTGTAGTCGACGCGCGGTGCCGTGCCGTAGCCGAGGTGCCACTTGCCGACGAACCCGGTGGCGTAGCCGTGCCGTTTCAGCAGCGAGGCGAGGGTCGGGCGGGTCGTTTCGATGAGCAGCGGATCGAGGGTGTTGGCGACGCCGCCGTGATTGAGCGACGTGCGCCAGCAATAGCGGCCGGTGACGAGCGCGTAGCGCGTGGGCGTGCAGACGGAGGACGGCGTGTAGGCGTCGGTGAATCGCCGGCCTTCGCGGGCGAGGCGGTCGAGGTTGGGCGTGCGCACCAACGCCGGATCGGCCCCGTAGGCGCCGAGGCTGCCGTAGCCGAAGTCGTCGGCGAGGATGACGACAATATTGGGCGGAGGCGTCGGCGTCGCGGCGTGGACCGCGGTGGCGATGAAGGCGACCGGCCAACCGAGCAGCGCGCGGCGGGTCAGGCGGGTGAGCAAACGGGAGAAGTGCATGGCGAGACGCGAGGGCAGTCGGGGGTGAGAGGCCGGGCGGGGGCGTGCGCCCGACCCGCGGCGGCCGCGAGCCGGCGAACAACGGTCGGCCCGTTTCAGAACCGCACGCCGACGGAAAGTTCGTAGGTGCGGGGCGCCTGATAGATGCGCTGGAGGAGGTGCGCCCCGCCGCTCCCGTTGTCGACCGCGCTGGCCGGGTAGGCTTCGTCCTCGTCGAGGAGGTTTCGCACGCGGAGCGACACGGTCCAGTTCAGGTTTCGCTCCAGCAGGCGTTGGCGCCAGGCGTAGCTCGCGAAGGCATCGGTGACCCACGAATCCTTGCCGCGAAACGCGTTCGCGACGTCGAAGGTGCCGCCCCGTTCCGGGTAGCCGATCGCGGGCGCATCCCGCCAGCGCAGGCTGCCGCCGATGCGCGTGCCCTTGAGCGGGCCCTGATCGAAGGCGTAGCTCCCGACCAGATTCACGAGCCAGTGGTTGCCGCGGAGCCGGGCGCCGCCGACCTGGGCCTCGTGGTAGTTCAGCCGGCGTTCGATGCCGGTGATGTAGTCGCCGAGCGTCCGCGTCGCATTGAACGAGGGATTGGCGATGAGCGCCCGGAGCGCGGCGTCGTCGCGCACGGGTTTGACGAATTGCTCATACCACGGGCGGGTGAAAGTGTAGGTCTCGTTCAACTTCGAATCGTTGTAGGACACGTTGAACATGACGCGGAGCTGCCGGGTGGGATTGAGCGTCGCCTCGATCTCGTAGCCCTCCGTGAGATCCGACTCGACGTCCGTCCAGAGCCCGTTGCCCGGGTAGTCCGCGAAGCGGCGCGCGCCGGCGACCTTGCTACCGTAGCCGTTGAGGACCATGCCCTCGAGGAAGCGTTCGACGTAGCCGTTTTGCCGCGCCATCTCGACGCCGATGGCTCCGTCCCGCAGCGGATTCGAGATGCGGTTCGTGAGCTCGTTGTTGAAGTAATTGACCTTCAGAATCACGCGGTCCCCGAGGAAGAAGCCGCGCAGGCCGAGGTCGTAGCCCTTGCCTTCCTGGTTGGGCAGGGTGCGGTTGAAGATGTCGTAGTTGGTGCCGCCGGCGCCGACGGTGTTGGTGGCGGTGTTGGCGAAGACGTCCAGCCAGGAGGCGACTTTGACGACGGCGCCGTAGTTGGTGTTGGTGACCGACGACGTGGTCGCCGGGGCAAACGCGCCCCGGCCCTTGCCGAGGAACAGGCGGGTGACGGGATCCTGCGCGAAGACAAAGTTCTTCGAGCTGAGGTCGTCGCGGCGGATGCCGCCCGTGAGGATCAGCCGGCGGGAGAACAATTCCCACTGGCCGATCGCGGCATACGACTTGGTGGTTTCGGGGGCGTAGACCGGGTTGAGGCGATGCAAGAAGGCGGAGGTGACGGTGGGGACGACGCTGCCCGGGGTCGCCGGATTGCCGGTCTGGTTGATCGCGGCCTGGCTCGGCGTGAAGGCCGGAAACGTCACCGGCTGGCCCGGCGTGAGGTAGTAGCGCCGGCGAATCTGGTTCTGGGTGTCGGAGAGCACGCCGGTGGGCAGGACCGAGGTCGTCGTCATTTCCTCCGGCTGCTGGAAGTAACTGTCGACATGCCGGTAGTAGTGGAAGGCCACCGCCGTGAACTTGCCGAAATCGAAGCCCTTGATCGGCTCGAACCGGCCCAGGTCGAACTGCCGGGTGAGGGTCGCCCGATACTGCTTCATCGTCGTGGTGCGGTTCTGGAGCGTGGCGTTGGACTCGATGTAGGGCGTGCCGAAGTAGGGGTTAAGCGGCTTGGTGGGATCGGGGTTGTTCGCCGCGCGCTGCGTGGGCAGGTAGTAATTGTTGTCGATGAAGATCTCGTAGTCGCCGCGGGAGACCGGCTGCCAATCTTCGTTCTTCGACTTCTCGTAGGCGCCGGCCACTTCGAAGAAGGTCTTGGCCAGGACCTGCTGCTGCCACGACGCCGACAACTTGTCGTAGGTGGTGTCGAAATAGTCCGAAGGGCCGGAGACGATCGTGTCCAAGGGGAATTCGACCCCGGGCACGCGGGTCGCGGCCGAGAGGCTGGTCTGGTTCTGGGTCAGGCCGTTGACGAAGGCCTCGGAGCCGCGCGATTTGAAGTTCCAGTTCTGCACGCCCAGCTGCGGGGCGTTCATCACGTAGACGAGATAGTTGGTGGTGGAGAAACCCTGGGAGACGCCGGGGATGAGGTTGCGGGCGGCGTTGCGCGCGGCGGTGGTGCCGGACTGGACCAACGCGAGGTCGATCGTATTCGCTTTCTGGAGCGGGGTCCGGGGATCGTTCAGCCACGCTGACACGCTGTCGTAGGCCAGGTAGGGCCGGGGATTGAGTTCGTCGATGCGGCCGGTTTCCGCGTTGAGGTGGATCGTCGCGCCCTTGAAGGGCTGCAGCGTCAGATTCAGGTAGGCGGAGTTGCGCCGCATATACTGGAATTCCCGCGGCGTGCGCTGGTCGTGGGACAAGGCGGCGAAGCGCAGCGCGACTTTGTTCGGCACCAGAATCCGGTTGATATCCACGCTGGCGCGCCGCGACCCCTCGGAATCGAAGCGGAGCTCCAGGGCGTAGCTGTCGGCGTTGAAGCGGCCCGCCTTGGCGGTGGCGTCGAGGCCGCCGCCGACGGAGCCGAGGCCGAAGAGCAGCGAGTTGGGCCCGCGGGATTGGGTGACCGTCTCGGTGTTGAAATTGTCCACCTTGATGCGGCTGGTGAAGAAATTGTTGGTCAGCGAGGTGGAGCGAAAGCCGCGCACGGTGAAGGGCGTGCCGGTGCGGGAAGTGACGGATTCCGTGTCGGACGTGTCGCCCTTGAAGGCTTGGGTGCTGGGCAGGAATTCGAGCGCCTCCTCGTAGTTCACCGCGCCGATGTCGCGCATGAACTCCTCGGTGAGGATCGTGATCGGGTTGGCGAGGTCGCGCACCTCCGATTTGAGCTGCGTGCCCGAGAGGGTCTCCGAGGCGTAGTAGCCCTTGTTGGCTTCGGTGCTGACAATGAAGGGATTCAGGACGACGGCCTTGTCCTCCGCGGCGAAGCCGGGGACGACGAGGCCCGAAAGACCGAGGCCGAGGAGCAGGCGGAGTCGGGATGGGGCAGGGGGCAGGGGTGTCATGGTAGGGGTTGCGGGCGGGGGAACCAGGTGAAGCGCGACACGGACATCCGACGGAGACAGAGTGGTGCGGAGACCACGGCGGCGCCGGAGGCTGGAAAAGAACGACTCCGCACCCGCGGCGGCGCGGGCAGGGGAACGACGGGCACTACTCGCAGATCGCGACGGCGCGGATGGGGGATCCGTCGCGGCCGGAAAAATTCAGGGGGAAGGCGGACAGGGTGAAGCTATCGGGCAGCGCGTCGAGGTTGGCGAGGCTTTCGACGACGACAATCTCCGTCTCCGGGGCGAGCAGGATGTGGTGCAGTTCCAGCCACTGCTTGCCGGGAGTCGGGATATCCATGCCGAGCAGGCGAATCCGGCGACTCGCGAGGTAGCGGGCGGCGTCGAGGGTGAAGGAGGGAAAGTCGGAGAAATAATCGGCCTGGCCGAAATGCCGGTGCCAGCCGGTCGCGACGATGACCTTGGCCTCCGGCACCAGACGCGCCTCGAACGGCCGCAGGTCGTCGACGGTGATCTCGCCGTTGGCGGCCTTGGGGATGCGCAGGACGCAGGCGGGACCGTAGAACCAGTCGAGCGGCATGCGGTCGAGGGTGCGGCCGTCGTCGAAAAAGTGATACATCGCGTCCAGGTGCGTGCCCTGGTGGGAGCCCATCAGAATGTGCGAAATATTGTAGCTGTGGGTGGCGACGCGACCGTGGGGGATGATCGCCATCTTGGGATCATTGGGGAAGGCGGCGGCGCCGTGGTGGAGCGGATGGGAGAGGTCGATGAACGTCATCTTTAGAAAAGCTGTTGAGAGCTGAGAGTTGAGTGCCAAGAGCCGGAGGCATGAAGCGCGGGCGGACGTCGGAGAGGGCGGGGGACGCGTTCAGCGTTTGGTTCTACGTGACCGCTCCGACTCAGGAACTCTATCGCATGGTTACGGCTTCATGGCGGGCG
>JACCDQ011185686.1_pt1 | contig 11976 bp, 8 predicted proteins | sample 7446031 | NCBI WGS metagenome assembly JACCDQ01 (sample SAMN15323442, study PRJNA562643) | freshwater metagenome | isolation source: river surface water | place: USA:Blue River Watershed | collected 2017-08-17
ATTGCCCCCGGCCGTCACCATCGCAGATCAGGCAACGGCACTGGCCGTTCGCCTTGGCAGCATGGTCTTGCCGAAACGACCCATCGTCGTCTATGGCTCCTCGACCGTGCGGCTCTGGCCTGATGTTGCCGCCAGCATGGGCCGGCGGGATGTCGTCCCTGTCGGCTTCGGCGGCGCGACCCTGCGCGACTGCATCGATTTCTACGATCTGCTGGTCTTGCCTCTGGCCCCGCGCCTGCTGGTCCTGGCCGCCGGCACCAACGATATCGAAAAGCGCAATGCCGGCCCGGCCGAAATTCTCGATCTGGTCCAGGAGCTGATCGCCAAGGCGCGTATGATGCAGCCGACCGTGCCAGTTGCAGTACTGACGCTGAAACCCGCACCGTTCCATGGCGAACGCATGCCTGTGATACGCGCTGCCAATGAGTTGCTGGCGGATCGCTTGTCGAGCCTGAAGGGCGTGATGCTGATCGATATCTACGCGGCCTTCGTCAATGCGGCGGACCAGGCCGATCCGCGCTTCTATGCCGAAGACATGCGGCACCTGAATGACGAAGGCTATGCCGCCTGGAACCGCACCATTGCAGCGGCCCTGCCGCCGCCGGATTAGTCAAGCCGGCAACGGCATAAAGAAAAATAACGGGAGGATGACATGAAAAAATGGAAGTTGCTGATCTCGCTGGCGGGAGCCATGTGGCTGGGCTGCACTGCTTCTGCCTTCGCCCAGAGCATGTCCGATGCCACCAAGACGCTGTATGAGGCCGCCAAGAAGGATGGCGAGCTGACGTGGTACATCAGTCATTTCGGCCTGGACAACGCGACGGCGATCGAACGCGCTTTCTATAAGAAGTATCCCGGCATCAAGGTGAATGTGATCCGTGCCACGGCGCAGGTGATCTATCAGCGCCTCAACCTGGATATCATGGCCAACACGCCGGTGGCTGACGTCTACTCCTCCACCGATGGTGCGCATTTCACGCGACTGAAAGCAGATGACCGCCTGTTGCCGTATCGGCCGGAGAATGCCGACAAGGTGCTGCCCATCTTCCAGAACATGGACCCGGATAACCTCTATCACGCCACATCGGGGGCGATCATTGTCATTGCCTACCGCACCGACAAGATCAGTCCGGCCGATGCGCCGAAAAGCTGGATCGACTTGCTGGACCCGAAATACAAAGGCAAGCTCTCTTTCGGCCATCCGGCCTATTCCGGCTATGTCGGCGCATGGGCACTGGCACTGGAGAAGAAATACGGCTGGAGCTATTTCGAAAAACTGCGCGCCAACAATCCACAGATCGGCCGCTCGATCAACGACGTCATCACCATGCTGGATGCCGGCGAACGCTCGGTCGGCCATGCGGGCGACGGACCGTTCCGCAAGAAGGAACTTGAAGGCGCGCCCTATCGCACCGTCTTCCCGGAAGACGGCTCGGTCGTGATTCTGGCGGGGTCCGGCATCCTGAAGAATTCCAAGCGTCCGAATGCTGCCAAGCTGTTCCTCGATTTCCTGCTCGATGTTGAATCGCAGCAGATCCGGGTCGACATGGATATGGCGATGTCACTGCGCCCCGAGGTGAAGGCGCCGCCGGGCGGCAAGATGCCGAATGAGGTCAGTACCATCCCGTTCTCTGACGAAGACCTCAAATCGCTCCCCGCGCTGAACGAACGTTGGCGCACACTGTTCGGCGGTTGAGAGGACGGCAGATGACTCAGGATACCGCCACGACCATACCCGCCCGTTGGGCGGGCCTTCCGCGATGGCGGCGCCTGCCGGATCTCAGTGTCGCCATCCTTCTGATTCTGGCTGCTTTGCTGATCATTCTGGTTGGCCTGCCATTGCTCAGGCTGCTCGGCCTCACCTTCCTCGGGCCGGATGGCCTGACCCTGGAACCACTTATCGGCGCCTTCGGTCGCCTGCGTCACCTCGAAGCCCTGTGGCGATCCGTTTTCATCGGTGGCTCGGTCGCCGCAATTACTACATTGGTGGGCGTGCCAATGGCCTGGCTGGTTTCGCGCAGCAACATGCCCGGGCGAAATTTCGTCACACTGATCGTGGTCGCGACTTTTGTCATGCCGCCCTATCTCGGGGCGGTCGCATGGATGCTGCTGGGCGGCCCGAATGCGGGCTGGCTCAACCGTGCCTGGGAATTCCTGGGCGGCGAAGCCAGACTGCTGAACATCTACTCGATGGAGGGCATGATCTTCCTGATCTCCCTCTACTCCCTGCCGATCAATTTCATTTTCGCCCGCTCGGCGCTCAATGTCGTATCCAGCGAACTGGAGGATGCCGCCTCCATTCTGGGCGCCAGCCGCTTCGTCACCACCATGAAGATCACCCTGCCGATGATCTGGCCAGCCATCCTGGGCGGCGCGATCATCGTTTTCCTGGAATCGATCACATTGTTCGGCACGCCGGCCCTGCTCGGCATTCCGGCCGGCATCACCGTGGCGACCACGCAGCTCTGGCAGTTCTTCGAATTTCCTCCGCGGCTGGATGTTGCCGCTGCCTACTCGATGGCGCTGATTGCCATCACCGTCCTGCTGCTATGGATGCAGCGCTGGTTCCTCCGCCGCAAAGCCTTCACGGCCATGACCGGCAAGGGGGGCGAACGACGCTCCGTCGATCTCGGCCGCTGGAAATGGCCCGCCTTTGCACTTTGCATACTGGTCGGCGCCATGTCGGTATTTCTGCCACTGATCGTGTTGCTGCAGGCGGCCTTCGCCAAAGCCTGGAGCCGCGGTTTCTCGTTGGGCAACCTGACACTCAACAACTTTGACTACCTGTTGTTCAAAAACAGCTCGGCGGTCAACTCGATCTGGAACACGGTCTGGTTCTCCGCGGCCGCTGCCTCTGCCGCCGTGCTGATCGCCCTCGTCATTGCCTATGCCCAGGCACGCCGGCTGCTGCCCGGCACATCGTTCCTCCAGTTCCTGTGTATGGTGCCGATTGCCATCCCCGGGATCGTGCTGGCCGTCGCTTTCTATGCCACTTTCGCTCCGCCGCCCTTCGCGCTCTACGGCACCGCAGCCATGCTGGTCCTGGCTTTCATGATCCGCAGCCTGCCGGTCGCATTCATCAATGCCGCCGCGACAATAAAATCACTCAACCCGGAAATGGAAGATGCCGTGCGCATCCTCGGAGGCTCGCGAGCCGTGGTCATGCGCAAGGTTGTGGTTCCGCTCACCAAGGGCGGCCTGATTGGCTCATGGTTGCTCGTCTTCATCGCCACTACGCGCGAACTCAGTACGGCCATTTTCCTCACCGGCCCCAAGACCAAAGTCATGTCCATCGTGATGCTGGATCTGAGCGAGGAAGGAAATTTCGAGGTCCTGTCGGCGCTCGGCGTTCTGCTGCTGGCGGCGGCCTGGATCATCGTCTGGATCGGCCAGCGCGTGGCCGGCCGCGATTTCATGCTGCGGAGACCGTAATGTCCTATCTCAGCCTTTCAAATCTGGAATGCCGTTTCGGCGAATTCACTGCCGTCGAGAGCCTGTCGCTGGATTTTACCGAGGGCGAGTTTATCGCGCTGCTGGGGCCATCCGGTTGCGGCAAGACCACCACCTTGCGGGCCATCGCGGGTTTTGTCTCGCCCTCATCCGGGGTCATCCGGCTGGGAGGCCGCACGCTGTTCGGACCACACGAAAACCTGCCGCCGGAAGAACGGCAGATGTCGATGATATTCCAGAGCTACGCGATCTGGCCGCATATGACAGTGTTCGAGAATGTCGCCTTCGGTCTGCGCCTGCGCAAACTCAGTCGCGATGACATCCAGCGCCGCACACGCCGCATCCTGGAAGTGGTGCATCTTGAGCAGTTGTCGGAGCGACTGCCAGCGGAACTCTCTGGCGGACAGCAGCAGCGCGTGGCCCTGGCCCGCGCCATCGTGGTCGAGCCCAAGGTCCTGCTACTGGATGAACCGCTCTCCAACCTCGATGCCAATCTGCGCGAGGAGATGCGGTTCGAGATCCGCCGCCTGCATGACGAATTCGGCATCACCAGTGTCTATGTGACGCATGATCAAACCGAAGCGATGGTGACTGCCGATCGCATTGTGGTGATGAACCGTGGCCGCATCGAGCAGGTCGACAGCCCAAAACGCGTTTACGACACTCCGCAGACACGCTTCGTGGCCGGCTTCATCGGGCGCACCAACCTGATCGAAGGCGTTTTCACCAGCGGAAGCTTCAGCGCCGGCAGCATCAGTCTACCTTTCCCTGGACCGGTCGAGCAGGCCACGGCGCTCTCCGTGCGTCCGCATCGTATCCGCATGGCCCGGCCACTGGCTGCGCCGAAGCAGGATTTTGAGATCGACGGCACGCTCCGCAGTCGCGTTTTTCTGGGCGAGACCTGGGAATACGAGGTCGCCGTGCCCGGGCTCACGGCACCGCTGCGCGTGTCGCGCCCGCCAGAAGAGTTGTTCGAAAATGGCGAAGCCGTCCGCCTGGCATTGGTGGCCGAGGCGATGGTCAGCGTGCGCTGAGGGAGACTGCCATGAAGCTTGATCTCGGCGTGACTGGCATGCGGGTGCTGATCACCGGTGCCAGCACTGGCATCGGCGCCGCCACGGCGCGTGCCTTTGCCAGATGCGGCAGTAAGGTCGCGATCCACTATGGCAGCAACGTCGAGGCCGCCTCGGCACTGGCCGCCGAGATCGACGCAGTCGCTCTCGTGTCGGGCGATCTGCGCCAGCGCGGCACGGCTGCGCGTATTATCTCAGAAGCAGCAGAAAAACTTGGCGGTCTGGATACGCTGGTCAGCAATGCCGGAGCGATTGTAGGCCGCACGCCACTCAATGACTTTGACGATGCGATCTACGACGAGGTAATGGCGCTGAATGTGCGCGCTGTCGCCGAACTGGCTCGTGCCGCCTATCCCTGGCTGGCGAAATCCAGCGCCGCCGGCATCGTCAACACAGGCTCGATTGCGGGCCGCAATGGCGGCGCGCCGGGCTCCGGGCTGTATGCGGCCACCAAGGCCGCCGTGCATAGCCTGACGCGGTCCATGGCCAAGGAATTTGCGCCGGCCGGGATTCGTGTAAATGCCGTGGCGCCGGGCGTGATTGAAACGCCGTTCCATGCATCGACATCTGCCGAGTTCCTGGACTCAGTGCGCCGGACGATCCCGCTCGGCAGGCTCGGATGTGCGGACGACTGCTGCTATCCCATCGTCTTCCTCGCCTCGCCCGTATTGTCCGGTTACGTCACCGGGCAGATTATCGACGTCAACGGCGGGCAATTTATGCCGTAGCATGAGGCCACGCGCGGGCGGGCGCCTGCGGAGCAATGCAAAACTCGAAAAACGGCAAATATTGCTGATCAATTCGCTTAAGAAGCGATAGGGCTCTCGGAAAGCGCCCGAACAGAGCCTGTCTGACACCAGGCAAATAGTTAAATTATTGGAGAAAATGGCGCGCTCGAAGAGATTCGAACTCCTGACCCCCAGATTCGTAGTCTGGTGCTCTATCCAGCTGAGCTACGAGCGCGCAAGCCGCGGTACCGCGACGGGGGCGGAACCTACTCAATTCACCGGGACCGCGCAAGGGCCACGCCCGGAATACTGCCCTGCCGTGCAAGCCTCGGATTCTACAGGCAGATGACGCTTGCGGGCGGGTATGCCGACCCCTAGAATGCCGCTGTCTGCAGAAGGTCCGCCACGGCAGTTCCCGGAAGGCTGATTCTGCGGCGGGGGGCCCTACCAGGCCAGCATACGTCAGAACAATTAACGCGAGACCGCGCGGCATGGCACATCCAGTTCGTAATCCGGCGCATAAGCGCCGAATTCTGGCTTCGGCGAGCACCCTTAGCCTTGCCCTGCTGCTGTCGGGCTGCTCTTACGTCAACGATGAACTCTGGCCCTCGCTGACGGCGGCAGATCCGGCTGGCAGCCAGCCCGTCATGCGCCAGCAGATCCCGGCTTCGGCAGCGGAAGCCAACCCGAATCCGACCCTGGGCCCGGCCACGTCCCAGGCCCTTCCCGCCATGGGTAATACCAACTTCGTCGTTCCGGGCGTGACCCAGGCACCGTCCACCGGCACTTTCGTCGGCCAGAAGGTGCAGCAGATGCGCGGTGAGCTGTCGCAGCTCCAGCAGCAGGTCACCCAGCGGAACCAGCAGTTGCAGGCCGTGCGCACCAGCGCAACGCAGAATTCACAGCGCTATCATGGCACCGTCGCGGCGGTCTCAACCCGCCTGCAGATGGGCACCACGCCGGGCAACCCGATTCTGGTCAGCCAGTGGACCCAGGCCCAGACCGATCTTGATCGCATGGCCGCAGATGTCGGCAATCTGAGCAACCTGGCCAACCAGGTCGCCGCCGATTCCGCCATGTCGACCTACCTGCTGCAGTCGATCAAGTCGACCTACAGCCTGCAGGGCGCCATCGACGAAGATCACCGCCAGCTCTCGGTGCTGGAAGATGAGACCTCGAAGACCGTGGTGCTGATCGACCGCCTGCTCGGTGAACTGAGCACCGACGTCGCGCGCCAGACCAACTATATCGGTGCCGAGCGCGCCAACCTGACCACCCTCTCGGCTGCCATCAAGCAGGGCGAGCTGCTCGGTCCGGGCCTTGGCAATCGCGCCAACTTCTATGCCGGTGCGCAGCAGTTTGCCGCCGCCGACGCAGCTACGGCGCCCTTCACCGCCGGTGGCCGCACGCCGCTGGTGGTCATCCGCTTCGACCGCGCCGACGTGCCCTATCAGCAGGCGCTGTACAACGCCGTGTCGCAGGCGCTGGCCCGCAAGCCGAATGCCGTCTTCGACGTGGTGGCGGTCGCCGCTGCCGGCACCCAGGCGCAGACCGCCAGTAACCAGAACCAGGCCCGCCGCAATGCGGATCGCGTGGTGCGGTCGCTGGCCGATATGGGCCTGCCGAGCAGCCGTGTGAATGTCTCAGCCGGCGGCGCAGGGCAGGCCGGCGCCAACGAAGTTCAGGTCTTCGTCCGCTAAAAGGCGTCCATCTCCAGCCAATAAAAAAAAGCCCGGTTTTTCAGCCGGGCTTTTTCTTTGAGGCCGATGCCCTCCTGATTTTACTGCCAGGAGACCGCCGTCAGGTCGTTGACGAAGATCGGCGCATTCACCCAGAAGCCCGTCAGGCCCGGCTTGTACACGCCCAAGCGCGGCAGGTTGTACAGATAGACATTGACCGCATCGTCGGCCAACAGTCGCTGCAGGTCCTGCAGAGCCTTGGTGCGCTCGGCCTTGTCGAGCGTCGAGTTGATCTTGGCGATCAGGTCTTTGGCCTTCTGGTTGTCGTACTGGTAGTAGTAATCCGGCTCGGCATACTTCACGAAGTCGTTCGGCTCGACATGGCTGATCACCGTCAGGTCGAAGTTCTTGTTCTTGAAAGTGCCGTCGAGCCACTGCGCCCATTCGACATTCTCGATCTTGGCGTTGCTGCCGACCTGGCTCAGCATGGCCTGCACCACCTCACCGACCGGACGCGCATAGGGCGGCGGCGGCAAGCGTAGCGTGATTTCCAGATTGGTCACGCCGGCTTCCTTCAGCAGAGCCTTGGCCTTGGCGGGGTCATAGGGATACTGCTTGGTCAGATCGACATAAGCCGGATCATGCGGCGGGAAGTGGCTGCCGATCCGCTTGCCGTAGCCGGCCGCAGCAGCCTCGATCACCGCATCACGGTCGATTGCCAGGGTCAGCGCCTGACGCACGCGCACGTCATCAAGCGGCTTGCGCTTGTTGTTGATCACGACCATCGTCTCGCCTTCGGTCGAGCCGGCAGTGACCTTGAACCGCTTGTCCTTCTCGAACTCGCGCACATTCTCGCCGGTGATGCCGATCGGCACGGCGTCGATGTCGCCGGCGCGCATCGCAGCCACCAGGGCGCCCTGATCGCTGATAAAGCGGATTTTCACCGTCTTGATCTTCACGGCCCCGGCATTGCGGTAGGTGTCGTTGGCAACCAGCGTGACCGAATCGCCCTTGACCCAGTTTTCCAGCTTGTAGGGGCCGGTACCGACCGGTTTGGTGGCATTCGTGTCGCTCGATTCCGGGGCAGTGATCACGGCGGTGTTTTCGCCGAGATTGAACAGGAAAATCGGATCGGGATTTTTCAGAGCAATCGTTACGGTCTGCGCATCGGGCGTCTCGATGGAAGCGATATTGGCGAACACTGCCTTACGCTTGTTGGTACTCTTCTCGCCGGCATATTTCTCGAACGAGAATTTCACATCGGCGGAATCAAAGGCCGTACCGTCATTAAACTTGACGCCGGACTTGAGCTTGAAGGTGAAGCTTTTCATATCCGGCGCAACAGTCCAGCTGTCGGCCAGCAACGGTTGGACCTCGCCGTTTTCGGCGATCTTGGTCAGGCCTTCGAAGATGTTGTAATGCACCACCTCGCCGATGGCGGCGGCGGGCGCGATAGTGGGGTCGAGGCCGGGCGGCTCCAGCGTCATCGCCATCACCAGCGAGTTCTTGGCCTGCGCGATGGCCTGGCCACCGGCAAGCGACGCCGCCGTCACCCCCAGTGCGGCCGCGATTAATTTCCAACCCTGCATGCTTCCCTCCTTCAGAATTTTGCCGCCGCCAGAACCTCGCGGGCAGATTGCAGCTGCCCCAGCGGTTCCGCGGCCCAGACGCCGCGCGCCACCGCACGGGCGACGCAATCGGCGGCGATGCTGCCGACCCTGGATATCAGCCAGGATCGATCCGCGCCTGATGTATCCTGCCACGTCGCCGTGGCGAGGGCAAAGAGCGTATCGCCATCGAAGGGCGTATGGACCGGCCGGACAGCACGTGCCAGGCCATCATGCGCCATAGCTAAAACATGCCGCAAATTCGTCTTGTCGAGCGCCGCGTTGGTGGCGATCACCCCGATGCAGGTATGGCTGCCCGCTGCAGGGCCGGCGATGCGGGATTCGGCGGCCAGGCCGAGATCCACACCAGTGGCCATGAAGGGCAATCCGCCGAATTCACCATTCTGCTCGAAGGGTGCGGCCCAGAAACTGCGGTTGCCGGGCGTCAGCACGCTGCCGACGGAATTCACCGCCACCATCGCGGCCACCACCAGGCCGTCATTCTCTACCCAGGATGCGCTTCCGAGGCCGCCCTTGATCAGGCCGGCCATGGCGCCATAGCCGGCCCCGACATTGCCGAGCCGAAAGGCGCCGGCTGCGGCGGCGTCGCAAGCCTGCAGACCAAGGCGGCGATATGGCGGCTCGGCGCCCCAATCCTTGGCGCCGCCATTGTGCAGATCAAAGAGTATGGCAGCAGGAACGATGGGGACGACATGGCCCCGCACTTCGACCCCGCGCTTGCGTTCAGCCAGCCAGTGCATGACGCCAGACGCCGCATCGAGCCCGAAAGCCGAGCCACCCGAGAGACAGATCGCATCCACGGCCTGCGCACTGGCCTCAGGGCGCAGCAGATCGGTTTCCCGGGTACCGGAACCGCCGCCCCGTACATCGACCGAACAGACCGTGCGTCGCTGCGGCAATACGACCGTGACGCCCGAGCGAAGGGCCTCATCGGCGACATGGCCGACCAGAAGGCCCGGCACGTCAGTCAGAAGATTGAGCGGCCCGACTCTTCCCATACGTTACAAATTCTCCGCTTTTGGCCCCATGTTGAGCGGGTAACCATACACCTTGTCGAGTGGCATCGCGACCGGATCGACCGCATGCACGGCCAGCTTGCCACCCATGCAGGCGCCCTCGAAGCTGCCGACATTCAGGCCAGTGTAAATCCAGTCGCCGGCGATCACCAGATTTGCGAAGCCCGACTCCCAGGCCTTGAGACGATACTTGGTACTGCCCGGCGGCGAGGTGACGTAACGCTCAGTCGGATCAATATTCGGCTTCCAGAACTGCTGACCCAGACGGGCGACGCCGAACGTCTTGTCATCATCATAGGGGCAGACGAGCTGGCCGAAATCGAAGCCGATCTGATCGCCGGGCGGGTTGACGGCATTGGTGGTGGATTTCGGCAGCAGCGCCCCCATGCAGGCCTGCAGATACTGTTGCGCCTGCGCCTTCACGCGGGCTTTTTCGCGCACCGGATAATCATGATCGCTGAAGGGCGGCTGCGCGTCGTATTGCGGCGCAGCGCCAGAGAAATACAGCAGCGACTTCGGCATGTGATCTTCCGGCCAGTCTTCCACCGGTATCAGGTCGGTGAAGTCGGCCACGCCATCAATCGGATTGACAAAGGTGGCACCAATCAGACGGTCATAGTTCTTATACTCAAACGGTAGGCCCATATCCTTGAGCGTGCGGTTCATCCAGATCTGCAGCGTCTGGGTCTGCACCGTCTTGATTTTATCGACCATCGGCGGCCAGTTCGGATTGGCTTGCATCAGCTGGGGCGCCAGGATCGGCAGCGCGCCGATGGAAATGGCGCAGATCACCGTATCCACGTCGCGGCCGACCTTCAGACGCTTCTCCGCCACCGGCTTCCATGGCGTCCAGTAACTTTCGAGATCCACTTTGGCGGCCTTCATCGCCTCGCCCTGGACCAGTTGATCGTAGAGCGGACGGTCCGGCCAGACCGGCAGCGTTTTGCCGCCATAGGCTTTGAGCGGCAGGTCGATCAGCGGTTCATAGCCGGCGGCCGGATCCTTCAGCGTGGCCTGGATGTCGAACACCACTTCATCGACGCCCTTGCCGTCCGACGTGGCGGTGATCTCCCGCACCTTGTGGAACAGCTCAAACTTCACTCCGAGGCGCTTCAGCACCTGATACAGCGGCGCCACCACAGTATCGCCGGTGCCGGCAGCAAACAGCCAGCCGAACGAGCCGAGATAGGCGAACTCACGTAGCGTCCAGTGCAGATAGGCACCAGCTGCCATCCGGGGCGGTCGCGTCGTGTCGCCATCGGGATACTGATATGACAGGTTCGGCGTGTTGAGGCTGAGCGGTGAGGAAATCATCAGCATTGAGCCGCCATGACGCGCGAACCAGTCCGAGAAATTCTCGTCGTCGAGGAAATCAAAACCTTTGTTCAGCACATCATCGGCCAGAATGCCGCGCAGCATGGTCAGGAAGTAGTCGATCGTGATGTAGAGATGGCGCAGCGGGTCGTTGTTGACGATCAGTGCCTCTGCTGACTTCTTGAAGACATCAAGGAACTGCTCGATGCCCTTCTGCAGCGGGCCGGCATCGCCCCGCGTCATTGCCTCCATATGGGCACTGAGGCCCTTCAGCATGACACCGGCGGCTTTCAGCTGGATATTCTCCATAAACGTCGACCCGGCTGGATGCTGGTCGGCGAAATGGTTAAGGAATTTGACGATGGCCGTGATCCAGTGCTGCAGCGTCGGCATCGACGTCGAGTCCCACGGCTCCAGCGAATTACGGGGCACGTTGATCGGCCAGTTTACCCAGCCATAGTTTCGGAATTCCCAGCACAGGATGCTGTCGACCGGATAGAAAGCTTCCTGAAAAGTGGCCAGCGGCTGTCCGGCCGGGCGACCAAGCATGTCGTAGCATTCGGTCATCATCGACAGGGTGTTGTAATACGAGCCGAGGAAGCCATGGATGCCATGCTCCTCGATGCGCTGCCCAAAATCGGGATTGCGGCCGGTGGCGCATTTGCCGCCAAGCCGCCAGCCGATCGAATAGATCGTAATGTCGTACATATCCGCGGCACCGGGCCGCGAGGCGAGATAGAAGGCACTGGTGAGTGCGGCCACGCCGCCACCCAGGATGGCAATCTTCTTTTTCTTGGACTCCGACATCGCGCTGCAATCCCCCTTTTTATGTCACCGCCATCATGCCACGGCAGTCATGCGTCTATTGGCGGGCAACAGGGGAGTTTGCTCAAGCCTTCAGGTAGACAAAATAGCGCTCCGGCGGGATCGGCACTGGCACCGGCTGCATCACCAGGTCAGGATGGCTCAACTTCTGGTCGCTGAGCAGCAGCGCACCCTTCGCCAGCAGCGGCGGCAGCCAGCCGCTCATCTGCACGACCTGACGCGCATTGGCGTCGGGGTCACCCAACCCTACATCGCTATGCACC
>JACCDQ010172040.1_pt1 | contig 11975 bp, 10 predicted proteins | sample 7446031 | NCBI WGS metagenome assembly JACCDQ01 (sample SAMN15323442, study PRJNA562643) | freshwater metagenome | isolation source: river surface water | place: USA:Blue River Watershed | collected 2017-08-17
GAGCTACGCGAAGAAGCGTATTGATTGACCAGACAACATCGTCTGAAGTCAAAGGTTGACCATCAGACCACTTAAGCCCTGATTTCAGTGTTACGGTAACTGTCTTTCCATCTTTGCTGACTACATAGCCTGATGCGAGATCTGGCTTGACGCTGACAAGGTCAGGATTTGCCTTGAAGAGCGCGCGGAACATTGCATGATGTGAAATTGAACCAGAGTTGATCCATGGTGAACCAATCTGCTGCACACCTCCACCGCCAGCTGTTACTTCAGCTACGGTGATTGAATTATTTGAAGCCGCTGAAGATGGCGTGATCAAACTGGTTGCTGCTAGAGCAGCTCCCAGAACCACAGCACCTAGGGATTTAATTACCTTATTCACTGTTTCTCCTAACGAGGGTTCTTTTGATTGTTCTAATACGGCTGGTAACCGTGCTAGACCAGTGACCCTAAACTATAGTACGATTCGATTTAGTCAAGGATTGTGAGGTTTCTTTTGAATAACGATTCCACGTTGGAATTACGAGGCGCCCCTCAACTTTTACCCTTGAAAAGTGGATTAATCGTCTCGTGCCAAGTCCCCGATGGCACTGCGATCAACACTCCAGAATTCATTGCCGCTCAGGCAGCGACAGTTGTTCAGGCTGGTGCTGCAGGGGTCCGCGCACAAGGCGTTGCCAATGTTGCCGCCGTATCTAAAGTAACCAATCTTCCGGTCATTGGACTTGTAAAGCGCTATCTAGATTCATGTCCGGTCTACATCACCCCCCTCGTAAGTGATGTTGTCGAACTTGAGAAAGCTGGAGCGACCATCGTTGCAATCGATGCCACTGGCAGACTTCGGCCGAATGGTCAGAGTTTGAAAGAGTTCATTGAAGCAGTTCGGGCTGTATCAACTGTTCCCCTTTTGGCTGATGTCGATTCAGTCGAGTCAGCGGTTATCGCGGAAGAGCTCGGGTGTGAAGCAGTTGCTACAACGCTCTCTGGCTACACAGATATTGCAGTGGCAGGATTACCAAACATTGATCTCATTGATGAGATCTCGAAGGTGGTGAAGGTCCCTGTAATTGCAGAAGGCGGATTTAATCAAATAGCCGATGTTGCAAGAGCGTTCAAAGCAGGAGCTTGGTCGGTCTGCATTGGTACAGCAATTACAAACCCGTATTTACTTACTAAATACTTTTTAACCGCTCTAGATCAGGCTTGAATACTAAATTTAAAGTCATAGAGGTCTCCACGCTTCACGGAGACGCAGTGTTCCATCGTTTTTCCGCGAGAATCAAAGCCGGTCAAGGTAAACATCAACGATGGAGTCTTTATCGGTGCATTTAAAATTTCTGCTTGTTCTTTATCCAACAGGACTGGTGATACAGAAGAATCAGCTCTAACTACGCTTCGCTCAAAAACGTTCTTGAAAATTTCGTAGAGCGAGTTTCCTAAGTCTTGATCTAGGAGTCCTGGTGCATTTTCACAAGGCACATAAGTATCTTCTATCGCTAAAGCTATCCCGTCGGCCAAGCGCACACGCTTAATTCGATAAGCAGATTCGCCTACTTGAATCTGCAAGATGCCAGCCAGCTGACCATCTTTGACGACAACTTTCTCTGCCTTCAGAATTTCAGATGAGGGCTCCATTCCCTTTTCCCGAATTTCTTCAGAGAAGGAGATGAAAACTAATTTCTTGGAGAGCTTTTGCCCTGCAACATAGGTTCCAGAACCTGGAATCGTGTAGATAAGTCCCAGCTCTTGAAGCTTTGATAGCGCCTGACGAACCGTCATGCTAGATACATCGTATTGCGTAGCAAGTTGGCGTACCGAAGGGATGCGAGAATGTGGTGCCAATTTCTGAAATTTCTTCTGGAGTTTTCCTTGAAGCATCTCCCATTTATGCTGTTTAGTTGCCGTAGCCATTGCGGCATCATGTCACAAGAAAGTATTTTCAATCCATCTTGAATGAATTGAATCTATTGAATATCTCGGCGGAGACGAGGAGATTCGAACTCCTGAAGGGTTTAACCCCTTACCTCGTTAGCAGTGAGGCGCACTCGACCGGGCTATGCGACGTCTCCGAGTTGCGGGCGTAAGTTTACATGGATTTGTTGAGGGCTCTAACCCTCAGGAAAGCTCGTAAAGTAACTGCAGAGCACTGATATATGGCGCTCCGACCGCTGCCGACATCGCCATCTCGCAGGTGCGGTTATTAGAGATATGGAACTTCGCACCGACAGATTGCACGAATTTCGCCTCAGCCGCGGTGGCAGATTGAGTTAGCTCTGGGTGCAGCAATCCACGATCGCCAGCAAATGCGCAACATCCCCAATTGGGTGGAACAACGACTTCTACGGCAAGAGCATTAGCCACCGCTAATAAGCCTGCGCTCTCATCGAGCTTTGCTGAAGAGCATGTTGGATGCACTACAAGTTGCTCGACCTTTTTTATCTTTAACTTGCCGAGAACGTGTGCCGCGATGAACTGAGTTGAATCCATAACGCTCTTGCCGCCGAAACTTGCGATGAATCCTTGTGCGCATGACGGGCTATCGGTCACGATTGGAACATTGTGCAGCGCTAACTTCTTGAGTAAGTCATTATTGGCGCTCTGCATTACTGATGCGCCAGCTGTCATTCCCTTTGAATTCCAGGGAGTACCGCAACAGACAGAATCAATTCCATCTGGGATGTAAATTGAAAGACCTGCGCGATCTGCAATCTTCATGAAGAGATCTTGATTGCTTGGTCCAAAGAGCTCATTGGTACATGACGGCAAGTAAATTGCATCCGGAGCTGAGACCACCTGTGGCCTTCGGCGCTTACCAGCAACGAGCTTCACTCCACGAAAACGCGGCAAGAATGCTGCGACCGAGATTCCTGCTCGAGAGACAGAGAGGAATGGGGACCAATTCTGCGCTGCAAATCTCCAGATCCGTTGTTGTACTTGATTGGCGCTCTCATCGCGAAGCTTCTTAACCAAGTCACCTGTATTGATACCAACAGGACAGGCGATTCCGCACATGCCATCGACCGCACAGGTATCGACACCGTCATAAGCGAATGACTTTTCAATCTTCTTCGCTAAACGGTCATCTCCGCTTTGTCGTGCACTCTCTGCGGCTCGACGGGCTGTGATGCGCTGGCGCGGGGTCAGCGTCAGCGCCTTACTTGGGCAACCTTGCTCACAGAATCCGCACTCGACGCAACGGTCGATTTCACGCTCGACAGTGGGTGAAATCTTGTAATTTTCAAGGTGAATAGAGGCATTTTCAGTAATGATCACATCAGGATTAAGAATGCCGTGGGGATCAAAGGCGCGCTTGATTGCGACCATGACCGAGTAAAGATCTTCTCCAAATTGCTTGCGGACAAACGGGGCCATTACGCGACCGGTGCCGTGCTCTGCCTTGAGAGTGCCATCAAAACCAAGAACAAGATCAACCATCTCTTCAGTGAAGTCGCGATATCGATTCTGTGACGATACCTCACGGAAATCTTCATCGAGCATAAAGTGGATGTTGCCATCCTTTGCATGACCGAAGATGACGCTGTCGTGATAGTTGAATTTATCGAAGAGGCTGATCAAGCTTTCGCACGTTGCAGCTAACTCGGATACAGGAACAGCAATGTCTTCAAGAAGCGCTGTTGTGCCCGCCTGGCGAGCACCTGCAACCGTGGCATAGAGACCTTTACGAATATGCCACAAGTCGTTCCGTCGACTGAGAGTTTCTGCAGCAATTGCAGGAGTAGCAAGAGATAGGCCACTGATAATTTTCTCTGCTGCACTGATACGCTGGTGCAGCGCATCTTCAGTAAGTTCTTGATACTCAACAATTAAAGCAGCTTGGTTCTCAATAGAGAGTGCCTTCATCTCAGCCATCGCGCGTTCTTCTCGTTGAGCAACCTGCAGTGAAGTCTTATCCAGTAGTTCAATTGCAGCTGCACCAGATTCAACGAGGGCAGTCAAGGATGCATTCGCTGCAGCAAGTGAGTTAAAGACCAAGAGATTGGTCGCTGCAAATGGCTTGAGTGGAATCGTGCTGAATGTTGCTTCAGCGATATATGCGAGGGTGCCTTCGCTACCGACCATCAGATGCAGCAAGATATCTACAGGTGATAAGTAATCTACAAATGCATTAAGTGAATATCCCATTGTGTTCTTGCCGCGATATTGGCGCTCAATCTCTGCCTTCATTTCAGGTGAAGAGTCAATCCGCTTCTTCTGTGTGACAATCACATCGAAGAGGTCAGGTTGGACTTCTTTCAAGTAAGCTTCTGCATTAGGTGCAGCTGTATCAAGTGTGCTGCCATCACTAAAGATGATTTGTGCTGAAAGTATTGTTTTATAGGCATTTTCGGCCGTTCCGCAGACCATTCCGCTTGAATTATTGGCGATGACTCCACCAACAGTCGCTGCGATTTCACTGGCGGGATCTGGACCAAATTTGTATCCGTAGGGTTTTAATCGATTGTTAATTTCACGGACAGAGATACCGGGTTGAACGGTGATGATCTTTCCACCATCTTTAATATCAATCTTAAAAAAGTTCTTCCGTGAATCCATCAAGACAGAATCAGAGAGGCTCTGGCCGCTGAGGCTAGTTCCACCAGATCTAAAGGTAAGAGGCTTTTTGCTTGCAAAGTGAGACTTGAGTAACGAGGCAACATCGGATGCGGATTCAGGTGATGCAACTGATTCTGGAATTAATAGGTAATGCGAAGCATCGCGGGCATTTGAATGCCTATCAATTTCTCGAGTAGAGAGGGTGCTCATGCCTGGGCTGCTGCTAATCGCGCAGCTTCAAGGGCAATATCTGATGTAGCCACGGTGCAACGATCACCCAGGATTGAGGTGAGCTCGCGAACAACAGGCACAACCTGTGTGACTCCCCCGGCAAACTTCACCGATAATTTCTCGCGCCCTGTGATCTCTTCTGTACGGTGGACCAAATCTGCAAGATGATGTGCAGCTTGCTTGGTGATCGCAATTGCGTTGACATCTCCTTCTTCAGCACAATCTGCGACAACACGACTTAAGGACGCAATCTCTGCCCGATCTCTGCCGTAGACAAAGCTCTTGACGCTCGCCCAATCTGTGGCCTCCATTGCGGCGAGAATCTGTGACTCAAGTGTCTTTGGTTCTGGTCTTACTTCAGCATCGATAAAGAGCATCGCTGCACGAATTGCCTCGCGACCCATCCAATAGCCAGCGCCTTCATCTCCTAAGAGATAGCCCCAACCACCAATACGAAGTGTTTCTCCATTTTTACCTATAGTGAAAGCAACGGCGCCAGTTCCGGCATAGATCAGTACCCCTTCTCTATCTCCAAAGTTCGCACGGTATGCGAGCTCGATATCTGAAATAACGGTGATGGGGGCTGCGAATTCCTCGCTGAAATACTTCTGAAAGTCAGTGGCAGGTGAAAAACCAGTGATTCCCATAAGGATTTTCTCGATTTTAAACTTCGCTGTGGCATCTGAAATTCCACGAACGACTTCACGTAAACGTGCAACAGATTCATCCCGATAGAGATGCGCATCCATCGCAGGTTGTCGCCCTGATGCGATTATTGCATCGCCTTCAAGGAGAGCCCACTTAGTCGCTGATGCACCTGCATCGATTCCAAGGAATGCCACGCCTTAGCCTTTCACAGCTCCTGCGGTTAAGCCCTTAATGAATTGCTCAGAAAGTGCGAGATAGAGAACAATCAAAGGAAGGGCAGCCATGGTCAGGCCTGCGAAGAGGACTCCCCACTGAGATGCATACTGACCGAAGAAGACGGTGAGACCTTGCATGATTGTCTTGTTCTCTGGGCTCTGTAAGAAGACCAACGGCAAGAAGAAGTCATTCCAGATTGGAATTGCTGAGTAGATAGCGACAATCGCAAGTCCTGGTCGCACCAGCGGTGTCAGAACAATACGAAGAAGCTGAAATTCTGATGCTCCGTCGATGCGAGCTGCATTATCAAGATCGCTTGGTAGCGCCTTGAAGAATCCTGACATGATGAAGATTGCAGCAGGAAGTGCTCCTGAGGTGTACACAAGAATCAGACCAAGATGTGAATCAAGGAGGTGCATCCACTTCAATTGAATAAAGAGAGGAAGGATTGCAAGCTTTGCAGGAACCAACATTCCGGTGAGGACGAATCCGTAGATGACTCCGTTGCCCTTGAAGCTGTAACGACCAAGCACAAATCCGGCACCTAGTGCAAGGATTACTGTCAGAACGAGAGCTCCACCTGTAACAAGTAACGAGTTCTTTAGGTAAATCGCAAATGCTCCATCAGACCAGACATCTTTGAAGTTATCCCACTGTGGATCGCGTGCCAACATAAATGGATTGCTAGCAAAGCTGTTGTCATCGCGAAGAGATGAGTTAAAGAGGAAGAAGACAGGCGCTAAGACCATAACAGAGTTGAAAACTAATACCGCTCTAAAGAAAAGCTTTGAAGACAATGCAGCTATCACTGTTCTACCTCACGCTTACGCATAATATTCGAGCCAAAATAGGCTCCTAAACCAACAATTGCGAAGATCAATACTCCGAGAGCCGAACCGATGCCAACATTATTTGCACCTGAGTCAACTGTTCCGAATGACAATCGATAAAACATCAGCGCCAAAGTATCTGTCGCTCCTGCAGGGTTACCGTTAGATCCACCAAGAACAAATGGGAGATCGAACCATTCGAATGCACCGATAAATGTCAGAATGGTAATAATCGTCATTGATGGCGCAAGCAATGGGAACATCACCTTGCGGAAGATCTGTCCTTCTGTTGCTCCATCGAGGCGCGCTGCCTCAATGTATTCGCTATTGATTGCATTGAGTCCAGATAAGAAGATGATTGCTGGGAAACCAACCCAACGCCACAAGTTAATAAATACAAGTGTTGGCAGCGCAGTTGTAGTTGAACCGAGCCACGGCATTGCAAGGTTTTCAAATCCGTTGTCATTAAGAATCTTGTTGATTGGGCCGTAGTAAGGATCGAGAAGTACCTGCCACATATATCCGACTACAACGAGTGAGAAGATCACCGGCAAGAAAGTGACAGTGCGGAAAAAGCGCTGGCCTCGCGTCATCGTAAAGAGAGCGTAGGCAACGAGAAGACCAAGACCGGTCTGCAAGATATAGATTGCAAAGAAGACCAAGACATTGTGGCGAAGTGAGTTAAGAAGCTGATCCTTAAATGGATACTGGAATAACTTCTGGAAATTTTCGAATCCTGCGAAATCTAAACGCTGAAAACCCTGCCAGTGAAAGAAGGCGTAGCTCAAAGTGGTGAGCGCTGGGATTGTGGTGAAGGTAAGGATTGCAAGGAGCGCTGGTGTCAGTAGAAGAAAGATCCACTTACGTTGTTGTTTCTTCAAACCGCCGGCTGCCATTGCTATCTACCTTCTATAACTATCGATGAAAAATAAAGAGTGAGGCTGGGCGCAATCCTTGGAACTTGCGCCCAGCCCACTTATTCCTTAGGACTTACCCTTTTGACCAGGGTGCCATGTAGCAACTGCTGTCTGGACATCCTTAGCGAGCTGCGCAGGAGTTGTAGCTCCTGTAATCAGCTTCTGGAAGCCTGGCTGCAAGATGCTTGAGCTTGTTGGGTTCTCATAACGGAATCCAACGACGTTCAAGAATGGTGTTCCGAACGCTGTGCGGTACTTGTTGATCTTTGAGACAACTGGGTCTGTGATCTTTACAAGTGGAGCTGTTGGGATGAATGCGATTTCATCTGCCATTGCCTGACCGAACTCCTTAGTTGCAAGGAAGTTAACGAGCTTGAGAGCTGCTGCCTTCTGCTCAGTCTTTGCATTGACGCCGAATGAACCGTCTGCCCATGTACCAACATACTTAGCTGAACCTGTTGCCTTTGATACTGCTGGCATCCATTCAACTGGAAGTGATGGGTTCAATGAACGGAAGTATCCGAGCTCGTAGTTACCACCAATGTAGAACGCAGCCTTCTCGTTAGCGAAGAGTCCACGTGCTGTGTTGTAGTCGATTCCTTCAAAACCCTTAGGCATGAATGGAACGAGATCCTTCACTGCCTGAAGTGATGCAATGTATGCACGGTCTGTGAAAGTCTTCTTGCCAGCAACGAGATCGTTGAAGAACTGTGTTCCACCATAGAATGTTGGACCAACTGTTGCATGCAACTGCTCTAGAGCAGGACCGTTACCACCAGCGTTGCCCAAAGGCATGATGCCGGCATCCTGAACCTTCTTCAGAGCTGCGAGCAACTGTGGCCATGTTGATGGAAGTGCTCCAACGCCAGCCTTCTCAAGAAGTTCTGGGTTGTAGAAGATACCCATTGCAGAAACTGCATATGGATAACCAAATTGTGACTTGACCTTGTAGCCCTGTGCACCAGCAAGAATTCCTGGTGAGAGCTTTGCAAGTGCAGGAACATCCTTAGTTGTAAGTGCAAGGAAGTTGCCAGCATCTGAAAGGTTTGCCATTCCACCGTATGGGCGGATCTGCATTACATCTGGACCCTTACCTGCTGTAAGAGCTGTCGCGAGAATCGCGTTGTATTCGGTGTTGAGGTACGGAGTGAACTTCACCTTGATACCTGTCTTAGCTTCGAACTTAGCCATTTGAGCCTCGTAGAAAGCCTTATCTTCTGTTCGCCAGCTCCAGAAAGTGATTTCTGTTGCTGCGCTAGCAGACTGCGTGCTAATTGCTGGAACAACAATTGCTGAAACAGCAACTGCAGAAGCAATCAGACCGCGAAGAGTGCGTGATGCGATCTTCAATTAATTTCCTCCTCTAGAGCGGACCTTGGGTGTTTGTGCTGATGTCTTTGCGGTATCAGCTGCTTTTCTTCCAGAACGAGCACCAATTGCCCCTCTAGATTCATCTAGAGCAGATTTTGTTCCGCTCCAGTTTCTTTGTGCCAAAGCAACACAAAGACAATCAACCACCGTTAGCTGCGCAATGCGACTCGCTGTTGCTCCGCTGCGGAAGGTGGTTTCCCGAGCGGATGTATGTAAAACAATATCTGCAAGGTTTGTTGCAGTACTGCGAAGACTGTTGGTAATCAAAATGACTGTGATGCCACGATTCTTAAATTCTTGCATCACATCAACAACATCGAGGGTGGTTCCGCTGTGGCTAATTGCAACAAGACAATCACCTGGCTTTAACATTGAAACAGATGTCAGTGCAGTGTGCGCATCGGACCATGCAATAGCGTTCTTGCCTTGGCGATTTAATTTCAATTGAAGATCGAGTGCAACGTATCCGCTCGAGACGAGACCAAAGATTCCGATCATCTTTGCTTTATCCCATGATGCAACTGCGCGAGTAAAACTTTCGACATCAAGTCGTTCTGCAGTTGTTTGGATTGCAAGAGCATCGGCTGCAGAAATCTTGCGGATGATCTCTGCTGGTGAATCTTCGACAGTGATTCCTGAATCAAGTTCTTGATTGATCTTGTGACTTAAACCAAGACGGCTTACTTCACTGACAAGTGCCATGCGAAATTCTGGGTAGCCCTTAAATCCCATCGCTTTGCTAAAGCGCACAATCGATGCAACTGAAGTTTCGCTGTGCTCGGCAAGATCTGAAATCTTCATCTGTGCAACGCGAATCGGATCGTTCAAAACTGCTGTTGCAATTGCTGCCTCGCTGGCATGGAAAGAACGGAAAGAGCTTTTGATTTCGCCGAGGAGATCTGAGAGAGGAGTGCTTTGAATAGTCGCTACGCGCTTTGCCATCTCTCACCTCCCTGTGGGCTCGTGAAAGTTTATTTCAGGAGCTATTGACGTTGGTGAAAACTATCGCCCAAATCAGGCGTGGTCAAGGCTTTACGGGGGGTTATTTATCGTTATTAAGTGCTTCGCGAATGCGATTAGAAGATGCCGATAAACGTTCGGCTGCGGTCGCTGCATCGATGTGAAGGAGCAACATCAAGATTGCAACTTTCACTTGATGACCAGAATCGATAAGTGCCTGCGTTGCATCAGCCTTTGATGCACCAGTTGCCTTGCAGATGATGCGTACAGCGCGATCTTGTAACTTTTCGTTACTAATTTGAAGATCGACCATGAGATTTCCAAAAGTTTTTCCAAGTCGCACCATCGTGACTGTTGAAATCATATTGAGTACAAGCTTTTGAGCTGTGCCTGACTTCAATCGAGTCGATCCCGCCAAAAGTTCTGGCCCTGAATCAACATCGATTGCATGTTCTGCAATTGCGCCGGCTTCTGAATTTGGATTACATGAAATTGAAATTGTCAGTGCGCCGACTGATTTTGCATATTCAAGTCCACCGAGAACGTATGGTGTGCGACCGCTTGCGGCGATTCCAACAATCGTATCGAGTGGTCCTATTGAAATTGATTTGAGGTCGGCAATTGCAAGTTGTGGGTCATCTTCAGCACCTTCAGCTGGTTTGCGAAGAGCCTTCTCACCACCTGCGATAAATGCAATCACTTCGTCATCGCCGACAGAAAATGTTGGTCCGCATTCGGCAGCATCTAAAACACCGAGGCGACCTGAGGTTCCTGCGCCCATATAAATCAAACGTCCGCCGCGCATCATGCGATCGACGACTCCATCGATAGCGCTTTCGATTGCTGGGAGGACTGCAGCTACAGCTTTGGGAACTTCAGCATCGTTTTCGTTCATCGCCTGAAGGAGCTCGGAGACTGACATTGCATCAAGCATTTCGTACTTCGCATTAACCTGCTCGGTGCGAAGTAATCCAATATCGTTGCGATGCATGTGTATGTCACCCTTTCCGAGGGGAACAATATGCATGAATTTCACAATGCGCAATGACTGCCTGTATGTACTTTCATAAAACCTATGAGAAGATTGCAAAATGAAGAAGCTCGGCGAAATCATGGAAGCTGAAATTTCAGAAACTCCTGCGGTCTATCAGCGACTATTTGCTGATCAATCTCAATTCGATTGCTTAGAAAACCTTCTTTCTGAGCGTAAAATCCACACAATTTTGATTCTTGCGCGCGGAACATCCGATAACGCTGCATTCTTTTTGAAGTACCTCATCGAAACTAAATTAGGTTTACCTGTAGGTCTCACCTCACCCTCTGCGGTATCTGTTTATGGCGCAACGCTGAAAACAGAGGGCACTCTCGTCATTGCCATCAGTCAGAGTGGTCAATCACCTGATCTTGTTCAATTCGCTCAAGCGGCAAAGCGGGGTGGAGCAACGCTGCTCACCATGCTCAACGCTCCAGGTTCACCCCTTGAAGCGATTGCTGATCACAAAATCGAGCTCATGGCAGGTACCGAAACTGCAGTTGCAGCAACGAAGTCGTATTCTGCGCAGCTTCTCTCATCACTGATTCTTGTCTCTCGCTGGGCCAAGCTTGCCGTTGATCAATCACAGTTGATTTCAGAGGCGCAGCGACTTCTTGCACGCTCAGCCCAATATCAAGAGATCGCACGTTCATTTGATCTCACAAAGCAGACAGTCATCCTCGGTCGTGGTTTTAGCTTCCCTAATGCAAAGGAAGCTGCGCTCAAGCTACAAGAGACCTGCAAAGTTGCCGTCCAGAGCTGGTCTATCGCCGACTATCTTCATGGCCCGGTCTCTGCGCTGACAGAAGATTCTCAAGTTGTGATTCTTGCGCCGGCTCATATGCCACAAGAGCCACTTCAAGAAGCGGTGACAAAGATTCGTCCTATTACAGGGCGCATCATCTGGCTGGGCGAAGGCGGACTCGTTGCGCCGGGAGATCTTGTCATTCCAGGGGCTCAATGCGCAGACGAAGTTCTCTCATCCATCGTTGACGCCGTCTCACTTCAGTTGCTGACTTTGACCATGTCGGTTCAGGCAGGCCTAGATCCAGATTCTCCCGCCGGACTATCTAAGGTGACTCTTACTCACTAAAGTTTTATAGCAAGCCCGGTATATCAAAGAGCGAGTCAGCAACATGATCGGCTTCAAGCAGCTCTTCACGCGCATGTGTTGTCACCATTGCAATAACGTTGATTCCAGCTGCTTTTCCGCTA
>JACCDQ011224398.1_pt1 | contig 11973 bp, 11 predicted proteins | sample 7446031 | NCBI WGS metagenome assembly JACCDQ01 (sample SAMN15323442, study PRJNA562643) | freshwater metagenome | isolation source: river surface water | place: USA:Blue River Watershed | collected 2017-08-17
GTACATTTGCAATCCTAAAAAACGAATAATCAAGAAAAGACATGCTCTTAATAAACGTTAAAGAAAGTGAGTCGCTAGAAAAAGCACTTAAAAAGTTCAAAAAGAAATTTGAAAAAACTGGAGTAGTAAAAGAATTGCGTAGCCGTCAAGCCTTCGAAAAACCTTGCATTACAAAAAGAATGCAAAAATTGCGTGCGGTTTACAAGCAAAAGCTACAATCACAAGAATTCCAAGGTTAATATTCGCTTAGGCGAGCATTATTCCTTTCTTGTACAGTTTTTAAACCAAAAATCCATTACAAACAGTAGTTTGTACTACTGCATAACTAAAAAAGGCTGCAAATGCAGCCTTTTTTAGTTATTTCAATTTTCCAAAATCTCCTCTAACGACGGGGATGCAACTCATGGATTTTCTTTAATTTTTCAAATGAATTCTTAGTATAAACCTGTGTCGCCGATAAACTTGCGTGCCCCAATAAGTCCTTAATCGCCATTAAATTCGCACCATTGTTTAACATATGTGTAGCAAACGAATGTCGCAATACATGTGGACTCGTTTTAGATGCGTGAGAAAACAATTTTAAGTAATGATTAACAATCCTGTATACCATCACAGGATACATGGGTTCTCCCATTTTTGTCGAATCACGGTAAAATATAAAACCCTCTTTACTCTCTGAAAACGCCTTCAACTCATCAACCAATTCATTATGCAATGGAATTTCTCTCACTTTGTTTCTCTTTCCTAAAACCCGTAGCGACATTCTATAAAAATCCACATCGCTCCATTTTAGCTGAATCAATTCCGATAACCGCATACCCGTAGTATACAGCATTAACATCAAGAGTTTATCTCGATTCCCTTCTGGCATTTCGCTCCAAGGAAATCGTTCAAACATATCTTTTAAGTCTGTTGCAGGAATATCTTTAACTAAATGCTTGGGCGTTTTAGGTGAAACAACCTTCGACATTGGATCCGAAACAAGCACTTGCTGATTTCTGAGAAACTTAAACCATGCACGCAGAGTTGAAAGTTTTCTATTCACACTTCGTGCGGAAACTTCAGCATTCATTAGGTCCATTACCCAAGAACGAATGTGCAGGGATTTAACTAAAGTTACATCCTGAATTCCTAGAGAATTGAGATAAATAACAAATTGAGACAGGTCACTCTCATAAGCCCTACAGGTGTGGGGACTCATTCTGCGATTGCGCTTCAAATAAATGAGAAAGGATTCAATATGATTTTCAAACAAAATCAAATTGTAGCAATAACCTTCAATTCAATAGCAATAGGAGTAGGTAAACAGTTGATTTCAATAGTAGTTCTACACGGAGGATTTTCTGCGAAATATTCAGCCCACAAACGATTATAAGTTTTGAAATCATCCTTCATATTAGTTAAAAACACAGTAACATCTACTATGTTATCCCAAGAAGAACCTGAGTCTTCTAGAATCCATTTCACATTTTGAAAAACACTTCTGCATTGGGTTTCGATATCATAACTTACAATATTCCCTTGATCATCTAGTTCTACTCCCGGAATTACTTTAGTACCTTTCTCTCTAGGGCCAACTCCGCTTAAAAAAAGCAAATTCCCAACTCGGCGGGCATGCGGATACAACCCAACGGGCTCTGGTGCTTTACTACTATTCAACGCTTCACCATTCTTATTTTCTGTACTCATATATTCTAGTCTAACAAATTTATAATTAATCGTATTTATTATCTAAATCGCTCTTATTTGAGGTTCATTTCAACAAAAACAACTTATTTACTTCTTCTTCGTTGTAGGTGCAATTGGCTTTTTCACCGAAGCACCAGTGGAACCAGTATTTCCTTTACCTATGTTACCGACAGCACCACCTTTACTTGACACTGATTTACCCGCATTTCCAGCAGCACCACCTTTTGCAGGTGCGCCCTTGCTCTTTACCGGCTTCACATAAACCGTATAAGGCGTTTTGTATAAATTGGCACCAAACAATGTACCAGATTGAAATGTAGCTAACGCGATATACTTCATATTGGGAGCAAATACAGCTTGACGAGCATTATTCCCTGAACTTGGCAATTCAGCTACCTCCAAACCGGATTCAACGTTCCATATCTTAACTTCTCCGTTGTTGCAGGTACTAACTAAATATTTACCATCCGAACTAAAATTTAATGAGGTAACTTTCCAAGTATGTCCAGATAATTCTTTCACAAATAATCCTGTTTTGGGATTCCACAATCGTATCATTTTATCATCACTACCTGTAGCCATCCATTTCATGTCGTTTGAAATAGCCAAACAATTAACTTTAGCTGTATGTCCAGTGAAAACACGAGTACTTTTACCATTCATACCCACTTGCTCCACAACAGATGCGTCAGATGCTACCATAAACTTGAATTTTGCTGGCGATAATGCAAAATCGTTAATCGGTTTAGAATACGTCATAACAACGGGCTTTTTACGATAGTTACCCAAACTATCCATATCGTAAATACGAATGGTCTTGTCCAATGATGATGTCATCAAATATCGTCCACTGGGGTCAAACAATACACGAGTAACGGCACTCAAGTGATCTCTTCCCGTAAAAACTATTTTACCACTTTGTAAATCATAAATATTAAAGGTATTATCTCGTGAACCAGACACCAAATGTTTATTACCTGGCTGAATGGCCAACGTAGTTATTGCTCCTCGATGTCCACCAAAAGAACGTGTAAACACACCAAAATTCAACGAATCCAGCTTGTATAAGCGAACTTCATTATCCCAACCTGCAGAAGCCACCCATCCCCCATCACTCGAAAATGCTACCGCCTCCATTTGAGCTTTGTGTCCGTCTAGAAGTTTGGAAAAAACAATAGTATCACGCGATAAAGTATCCTTTTGAGCTGAAACAGCTTGAATACTGCACATGATTCCGATTAGAGAGAAGATGATTTTTTTCATGGTCGATCAAAATTACAATTTTTGTATACTTTCACCCATTTATTGTGGAAAAAACTAGTTTTATTGAGGATTTAATTCGATAAACTCCTCAAATTCTATTCCAAACTTCTTTAATTTATCCAATACTTTCAATCCCCAAGGTTGAAAAATTGGAACTACCACCCCTTTTTGAGTTATCTCATTATTTATCAACAACTCAACACCGATTGCCAATGTTAGTCCAACACTCTTTGCCATAGCAGTTCTACCATTACCTTCCCCAACTAAAGTCATAACACTTGACATTTTGTACCACCGTTCCTGCATTTTATACTGAATTGAATGATACATAATAACTTCGTCTCGATCCAATTCATCCAATTTCCATTTTTCCACCAACATGCGCTCCAACACGTCCGCATTACTCTCATTTTCTAGTTGAATCCCTCTATCCAATTCCAAAAAATCCAACTTCGAGCGCGTGGATTCATTAATCTTTCCCGAATTCAACAAGTGTGCAGTCCATTCTGTTGTGAAATTATAACCGGTGAGATTTATAAACCAATTTCGACCTTGACTTTCTCTATTTTTCTCGGGGGATGTAAATCCTGCATCAACCAAACACTGCCAAGCGGAACAAAATCCTGATCTGCGCAACGTACCTCTAATCAATGCTTTAGCAGATTGAAGTTTGTATATTTCTTGATAACTCAGACTATCGCGGTTGGGATATGCGTCTAAATTTGAAGAATTCGAACCGGGTATTGTAATATTTTTGGAGTAATTGAAAAGACTCATGGGTGGTACGCAACATTTTGAGCCGTTCTCAAGCCAAATACTATCTCCACCTTGACCCGCTAAAATTACATTCCGAGGATTCCATGAGAATTTATATCCCCAAGGATTGGGATTCATTTCTGACCCTTCATGAACCAAACCTCCACAATAACTCTCGTAGCTCACCACTTCACCTTCCCACTGCTTGATTTCCTTTAACATTTCGGATGAAGACAGATGATCTATACCTGGATCCAAACCCATTTCATTCAAAAAAACCAATCCTTTGGACTCGGCTTCTTGATGAAGTGCTTTCATCCCTTCCGAAACATACGAGGCAGTAGCTAAATGTTTACCGTGCTTCAAACACAATTTTGCCACTTTCAAATGCATAGCTACGGGGAGTAAACTTATAACAATATCTGAGGTTTCAACCACATTGTCAATAAATGAATCGTCCTCTAAATCTGCCACTAGCCAACTAACCTGTTCCTTTAATTCCTCTTTCATTTGAAATCCTGAAAACGGCGCACGATCTATCACTAAAATGGATGGAAAATTCCGCTCCATAACCAATTCAGTTAAATATTCAATTAAAAAACCTGCGCTGCGACCAGCACCTAAAACCGTTAGTTGCATCCCCAAAAATAAACAATATACGTGTTAAACCACGGAAAAATATTGCTTTTGAAGAGTAATTATATCCTTATATGTTAATACCTGCTGAACGCTGACGCAATGATTCATACATAAGTATAGAAGCTGCAACGGATACATTCAAACTATCAATCATTCCCATCATGGGAATATTTATATTGGCTCCTTTGTTTCGCCAAAATTCCGATACGCCATCGTGCTCAGTCCCCACCAACAAAACACAGTTTTGATGAATGTCTGATTCAAATACGGACGTAGAATTTTCCATAAACGTAGTTTTTAACTGCAATCCTGCTTCAGAAATTCTACTCCAGACACGTTCATTATTGCCCACTCCAACAGAAACGGTCAAAGCGCATCCCAAACTATTTCTAAGTACATTGGGATGATAAATATCAACCCGCTCGTCGCATACCAAGACACCATCAATGCCGGATGCATCTGCAGTACGTAGAATTGCGCCTAAATTCCCCGGTTTTTCAACCGACTCTACTGCCAAGTAAACTCCGTTGGTTTTGAACTCAAATTGATCAATTCGATGATCCTTTTGCTCAATTAAAGCCACCACATTCGAAACATCATTGCGATATGCCACTTCTTTAAAAAGGGTATGCGTAACTTCAAAAAGTTCACATTTCAAATCAGAAGAACTCCATTGGAGCAGAAACTCTTTAATTATTTCGGGGGATGTAAACTCAGGACAGTATATAATTTCCTTTACAACATATCCAGAACGGAGGGCTAACTCCAATTCTTTAAATCCTTCCAATAAAAATACGCCTTCTTTTTTACGACTTCGATTTTTTTCAAGAAGTTGAACCCAGTATTTGAATCGCGGGTTTTGAGAACTTTGAATTTCTTTTATGAATGACATGGGAATGAATCGTTTAATTAGCTTCCCTAAATCATTCGTGCAACCACTGATTTTTATCTACTTTTTGTCTCGTAAATAAAGCGATTATCAGCAAAAACAAACTATTGAAGAAAACCTTCACCACGATGCCCATAAAAAAATTATAGAAAGAAGATGGATCACTTTTTTTAATTTCTTCAATCATTTGATCTTTTTGCTCATTACTAAAAACGTTTACTTTAGCAATCCCTTCCTGAAACATTTCCATTTGAATAGCAACGGTTTGTTCCTTTAGGGTGGTATCGATAATTCGATACAAAATTTGATCAGCCAACAATGAAATAATTACCGTTGCAGAAATAACTATTACTCCAGAAAGAAACGCCTTCCAGTATGTAAAGGGTGCAACATTCAACTTTTTTTCGGCATTAGCAGCCATAAAAATGGAAATAGCAATTAATAAAAATGTTAAATACGGAAAACTGGGAGAATGAACATACTCCCAATGATGGGAAACGTAGAATACGAATTTTGCCGCCAAGATCAGAAGTCCAGTTAGCAACCCATGAAATACCGATGGGCGCTTAAAAAATTCGATTAATTTTTGTTGTTTCATGGTCAGTTATTTAAAATCAGTTGCCCGTTAATTACAGTAGCGTGTACAGAAAATGTGCATTCGGAATTCTTTAACACTGCATTATACGCCAAAGATTTGGATTTTAAAACACTGGAAGATTCAGAAAAGAGGGTAAAATTAGCTGTTTCACCTACTTCGAAATTATTGCAACTCCATCCCAAAACATTCCTATTTCTGCGTGTCAATACATCAATCATGATGGTTTGTTGTTGACTATTTAATCCATTCAATGCCAAATGAGCAAATGCAGGCAACGTTGCCGCACCAAAATGAGCGTATGCGAACTCCACTTTTTTGTTTTCAACATCCTCAGGAGTATGATTACTAAACACACCGTCTAAGGTTCCATTCATAAGTCCTTCAATCAATGCCAAGCGATCTTCTTCTGTTCTTAAAGGGGGCAATACCTTAAATGTCTCATCAAATTCACTCAGAATTTCATGGTTATATTGCAGGTTCAATACAGGCACGATGGCTTTAATTTTTACTCCGCGTTTCTTAGCATCCTGAATAATTTGAACCGAACGTGCCGAACTAATTCCTTGAATTACCACGGGAGTGTCTAACCACTCGGAAATTTCAATAATATTAAACAGAGCACTGGTTTCGGCTGCTACCGGAATACCTTTCATTCCTAAATTCACACTCACCATGCCTTCATGAATTTCAGCCCCTTTTACCATCTTACGATCAAATGGGTGTACCATAATTGTGGCATTTAACATTTTTGCATATTCAAATGCTTTGGATAAATATGCTGAACTCATTCCGCCTGTAATGCCATCTGACAGTGCCACGGCTCCGGCATCCAATAATTCAGACATATCAGACAATTCTGCGCCTTTTCCATCTTCCGAAGCCAATCCCAACGGGATTATTTCACAGGGATATATTGATCTCGGGGGATGAACATTCTGACCATTAAACACATCTTGCTGATCATGTAAACGTTGTCGTTCAATGATACTTCTTACAGCCGATGCCGTTTCTGGCTTGGGATGTGTACCACACAATGCTACAGCATGAGTAAACCCTCCTTGATGAGCAGCTCGAGAATACGAAGAAAGGGATTCTTTAAACTCATAACCTGGATCGGGACAAAATCCAAACAAATCCACCCAACCCTGTGTAATCGTACTATTTTTAGCATCGTAAACAAGATCCGCTTCGACGGAAAGACCTGTTCCGATTGAAGAAATTAGACCATCTACAACGAAAATATCTACATTCTTGCCATTCCATTCGCTTTGCGAATCCAGAATGATTGCATTTTGAATCAGTAATGATTGCTTCATGATTGGTTCTGCGAATTTACTTCTTTTAGGGCAAACCAAGGCATGATCAATAGGGTTTCAGTTAAAAAGAAAATGATTATCAAGTACACGATAAAATCAATCCAAGTATTTCTATCGCCAGCCGTCAATTTAGTCCAATCTTGATTATTTTCATCATACCAATTCCATCTCCTTCGATTGAGTTCTAATTTCACCGTTTCATTGATAACCTCAAAGTTTTTTTCTGTTCTGGGTACGTTCAATCCCAAAGTCAATTGCTTATCTTGATCTTCCAATTGAAAAAATCCAGATTCGTTATGATCAAAATCCATTGCCAAGGCCAATCGACCTGAAGATAGTTGCAATCCGGTTGTTAATTGAAAACCGGAATTCCCTTTTAACACAACTGGACGTTGTAAATCAAAACCTTCAGACTGAGGTAAAACAACCGTTCTTGAGGACAAAAATTCTCCGTAAATACTTCCAAATTCGCTGTTTCTATCGAGAAGTAATTCCGTTAACAAGGGAGTAAACCAAGTACTTTTTTCAAAATCATTTAATCCATATTTAGAGTCACTCAAAAAAACGAACACCCATCCTGAGTTAATATTACGAGAAATCAACAAAGGCTCTCCGTTGCTTAACGTCAAATGAACTTGAACAGTGGATTTCTCTTTTTCGTCTAGTTCATAATAACGTTTGATGGTTGGTAAAAGCGCCTCGTTTTTAACGTCCTCTACAAAAGCACTTCGAAACAAGGGTTCGTTCAAACCCTGAGAAGATAAACGTACATTTGAATTATTCGCATCTACCCATTTGCCTTTGAACAATTTCTCCAATCCACCTGAACTTGGATAGATTAATACACGATTTTCATTATTCACCCAATTTTCAATCTGACCCCAATCGCGAATAGAATTCAATGTAACTACAGCGGATACAATTTGATTGGTACTTTCTGTATTTTTAATTTGTATTTTTTCAAAATAATTGGGTTGGATTTTAATTAACTTTTCTAACGATGGAACTCTTGCATCTTCAACAAATGAAATTTTCCTGGTAATTCGATTGGGCAAATGAGCAAACAATACATTATCCGAGTTAAATTCATCATCTGAAAGCTCGAATTTATATCCGTTTTTGGCGTTTTGAATTGTTTCAAATTCTACCCATTTAGTAAATTCATTATCTTCCCATTCCAAATTTTTACGCGCTTGAACTTTACCGTCAACCCAAAACTGCAAAGTGCGGGTTGAGCCACTTTGATCTGTTTGATTCAATGGTGAAGAACTATTATTTGCAGTATTTCTAGAAACTCGTACCCGCAGTTTTTGTCCTGTGGGATTCAAAATTGCTGAATCCACAGCATAGTTCACTATGTTATTACTTTTGACCTTAACAATAGATACCCTAGTACTATTTCCAGGTAACGTCTTCAGTCCCTCGAAAAAATCCAAATAAGCATCCGTAAAGATGACACAATTTAACGGTAGCACTTGGTTGGAACTCAGAACCGGTTCTAACGATTGATAAACCTGCTTGATCGTATAAGGATAGGTAATTTTTTGAATGGATCGGATGGCATTCATTGCATTTGCCTTTGAATTCCACGGATTCGAAGTCATGCTACTTAAATCATGTACAACCATAATCTCGGAATTTTCAGACAATTGACTTACCCACTCAATGGCTTTGTTCTTGGCATCCTGTAAAGGAATATTTCCGTTTTGATTGAGATGCATGGAAGGAGAAGCATCGATAAAAACGATGTATTTTGGGGCAGTAATCAAATTAGATTGATTGGTTTTTTCCCATTGGGGATCAGCGAAATACAACACTAAAAACAAGAAAGCCAATAAACGCGATATCAATATCAGCCAGCGTTTGATGTTGCGCTTTTGTTCTGATACTTTTAGTATTTCAACCAGACGAAATACACCTGGGAAATAAAATACATTCTGCTTTTTAAATTGAAGTAAATGTACAATTACGGGTATGAGAAGTAGGACTAAAGCCCAAAGAAACTGAGGTTGTCCAAATACCATAGACCGCTAATTTACGGAATTTAGAACAATCCGTTCAAGGTACTTTCTACTTGGGTTATTATTTTCGACAAATCTTCCGGATTTTCCTGGAAATTCATATCATCCACATTAAACACCAACAAAGCACCTAATTTATATTCACCAATCCAAGCTTCATAACGCTCGTTCAATCGCTTTAAATAATCCAATCGAATCGCATCTTCATAATCTCTTCCGCGCATTTGAATTTGATCAACCAGTTTTGGAATTCCAGCTCGTAAATAAATGAGTAAATCCGGTGGTTGTATTTGGTGCTTGATATTTTCAAACAATCGAGTGTAGTTTTCAAAGTCACGGCTCGACATCAACCCCATGGAGTGGAGGTTAGGTGCGAAAATATATGCATCCTCGTAAATGGTACGATCCTGAATTACTGTTTTCTTACCATTGCGGATTTCCTGAATGCGCTGCCAACGTGTATTTAAAAAGTATACTTGGAGATTAAAACTCCAGCGTTGCATATCTTCATAAAAATCGGAAATATATGGATTTTCATCCATGTCTTCCAATTGAATTTCCCAATCGTAATGTTTTGCCAATAAATTAGTTAATGTAGTTTTACCTGCACCTATATTACCAGCAATTGCGATGTGTCGAACCATACTGCAATAATAGCTCAAGTCTAGTTGCACCACCAAATTCAGCAGATACAAAAGTTTTACACAAAAACACGTCCACACGGAAGAAGCATACGGAATAGAACCCTTAAATTTGCATCTGTTATTCATTCCAATGTCAAAATCAACTACGCCACAAAAAACTTCTCAATGGAAACTCTTACTCAAAGTTTTGAATTTGGCTTCCAATCAGAAATCCAAGATTTTACTGGCTGTGATTTTAACCTTGATTCAATCACTACTCACAGCTCTTCAACCCTATCTCTATAAAATAATTATTGATGACGTAATTGTTTCCAAACAATTTAATTTGCTGAATTTTTGGATCGCAATTCTCATTGTATGGTTAATTCTACAAACAATTTTAGGATTCTTTAACTCCTTTCTATCTGAAAAAATTGCTCAAAATATTGTGTTGCAACTGCGACAATTTGTTTACAACCATTTAATTCGATTGAAACTGCGATTTTTTGATAAAACTCCTGTTGGAACAGCAGTTACCCGAAGCGTTTCTGACATCCAAACCATCACGGATCTATTTTCTAGTGGCCTAATTACTATCTTGGGTGATTTAGTTCAAATTATTGCTATTCTGAGCGCAATGTTATACATATCATGGAAATTAACACTTGCCACCCTATTGGTAATACCGCTGTTGCTTTATAGTGCAAACAAGTTCAGAAAGGGAATTCGCGATACCTTCCAAGATGTTAGAAACCAAGTTTCCGCCCTTAACGCATTTCTTCAGGAAAGAATTACGGGTATGTCCACCGTTCAAATTTTCAATCAAGAAGAACGTCAGTTTTATCAGTTTCAAGAAATCAACAAGAAACACCGCGATGCAAATATTAAAAGTGTTTTCTACTACAGTATATTCTTTCCCATTGTTGAAGTTTTAGTTGCTTTGGCATTTGCCATCATCATTGGTTACGGAACCATATTGCTGTTTAATTTAGAAATTCAACTGGGTGCAATCACAGCATTCATTATGTTTGTGAACTTATTTTTTCGCCCGATTCGTGCAATTGCAGATCGTTTCAATAACATTCAAATGGGGGTAGTTGCTGCTGAACGAATCTTTAATTTAATTGAAGATAAGGAAAATATCGAGGATTTAAAATACCATCATTCTACAAATGCAACCTCTAATAGCACTGTAGAAATGAATTCTACGCCAGACTTTTCATCCCCCGAAAGAAAAATCATCCCCAATCAGATTAAAGGTAAAATTGAATTCAAAAATGTCTTTTTCAGATACAATGAGGGACCTTGGATATTGAAAAATCTCAGTTTTTCTGTTCGACCAGGGGAATCTCTTGCGCTTGTGGGTAAAACGGGTAGTGGTAAGACGTCAATTGCGGGTTTAATCACACAACTTTATAATCATCAAGAAGGTGAAATTCGGATCGATGATACCCTGGTAAATGATTTTCATTTGCCTTCGTTAAGACAGAAAATAGCTTTTGTGTTGCAGGATGTTTTCCTTTTTTCGGGAAGTATTCAAAACAATTTAACGCTCAATAATTCTACCATTCCCCTAGAAGAACTTATTCATATTTCCCAAAAAATCGGTGCTTACGATTTCATACAGGCGCTTCCTGGGGGATTTGAATACAATGTTCAAGAGCGTGGCATGTCCCTGTCTACAGGTCAGCGACAATTGATCTCTTTTATTCGAGCTTTAGCAGCCAATCCAGATATTATCATTTTAGATGAGGCCACTAGTTCTGTGGACACCCAAACGGAACAAATGATTCAAAAAGCGATTGAAATTTTATTGAATGGTCGAACCGCAATAGTGATAGCTCATCGATTGAGCACCATTAAAAACTGCGACACCATTTTAGTATTAAATCAAGGAGAAATTGAGGAGCAAGGTTCTCACGAAATGTTAATGCAAAAAAATGGTTCTTATCGCGAATTGGTGGAACAATACCAATCTGCAAGTTCACCTACGCTTGATTAATTCTGAATTTCGCTGTTTTTTTAGATTATAAGTTTCAGAATTCCATTACTTCCGTTTTTATTGGATGGTTGAATAATCGCTCAAGATCGAGATAAACATATCTCGCGAAACAACACAACATGAAATTTGAACAAATCACCATGTGTGAATTCAATCCTAAAAGGGTGTTTTACTTCA
>JACCDQ011660620.1_pt1 | contig 11972 bp, 11 predicted proteins | sample 7446031 | NCBI WGS metagenome assembly JACCDQ01 (sample SAMN15323442, study PRJNA562643) | freshwater metagenome | isolation source: river surface water | place: USA:Blue River Watershed | collected 2017-08-17
AAAAGGTGTGTAACGGCAAAACTAACGGCCTGTTCTTCAATTACAGGACGCAATTTTTCTCTTACTTTTTCAGATAATTGTTTACTGTCGTTAAGTATGGAATTGTTGAAATTTGTTGGCAAAATAATAGCAGCAGCTGTAACCGGACCGGCAAGGCAACCACGCCCGGCTTCATCGGTTCCTGCTTCAAGAATTAATTGTGAAAAAGTAGAGGCAAGCATACTGAAAAGTTTTCGATAGGCAAAGATTATAAATTTTTTAAGATAATCGTGGCTTATTCTAACGTTTACTTATAACTAAGTCATAATTAAGTTGTTTTTTTATACGTTTTTATCGTTTACCTTTGCTCCAATATTAGTTTTAAGAAAGAACCCATTATATATAGCTATTCCGAATGAGAATTCTCTTTTATTTATATTTTCTAGTACTGCCAACAATGCTGTTTTCTCAAAAGAAAGATTTGAAGAAAGATCCAAGAGAGAACGAAGCCCCTAAACAAAGTTTTTCTGAACGATTAAAAGGTGGAAAAGAAAAAGATACTGCTAAAGTCGCTTCAATCGATATGTATCGTTTTATTACTTTGGAAAGAGATACGACTTATTTAGATACTGCGTTGACTATTGAAAGAGAGTATAGTCATAATTATCTTCGAAGAGATTTATTTGGTTTGTTGGCATTTCCTAATGAAGGACAGGCTTATAATATGCTACAGTATAGTTTGATACAACAATCAGCCTATCCTGAAATGGGTTTTAAGGCTAAACATTTTAATTTTTTAGAAGCGAATCAAATCCGCTATGCCTCGGTGGCAACTCCTGTAACCGAATTGTTTTTTAAATCGATATTAGCCAAAGGACATTCGGTGGATTCCTATTTTGCTGTGAATCTTTCGCCTAATCTGAATTTGTCTATTGCTTACAAAGGATTGCGTTCTGAAGGAAAATATATCAATCAGTTAGCTAGTACCGGAAGTTTTCGATTTACTATGAGTTATCATACCACCAGTAAGCGCTATTTGATTAACTCGCATTTTACTTCCCAGGATGCTTTGAATGAAGAAAATGGAGGGATTACAACTCCTGAAGATTTTGAAAGTGAAGATACCAAATATAAAAACAGACAGCGTTTACAGGTGTATTTAACAGATGCAGAATCTTTTTTGAGAGCCAAACGCATCTTTGTAGATCATATATTCAGGGTTAATCCAAGTGAAGCTGAAAATAATTTATATGTAACACACCAACTTAATTTTGAGAATAAGTTTTACCAATACTATCAGCCTACTTTAGAGTCTGCTGTGGGTACGCGGTCCGTTTATCGTTTTGGAGATGCTATTGTAACATCTAATTTGAAAGATCAGACGCATTATAATAAAATGTATAACAAAGCCGGACTGTTGTATGAAAATAAAACCCTGGGTAAGTTTCAGTTTTTTATAGATGATTTCAGAAGTAATTTTTATTATAATCGAATTTTAATTCTGGATAAAGGAGTTATTCCGTCTACTTTGTCCCGAAATATTAATAATGTAGGCGGGCAATATGAATATTGGAAAAATAAATGGCACGGTAAATTTTTACTTTCTAAATCCATTAGTAAGCAGTCTGTTTCTAATGTAGAAGCAAATTTAAATTATGATTTGAATGATGATTTTCAGTTTGTTTTTGGTTACCAAAATATAAGCAAATTACCGAATGATATTTATAATTTGTACCAAAGTGAATACCAAAGTTACAATTGGTCAAATACTTTTGACAATGAAAAAATCAATGTGCTTAGTGGTAGTGCCGTAACACCTTGGTTTGATGCTTCCTTACAATTGTCTACATTAACGGATCATTTGTATTTTAAAAATACGGCAACCGATGCATCGCAACAAATTGTGACACCAAGCCAATTTGGAGGAACCATAAAATACCTTTCTCTTAAATTGAGCAAAGAACTTACTTTTGGAAAATTTGCTTTGAATAATACCATATTGTATCAAAAAGCAGATCAAAATGAAGCCGTTTTAAATGTGCCGGATTTAGTGACCCGAAACACAATTTACTATAGTAATTATTTCTTTCAGCATGCTTTGTTTATTCAAACAGGAATTACATTCAATTATTTTACAAAGTTTTATGCCAATGATTATAATCCTGTAATAGGAGAGTTTTTTGTTCAGCAGCAAAAACAAATTGGAAACTATCCAAACCTTGACTTTTTTATTAATGCTAAAATTCAAAGAACAAGAGTTTATATCAAAGCGGAACATTTTAATTCGGCTTATACGGGTAATAATTATTATTCAGCACCTAATAATCCGTATCGTGATATGACAATTCGTTTTGGTTTGATTTGGAATTTCTTTAACTAATTCAATATGACTTTCACCGCTATCGACTTTGAAACTGCGACTTCTTTTCATCCCTGTTCTGTAGGGATTGTTACGGTAGAAAACGGAATTGTGGTTGATGAGTTTGTGACTTTAATTCAGCCGCCTAATAATCTTTATAATCCGTACACAATACAAGTTCATGGGATTTATCCCAGTGATACTGCCAGAGCAGAAAGTTTTCTTCAGGTCTTTCCGGAAATTCAAAAACGGCTACAGAACAGAGTGGTGGTAGCACATAATGAAAGTTTTGATCGTAATGTTTTGACTAAATCCATGACGTATTATGGTTTGGATTATGCCGATTTAAACATTGCTAATAGATGGGAATGTACCGTGAAAATTTATAAGGCAAAAGGAATAAAGCCTACAAAACTTAGTGATTGTTGCCGGGAAATGAATATTTCTTTAAATCATCATGAAGCATTATCTGATGCCAGAGCCTGTGCTCAATTGTATTTGATGCGTTAAAAGATTAATTTTTTAGTGTAGGTTTTTTCATTAAATTAGTGTGCTAACTTTTAGAACATTAATAAGATGAAAGAAAATTTTTTGCATTACCTCTGGAAATTCAAGAAGTTTGATACGCTGAATTTAAAAACTTCAAATGGACAGGAAATTACCATCATCAGTGTTGGTCAATTTTTAGAATTGGCAGGTCCGGATTTTTTTAATGCTCAAATTATTATTGGAAATCAAAAATGGGCAGGTAATGTAGAAATCCATCTTAAATCTTCTGATTGGTACGTGCATCATCATGAAAAAGATGCGGCTTATGAAAATGTAATTCTTCATGTAGTTTGGGAGCATGATACCGAAGTTTTTAGAAAAAACAATTCAGAAATTCCAGTGTTAGAACTCAAAAATTATGTGGATAATGCTGTACTAAATAATTACCAGCGATTGTTAACTCCAAAATCGTGGATTTTTTGCGAAAAACAACTTAGGGAAGTAGATGATTTTGTTCTTAAAAATTGGCAGGAACGTTTGTTTTTTGAACGTTTGGAACGAAAGTCAAAAGCAATTTATGAATTGTTAGAGGAAACAAATAATGATTGGGAAGCGGTGTTGTTCTGTATGCTGGCTAAAAATTTTGGTTTGAATACTAATGGAGAAGTCTTTCTGAAAATTGCCCAATCAATTCCTTTTGCGATTATTCGAAAAGAAAGTTTTGAAGTAGAAAATCTGGAAGCATTATTGCTCGGTAAAGCCGGTTTGCTGGATGCTGATAAAGAAGATAATTACTTTAAAGATTTAAAATTCAGGTATTTTTATTTGCTTCACAAATACCAATTAGACTCAAAATCAGAAGGACAGGTTCAGTTTTTTAAACATCGTCCGGATAATTTTCCCAATATTCGATTGTCTCAATTGGCGCATTTGTATCATTTGCATCAAAATTTATTTTCCCAAATCAATAGTATTTGCAGTCTTAATATGGCTTATGAATTGTTTCAGCTAAGTACTTCGGTTTATTGGGAAAATCACTATCAGTTTGATAAAGAAAGTCCGAAAAAGATAAAAAAACTATCTAAGTCTTTTGTGGATTTAGTATTGATTAATACCATTATTCCCATTCAGTTCGCTTATGCCAAAAGTCTTGGAAAGGAAACCACAGAAGATTTAATGGCAATGCAGGCCGAGGTCGCGCCGGAGAAAAATGCGATTATAGATAAGTTTGATTCTTTCGGTATAAAAGCGATTAATGCGTTTGATACCCAATCATTGTTACAGTTAAAGAACGAATATTGTACTGGAGGAAGATGTTTAGATTGTGCAATTGGAATGGAATTGCTAAAGAAAAGTAGTTAAAGGTTTCGTTTTTTATACTATCATCAGATAAAACAAAATGTTTTGGAATTGAGTTCCTTGCCGCTTTGTTGCTGTAAATGAGATTGGTGTATTTTTATGATATTGAAAAGAAATAATTATTTTCAATGGCGTCTATTTTTTAGCGGCTTTTGCTTTTTCCTTTTCTTGTTTTTTGAAATATCCTCTAAACAGGAAATTATGTTTCAAGGCTTCCATATTTTGATTCAGCTTGAAACTGGCGCCATTGATGTTTGTCATAGTGGAATCAATTTTTTGAACTAATTCGGGATTGTTCGAAAGGTAGTTTATCGTGCCTTTACCTTCTTTTAGATTCAGAATTGTTGCATCAAGATGACTAATTACTTTGTTTAATTCAATGGTGGATTGATCTAAATTGGTGACCATGTTTTTTATTTTATTGGCTACAGCCGGATCTTTAATCACTCCTATAGCATTGTCGCTTTTGTCCAATGAAGTTACAAGTTGGTCTATTTTTGTTACTGTTTCAGAAGTTTTTTTGGTAGTTGATTTCAAATAACGCATAGTTTCTCTCAGGTCTTTGGACATCAAAGTGTCATTAAGTAGCAAGCCCAGTGTTCCTTTTCCTTCAATTATTTCATTGGTGATTTTGAGTAAATTGGCTGTAAGTTTAGCTGCGTTTTTATTGGTTTCATTTAGAGTGTTCATCATGTCTTCTGTACGAATCCGATTGTTGGAAGAAATCTCATCGCCTGGATCAACCGATGGTTCGTTTCCCTTTCCGGGAATAATACTAATAATCATGTTGCCTACCAGTCCATCGGAACTGATGGTGGCCACCGCATCTTTTTTTATGTAGGGGAAAATGGTTTTGTCTATAATCATATCAACACGAATGGAGGTGTCGTTTATCATTTCAATTCCCCGAACTGTTCCCACACTTATCCCAGAATAACGAACACTGTTACCTAATTGTAAACCATTGACGTTGTTGAATATGGTTTTCAGGTGATTGGTTTTGCCAAACATTTTTTCTTTGTCGCCAATGAAATAAATGGCAAGTATAAAAATCAATAATCCAATGATTACAAATAAACCAAGGCGTATTTTTTGTGATGTTGTTTTTTCCATTTTTATGTTATTTAAAAAATGCTTGTATTTTTGGGTCTTTTGAAGTATTTAATTCTTCAAAAGTGCCTTCTGCATAATTGACACCGTCAACCAGTAAAATCATCCTATTCGAAATGGCTCTTGCACAGTCCACGTCATGAGTAATTATGATAGATGAGGTGTTGTATTTTTTCTGGATGGATTTCATCAGTAAAATGATTTCTTTTGCCGTTATAGGATCTAATCCTGTTGTGGGTTCGTCATAAAGAATAATTTTGGGTTGAAGAATCAATGTTCTTGCAAGGGCAATCCTCCGTTTCATTCCGCCTGAAAGTTCTTCCGGCATTAGGTTTAGGGTATGTGCCAAGCCTACGTTTTCGAGTGCTTCCATGACTAATGGGGTGGTGTCTTTTATAATGCCAAACTTCTTGGTATGGCGTCTTAATGGAAATTCAAGATTTTCCCTGACCGTCATCGAATCATAAAGGGCACTTCCTTGAAAAAGAAATCCAACTTCTGTTCGAAGTTCATCCAATTCTTCACGTTCGAGTGTACTAATGTCTTTTTCCATCACGATAATGACGCCACTGTCCGGCTTTTCTAGTCCAATCAGGCATTTTATCATTACCGATTTTCCAGAACCTGATTTCCCCATAATGACTAAATTTTCACCTTCAACCAAATGCATATCGAAACCATTCAAAACATGATTGTCGCCATAACTTTTTTTCAAGTCTTTAATTTGTATGACAGTTTTTGTAAGGTTCATCATTCTAAGTTGTTTTATAAATCGTAAAAAATATTAGTAACAAATACTGCGATAAAATCAATTATAAACAGCAACATGGAGGTGAATACCACGGCAGAATTAGCCGCAAGCCCAACACCTGCAGTCCCTTTTTTACAGTTATAACCTTTAAAACAGCCCACTAATCCTATAGCAAATCCAAAAAAGAGTGTTTTGATTGTGGCGGGAATTAAATCGCCAAATTCCAATGCTTCAAAGACTTTATTAAAATACAACAGAAAAGATACATTTCCTTTTATGTTTTCCACGAGATAAGAACCATAAAGAGCAATGGCATCACCAAAAAAAACCAGAATAGGGAGCATGAAGGTGGTAGCTAGAATTCGGGTAACCACCAGATATTTAAATGGATTCGTTCCTGAAACTTCCATAGCATCAATTTGTTCTGTCACTCGCATGGAACCCAGCTCGGCACCAATTCCGGAACCTATTCGTCCTGCACAAATCAAGGCAGTAATGATGGGGCCAATTTCCCGAATGATAGAAATACTAACCATTGACGGCATCCAGGAAACAGCGCCAAATTCTTGTAAGGTAGGTCTTGATTGTAATGTGAAAACCAAACCAATAATGAATCCTGTAACGGTAACCAAAAGCAAAGAACGGTTTCCCATATAAAAACATTGTCGAATGAATTCTCTGTATTCTGAGGGGCTTTTAAAAACTTCTTTAAAAAAACGACCGGCAAATAGGGAAAGTTCTCCAATATCAAGTAAGAAAGACTTGAATAATTCGATTATTTTTAAAATAGTTTTCATCTAAAAAATAAATTATTTTTTTAAGAAAAACACACTCAGCCTGATATTATGAATGGCTGTAGTAAATATATTAATAATCTATTGATTTTCAGTAAATATGATTGGGCTTTATTTATTATTTATGAATTCTGATTTGAATTCGATAACAACTATAAATTCATTTTTGTCATATTTATTTAAAGTTAGTTGAATTAATAATAGATTATTTTTCTTCCTTATTTAAATTGAAAGCAAGATTATTAATGTGAAGTTGAAACTTTAATTTTGTACTTTTACCCAATATCAAAAAGATAAAATGTCAGCAATTTTAAAACTTAAGTTTTTTTTCGAAAAATATGGATTTCATGTTTCTTCGCGTCTTGCCGATAAACTGGGAATGCGTGTAACTAGTGTGCGATTATTTTTTATTTACATTTCTTTTGTAACCGTAGGATTGGGTTTTGGAGTATATTTGACCTTAGCTTTTTGGATTCGACTGAAAGATTTGATTCGATCCAAGCGAACTTCAGTTTTTGATTTATAAAAAAAAGCCCTCTGAAATTAAAATTCTCAGAGGGCTTTTTTTATGAAAGATATTATCTATTTTGTTTTTTCAGGATTATTTAAAACGCTATTTTTTCGGCTAAATGAGAAATAAACAACAATTCCAATTCCCATCCATAAAAATAGTCGTAACCAGTTTGTCCATCCCAGTCCGTACATCATTGCCAGACATACAATAGCGCCTAGAATTGGTACAACAGGTACAAATGGAGTTCTGAATTCGCGAACCATATCCGGTTCTCTTTTTCTCAAAATAATTACAGAGATACAAACTAAAACAAATGCAAATAAAGTCCCGATACTCGTCATGTCCCCAACAATATCTCCGGGAATGAATGCTGCAAACAGACCTACAATTATAAGAATGGCAAGGTTAGCTTTGTATGGAGTTTTGAATTTTGGATGTACATCGCTAAACATTTTAGGTAATAAACCATCTCTACCCATAGAATAAAAGACTCTTGATTGCCCTAAAAGTAATACCAGAATTACTGAAGAGAAACCTGCTAAAATAGCAATAGTAACAAATTCTCCAAGCCATTCGTAGCCAATCATGTATTTGTTGATTGCAAATGCTACTGAAGCTTCTTTTCCTCCTGTTCTAAAATCTTCTACCGTAGCAACTCCCGTAAGAACGTGTGCAAAAAGAATATATAGCACTGTACAGATAGCTAGTGAACCTAAAATTCCAATTGGCATTGCTGTTTTTGGATTTTTTGTTTCCTGAGCTGCAGTACTTACCGCGTCAAACCCAATGAAGGCAAAGAAAACGGTTCCGGCTGCTCCCAGAATACCCATTATTCCTCCAAAAGAATGATCAATTCCATGTTCATCAGTAAAAACAGAAGGTTGTGGGATGTAAGGAGTGTGGTTAACAGGATTAATGAATTTCCATCCTATATATATGATAAGGATAACAATGGTTGTTTTTAGAATAACAATTATACCATTAACAAAAGCCGATTCCTGAATTCCTTTAATTAATAATAAGCTAATTATTGTAACAATAAATAAAGCAGGTAAATTAATGATTCCTTGATGAAGGCCATCCGGAGAAGTTTGAAAAGGAGAGTGTGAGAATTCAAACGGAATAGGACTGGTATGTATTACATTTACTAATAAGTCATTGAGGTATTCACTCCAGGCAATCCCTACTGTGGCTCCTCCTACAGCATATTCTAAAATTAAATCCCAGCCGATTATCCAGGCCAGAAATTCACCCATGGTTGCATAGGTATAAGTGTAGGCACTTCCCGAAATTGGTATTGAAGAAGATAATTCTGCGTAACAAAGTCCTGCCAGGGCACAACCTATTGCTGCCACGACGAAGCCTAAGGTTACTGAAGGTCCTGCACTTTGTGCTGCCGCTGTAGCGGTTCTTACAAATAATCCGGCTCCAATAATGGCTCCGATCCCTAAGGCAATTAATGACCAGGCTGTAAGAGTCCGTTTTAATCCTTTTTCAGAATCTTCTGCTTCAGCTAAGAGTTTAATTAGTGGTTTCTTGTTCCAAATAGACATGGTTTTGAGATTTGTTATTGTTAATTGTCAAAAGTATTATTTTTTATGAAAAAAACAATGACTTTGGATTTAAGTTGTAGGATTAATGTTAAAGTGGTTTTTGGTTTGGGTTTTCTTTATAATTTGTTGATTTTATGTGTTTATTTTTTATATTTAGTCAGAAAAAAACGTATTTGGCAACTACCGATGGATTTTAAAACAATTAGGGATTATTTTAATTTTTCAAAAGACCAGCAAAAGGGAATTCTTTTGTTGTTTTTAGTAATTGTTGTGTTGCAATTGGTTTATTACTTTGTTGATTTTAGTTTGGTTTCAAAAGAAAATCCGGAAAAACAACAATGGCTAGCACTTGAAACACAGATTGATTCGATGGAACTGAATATGAAAGATCGAGTTCCTAAAATATATCCTTTTAATCCTAATTTCATCACCGATTATAAAGCTTATAAATTAGGAATGTCGGTAGCTGAGATTGACCGATTACACGCTTTTAGAAAAGAAAATAAATATGTGAATTCGGCAAAGGAATTTCAGGAAGTAACCGGAGTTTCTGATTCTTTATTAAATGCAATCTCGCCTTATTTTAAATTTCCGGATTGGGTTAAAAATAAACAAACTCCTAAAGCAGTTGTGTTTTCGAATACAAAGCCAGCCTATTTTTCGAAAAAAGAAAAAGTAGTTGTTAAAGATATTAATCAGGCAACTCAGGAAGATTTGATGAAGATTTATGGGGTTGGAGAAGCAATTTCAATGCGAATTTTAAACTTTAAAGAAAGTTTGGGTGGATTTGTTTCGATGGAACAAATGAAAGATGTCTGGGGGTTATCTTCCGAAGTTATTGATCGTTTGAAAACCAGTTTTAAGGTTGGTGCGCTTTCGAATATAAAAAAAATAGATATTAATAATGCTTCAGTCAAAGAGTTAGCTAAGTTTCCGTATTTTAAATACAACCTCGCCAGAGAGATTGTAATTTACAGGAGTATGAATGGAGATATTAAAAATGCAAGCGATTTAACAAAAATTAAAGGAATGTCTATTGAGAATGCAACTATTATAGCCTTATATTTGGACTTTTAAAAAAAGCCATAATGATGTATTTTGATTACAGTGAGACGCAAAATATGATTGCGCAATCCATAAGAGATTTTGCAGAAAAAAATATCAGACCTTATATAATGGAGTGGGATGAGGCTCAGATTTTTCCGGTTCCTTTGTTTAAACAATTAGGAGATATGGGGTTTATGGGGATTTTAGTTCCTGAAGAATTTGGAGGTGCCGGATTGGGGTACCATGAGTATATAACTATTGTAGAAGAAATTTCTAAAGTAGATCCTTCTATAGGGTTGTCGGTGGCGGCACATAATTCGTTGTGTACAAATCATATTTTGACTTTTGGAAACGAAGAACAAAAAAAGAAATGGATTCCGAAATTAGCTTCAGGTGAACATATTGGAGCCTGGGGATTGACCGAGCATAATACCGGTTCAGATGCCGCAGGCATGAATACCACAGCTAAGAGAGATGGGGATTTTTGGATTGTTAACGGAGCTAAAAATTTTATCACTCATGCTATTTCCGGAGATATAGCTGTAGTAATTGTTCGTACAGGTGAAAAAGGAGATTCTCGTGGAATGACTGCTTTTGTTTTTGAAAAAGGAACGCCAGGTTTTACGTCTGGGAAAAAAGAAAATAAATTAGGAATGCGAGCCAGTGAAACTGCTGAATTAATTTTTGATAATTGTCGAATACCGGATTCGAACCGATTAGGAGAAGTAGGTGAAGGATTTATTCAGGCTATGAAAATTTTAGATGGAGGACGTATTTCCATTGGAGCCTTGTCTTTAGGAATAGCTAAAGGTGCTTACGAAGCAGCATTAAAATATTCGAAAGAAAGGCATCAGTTTGGTAAGCCGATTTCTGAGTTTCAGGGAGTGTCATTTAAATTAGTTGACATGGCTACTGAGATTGAGGCTTCTGAGTTGCTGTTGCATAAGGCGGCTTTCTTAAAGGAACAACATCGTCCGGTAACTACAGCAGGAGCTATGGCTAAGATGTATGCTTCTGAGATGTGTGTGAAGGTAGCAAATGAAGCGGTACAAATTCATGGTGGTTATGGTTTTACTAAAGATTTTCCAGTGGAAAAGTTTTATCGAGATGCTAAATTATGTACAATAGGTGAAGGAACTACTGAAATTCAGAAAGTGGTAATTTCAAGAAATTTGTTGAAAGGCTAAAAAAGAAAATAGAATTAAGAACATAGAAAAAAGAGCCAAGAAGCAAGAGATTGTGACTTGGCTCTTTCGATTCAATCTCTTCTCTTTATTTCTGTATTCTATTTTCTTAAAAATAATTTATAATTAATAACTAATAATTCATAATTAATTTTTAATTTTGCAGCCTTAACGAGAGGAGGTGTCAAGATTATGTTAATTATACCAATTAAAGACGGAGAAAATATCGATAGAGCATTAAAGCGCTACAAGAGAAAATTTGATAAAACTGGAACAGTTCGTCAATTAAGAGCACGTACAGCTTTCATTAAGCCGTCTGTTAAAAACAGAATGAAATTCCAAAAAGCGGCTTACATTCAAGGTTTGAAAGATAGCTTAGAAAGTTAGTAGTTACTTTTTGAAACAAATAATAACCGTTAGTGGTCAGATTTTTTATAAATTTGATGCTAACGGTTTTTTTATGGCTACAAATTTAGATGCATTTAAGGATTATTTGCAAAAGGAGAAAAAATATTCTCCACATACTTTGTGTGCTTATGTTAAGGATGTTTCTGATTTTCAGGAATTCAACAGGGTGGATTTTGGGCAGGAAGATGTGGTTAGGGTTGAGTATGTTCAAATACGTTCGTGGTTGGTTTTTTTGGTTGAAAGCGGATTGTCGAATCTTTCTGTTAATAGAAAAGTAGCTTCTTTAAAAGCGTTTTATAAATTTCTTTTGAAAATAAAAGAAATTGATGTGAGTCCTTTGTTGAAACATCGTGCCTTGAAGGTTTCTAAAAAGATGCAAATTCCTTTTTCTGAAAAAGAACTGGAGTTGGTTTTGGAGAATATTG
>JACCDQ011802680.1_pt1 | contig 11972 bp, 9 predicted proteins | sample 7446031 | NCBI WGS metagenome assembly JACCDQ01 (sample SAMN15323442, study PRJNA562643) | freshwater metagenome | isolation source: river surface water | place: USA:Blue River Watershed | collected 2017-08-17
CCATTGTTTCTAATTTGCTTGGTAAATGAGCATGATAAATGTCACTGAATATGTAACCGAAATACTGAAGGCGCATGTAATCCAATTGTACCGTTGAATTGTTGTATATGAGCTTGAGAGATTCCATATCCAGTACTTGGTTTAAAGTATCATGCCACATGCCGAGACAAGGTAAAAAAGCCCGTCGGAAAAACACAAGGGAAACGCTTGGTGGTCCGGAGTCATCAAGGGAATCATCATCGCGGTACACGAGAACTGTATGGATTGGATGATGTATGAGAAAACTGTGAACCTTGCGGATTGCTTTTTTGATGGTCATAATGCGTTGTCCGATATTCAGAATCATTCCAAAGTAAGGTAAGGACTGGAGGTAATGCAGTGTCTTCTGGGAAAACGCCGACGACCAGGATATGGTTTCGCCAGGAAGTATGACAGCATCTGTGATATTAAGGTAGGTCAGGATGCACTTGCGAACAATTCGAATTTGCTTCATTATTCGTCGGTGTACATATCCATAGCCATGATACAACCAATCAAAGCAGAAATGTCGTTGATAAGGAACATCGAACATACGGCGTAGAGCGGTCAGTGGAATTTGTATCCTGAAACGATACAACATTTCAAATAGGATTGCATCGTCGAGTGTTGCCATGTTGGTGTTGTTGTAATGTGAGGTCTTATGTGCGTTGCTCAGAATTTGTGGTGAGCATGTTATGGAGAGGTAAGCGAACCCATATTGTGCGAGGATATAACGGTTTTTTAACTGGAGTTCTCATTATATTGTACATCTAAAGACGTTAAACCGTGTTGACCAACCCATATATTGATGGGTATGCAGGCGGTATCAGTTGTCGTGTACCCATGAATTTATGTATTGTTGTTTGTTACTTTTACGTAGATCGTCGCTTGTAAATAGCAATTCGGTCGTATAAAGTGTCGAATGAATATGTAGTAGTCGCTGCCCATTCGTGAATGATCTGTTGTTGTTCCTTGATGGAGTGAATACGCGGTAGCGATTTTTGATGGTTGTTTTGAAGGTAGTTCACCCAATAGCGACGTTCTTTTGCTTTTTTGAACTCTTCGTCAGAATTAGCTTTAAAAGTGAGGTTGCGAATGCGGTCTGGTGTGAAAGTGGCACCTTTAAAGTACACTGCAGATCCTGATCCATCATCATCGCCTAATGTGGTTCCACGAGAAACAGCGGTATACAGTAAACCAATGGCCATCCCTTCATATTGTTTTTCGTCCACGTCACATACGAGGACATCGTATAAGTTTTTGGGTTTTCCGTCAGGGACAGGACCAGCTGTTAAGCCCTGGAACTTGTGAATCGTGCGAGCATATGCGACGGTCAAAGGACAAAAGACGCGTTCACAGCATTGTTTTTGACAAACAAAGGTTTCTGTGGGGATGGGTACGTACTATGGAACGAACTTGAGAAAGAGCAGTTAATTGCAATAAACATGTAGAATGATGACTTACCGTCGGGTGATCCTTGTCCCATACAGGGCCTGTATATAGAGGAAAATCGACAACAGTGTAAAGTGGCATGTCTCCCCTGTTAGGGTTATGACCATTCGCGAATACAATTTCAACGGCCGTTCCGCATGCACCGTTGTGTAGACCCCACGATGGCATAAAGTTGCGATTGTTGATTGCCACTTTGGAACCAGTGCAAAACACAGCTGCAGATGGTAAATCAGCATCAAAATGGGACCGGATCGCCTTTCCTGAATGACCGTTTGTGCGTGATTTGATCACAGCAACAGGATTGGTTTTCGTTGCATGTTTGAAGAGCTGAAGCATGTTGTGTGCGATCCTTTTTTCATTTTTGAAAAATAGAAACATCGGTCTTCAATTGCATCCGCGAAAGCATTGCCATGATGTTTACGTATATTTTCGAGATGGAGGGACATCAGTTTCGATACATCTTGTTCCTCGGGATAACCAATGCGGAGCCGATCCAGTAAGGCCCTGGTTTTCGTTGCAGCTCCATTTACACGTTTGGAGCTCTCCAGTTGCATCACAAAATCTGCACATTCCAGTAACTTCATTCGACCGTTGTATGTCATCTTCGATCCATATCTGTTGAGGAGAGCAGTGAAAGGGCCTTCGCCGATGCCTGGCAGCTGATAATCGTCCCCTACCATAATCACAATCGGCAAACCACCCCAAGAATCAGACTGATGATAGCAGCCTCCATGCATTGTCTCTGAGGCCATGGCTTCGGCTGTACCAAGTAATCGTGAACTGACAAGACTTCGTTCATCAATGATCAAAGCAAGTAACGTCTTGAATTTCTCGATCAACTTGGCTCGGGTTGTTTTAGGCATGTTGTTCGCCTTGTATTCTTTGCCCGACACGCCCATGTGAAACAAATGATGGAAGGTCTCTCCATTTACGTTGTATGCAGCCACTCCAGTGGGCGCAACAACACGTACAACATCATTGTAACCGAACATTTTCCTCAGTATGGTCACAATAGTGTTAATGACAACACTTTTGCCTGACCCCCCTTGGCCATTTATAGTGATACGCAAGGGTTTGAAATCCTCGAGATTTTCAATCGTCATGAACTCATGGAGGGTATGTAAAACAACGGTAACCACGTCCTTCTGGTCCTCGTATAGATCGTCAGCAGTATACTCGGTACCATCCTCTTTTAGGGGAAGATTCAAGACAAGGTTTTTTGTCGTCTCTGATTCGGTAATTTTCTTGTGAAGCCAGTCTGCTGGATTGATTTCAGGTTCTGCAAGATTTCGCTCCTTAGAAGCAATATGTACCAAGATGGAAATGCATGGGTATCAGATGTAGATGACACGGCTGGTACCCATAAAAAATACACGGATGGGACTTACTGTTGGAACATGGTCCCATTTGAAATCCATTCCTTTTTCGAGATTTTTAAATATTGCGTCTTCTGGGTCGTATTCATCGCCACCTTTTAGACCAACCAAAGCCAATAAATCCTGATCGTCATCTGATATTGGATTTCCACTGTGGTCCACGGAGTGAGCCTTAGCTTCGTAGTGGGTCATTTTATCAATGTATCGTTGCATTACACGCTGGTAGGTCAGCTGAGCACATTTCGGTGCCTGTGGTGAGTTGATAAAGTTCTCGAAAACATTGATCCAATCGAGATCGGTAGGATAAGTTCGCCAAGGACAGTGAACAATGAGAGTGTGACGAGCGTATGATTCTGAAACGGGATAACAGGGTGTACCGCTTAATCCCACAAAGTTTGGTATGATCAATTGTTTTGAAGGATCATTGTTTTTGATTAGGTGGAAGTAAGAGTGTAGGGACAGTGATTCATGATCTGGATGTCGATTCATGTATTGCTGTATAAAAGTTTTTTTGTTGGAGGTCGAACTGCGATCTTCGTCGCCCAATGTAACCCTTTTGGCGTTTGAGATACTAACGCTTTCGATTGTTTCTGAACAAGTGAATAGATCAAGATCGGCCAAAAGAACAGTAGCTTCCTGTTTCGAGATAATGCGGTTGGTCACGCATTTATTCATGACTTGCTTGCACACTCGTTTGATGTCCGATTTGTCACCTGTGGCTTCGTCAGCACTGATAAATAAATGAGTACATTTTTAGTATAGACGTGATATTGGTAATGCAAGTTGACTTACTGTAGCACCATTTTACGATTTTGTTCGCGTTCTTCCTTGATCGTGGTGTTCCCTTTGCAAGCATAAGAGACCACATAATCAGTGACACGTGCAATTTCGTTTAGGTTTGGATTTTTGGGGCTACTGTCGTAGATCAAAATTGACATGTCACAGTTCCCTCGCCAGCTTTGTAAAAGGTCCAAGGATGACTGGTGAACGCGACAATGGTTGCGTGGCATATTGAGCTTTTGTGCCCTTTTGTGGTCATATTTTATTTCTGGGTGGCCTCGAAGTTCGAATCCTGGTGTATCGGCCTTACCAAGTGTAGCTTCCGTGCCACAACCAACTTTGCACATGCGACATTTGCTGTAACATACGAATGAAAGGATGGGTTCCAGAATACAACTGCAGTTACGTTACCCATACGAATCACTTACCTTTTGCCGTGGTTAGTACGCATACAAAAGTCACTACACTTGTGTTGCTGGCACATGTGAAGTAATTGTTGAGCGTCTTCGTGGATGTCGAACTCAGTTGAATTTACGTCTGAGAAACGTATTTCTACTGAATGTTGTGAATCCTTGATGTTTCGGGTATCGAAGTTGTCCTTCACACATGCAGTTAAACCGAAATTCTCTCGAGCCCAGTTTGCCAAATGATCAGCTCGTTTTTGTTCTCCGTCAGACTCACGAAGAAGTAAATGACACTCTTCAAATATATCGTGATTGTCTGGTATAGCAAGGAGGTGTGCATGTATTTGGCCTCTTCCTGGAGCAAACTCATAACGAACCCAGTAGTGCTTGATGTGGAATACCGTCTTGCCAACAGTTTGTAGCCATTTTTCAACTCGATTCTGAAAATATTCTTGAATAACAATGGTGTAGTCGTTGACAAGCTGAATCAGCTTTGGAGATCCAATGTGTATTTCGGATAGGTCAACATCGGTGTATTGTAGTCGATCTTTTAACAGTCGAATGACATCAGGCCAGAAATATTCCGCACATGACAATGTAATGAACATTGTTGGTGCACCGTGGTTTAGTTGCATGTGCTCGTTTATCCATGTATAAACCTCAGCTCGTTTTTGGAACCAATAGGGATTAGAGCCTTTGATTCGTTTATTCCAGTAAGTCAGGTGGTTGACGAATGACATATCGCCACTGCGAATTGTCTCTTTCAGTTCATCAAGTGTCTCGGGTACATTGCGTTGGAAGTTGTCAATGAAGAATTTTCCACTGCTGCTGTTGCGATGTCGAACAATGTAGTTCATACAAAAGAAAACAAACAACTTGTCTGCTGCAAAACGGCCATCTTCATAGTACAACAGACGGCGGCCCCATGATGCCAAGTTGGCTTCTGAATTTTCGAAATCCTTAATGTCACCATAACCCCCGGGAAATAACCAAGGAAATGCACGAGCAAAAATCCGTGTATCGTCGTACTCGTTTACCGGCATGTCGCTGACTTCCGGCCATTCCATTTGGTCTTGCTTCCCCATATGGGATTCACGTATTACATGTTGTAGTTCGTTGTTGATTCGCTGATCTGTCGCAGACAGTTCCGCGGGTCCATCGTCAGGTAAATAGCCATATGCATGAATGTCCGTGCCCATTAATTGTGGATCCAGACATTGTGTCGCACATGGACCCATATCAGCATTTGTGTGGTCGTCATTAGCAGCTGTCTTCATTGTGTCATCTTTGATCACGTAAGTATCAAGATCACTCTCATCGCCTTCGATCCAATCCAATCGAGATGCGTCGATGGTTATATCCGCATATTCGCGATTGTACACTTTCAACCATTCCAGCGCATCAAGGACTCGCTTTCTGTTAACCTTGAATGTTCGGGTCATACTGGAATCCGAGCCAATCTCAGCTTTAACTTCTTGTAGCACCCGAATAACAGTAGTGTCTTTTCCAAAGCGAGGTAAAATGTTGGCCATTTCCGATATTTTCTGCTCAAACGCACAGACATGACCAGTAAGACCGAACAGTCCATTCAAAATATGATGCAAAGGAACGAATGGTGAAACGCGTTGAATTAACATCTTCTCCGCATGTGACAGACACTTCAATTCGGGGGGGACATGGAACTGAGCCACACCGTCCTTATACCACAACGGTAGCAGCTTCTTTTTCAAAAGATGCTCGCGCGATGGCTGTCGAACACAATTGCTGCAAAAACCCTTGTTGTTGAGTTCCAGGTTCAACGAAACCATCCGACAACCGTGACACCGCTTGTGTTTCATAGCTTTACATTCTGATTCAAAATATCGAATCAGATTGCGTTTAGTTCGTTTATCAATAGGTGGATGTTTAACAGTATGTTCCCCGATGCTGACATAGACATGAATTAATGGGTACGGGACACAGGTCAGTACAGGTATACCCATCAACTTATGACTAGGTTAAGATCGTACTTACGCAGTGTCAGCCATTGATTTAGCCATTCTAAGACGGTAGCGGGCAGATTTACTGCGAGTGCTGGCAAGACTGGACCATTCTTCTTTAAACGGCGTTTTTTAATCTCTTGTAAAGCCTTTTCTTCGTTGATACGTTTCAACTTCTGGTAATTACGACGGCGGCGTTCATTTCTAATGTCCTTTCCGACGGCTTCGTTCCTAATCTCCTTTCCGACGGCTTCTGCCATTGCCAGACAAAACAAACAAAAAATACTCCAAATTCGATATTGCATTTGAGTTTCTTATTGATTACTTTATGAGTGGTACCATGAATGGTTCCACTATTGTGTTGTTGATGTTGCTAGACAAAAGATGACAAGTGCCAATGCCAATTACTTCTGTCGAATCCACATCATCTAATCGAAATCCATTGAATGTGCTGTGACACAACAAAATGCTAAAGATGAGAATCTAATTTGGATGGTTGAGCATTGTTCTGGATTTGGAACGTACCTGATGCATTGCCGTGGTCAACCAGTGCCTAATCATCAACCATCATCAGTGCCTAATCATCAACCATCATCATTTGTTGTCCATCCAATTCTTGTGCATCGATCGCTCGGTTGATCGCCTCCAGTTCTTCCTCGTACTTCTCCATTCTCTCATCGTGTTTCTCTTTCGCTGCAGCCATATCCTTCTGGAGTTTCGTAATCTGAGCCTTTGTTGTTTTCAGTTTCGTCTTCTGATCCTTTGAGCGCGCACTTGCCTCGATTGCTTCCAACTCGGCCCTCCGAGAGCTTAATGATTCCATTTTCCGGTTCGATTCCTCCACGTACAACTCATATGTCTGCTGGGCAGTTTGGCGATCTGACACCAATGTCTTTTTAGACGCTTCAAGGTTCTCACGGTTCTCGTTGGCCATGCGCTGCTTCTTCGCGTTTCGTTCCGCTTCGTGTTCAACTTCGAAAGCCCTTCGAACCGAATTGTCACGAGCAATTGCTTGAGAAACATTCGCTTGGCACGGTATCTCCTCCATTTCATCGTCATCCTGAGTGATATCAATCATAACCGCACTCCGTTTCTGTGATGCTGGTGTCTGTCTCCTCTTGATGATTATCTCTTCGGCACTGTCCGTACTCAGAGCTGTCACAATATCGGGAATATCGGTAACCTCCTTGTTGGCTGCATCCTGGGTAGGTGCTTTCTCTTTCGCCTTTTTCTCCTTTGACTTCGCGGCCTTGTAAGTGTCGTATGACTCTGGGATCATCTCAAGAAGGTTCTGGATACCAAAAACAGACGTGGCCTCATCCTCTTCGCAACTGTAGGTTCCATTCACCGCGCGTGCTTTGCATGCTTGCAATAACAGTGGCTTCAGCTTTGAACTGTCCATTATGACATTCTTCACCACGCCTCTCCGAACCAAATACTCAAAGCACGCGGCACGACTGGTGGACAACTGATTATCATCCTTCAATAAGTTCTTGGTTTGCGCCAGTAAGTAATTCGCTTCCACTCGATGTGCCTTGTCGATCACAATACCAAGTTCTCTGTCACTGATCTCGTATCCCGCCTTGACGTCGCATTCCTTCCGCATGGATAGATAAGCAGTGAACCATTCGGATTCCTTGCAGTGTTCTTGAAGAGACGGAAAGTCGTCTGTGTTGATGCCATCGCTAAGAACCTGGGACACAAACTCGCTGAACCTGTATTCCTTGGGAATGATACTGCCCATATTGGGGAAATCGTCCCTAAGCGCATCTGGAATACCACGCTTGGTTTGCGACCAGGCAATACAGTCCTTCATCTTGTTCAGTTGACCCTTGAGTAGTTTCTCTGAGTCACCCTGTAGACCCTTCAATAATGCAAGTCCACAGTAGTTCAGAGGACACACGCGCTGAACATGCTCCACGTACAAATGAACCAATAATTCACCGAGGAATTTGGTACCACTCTCGTGCTTTGCTGTTTTCTGGTAGTGGTAAGTAGACAATGAAGCCGATTTCTTGTGCCTGTGGTACCACCAAGCAGACAATCCATGAGTACAGCACAGACAACAAGTTACACGTACCCATCAGATAGCAACTTACTGCATGTATTCGCGTACGATGTTATTGTTCAAATGCGTACTGACCAGGGTGAGATTCCCATTCTTCTCAGCAAGTTCCTTCATTTTCGCAACCACGTCGAAATAAATGTTGTACTGGCGCGGCTTCTTCTTCCCTTTCTTGTCCTCGGTGTCATCTTCCTTTTCGCCTTCGCCGTCATCCTCTTTGCCGGCTTCGCCTCCTTGGGCCTTCGGTAGATCAAAATACATACCCTCTTCAAACAAATAAGGCGACGTTCCCTGTGGATGCGATCCAGCCCGTGCCGCAGGCTTGTAACCAGCTTTCTGCATCTCTTGTGACACCACAAGTTTCGCTTCATTCCAAGCAAGCTTGAATTGACGCAGCTTCTCCTTGTTCCCGTCAGTCTTGTTCTTCTTCGATACAGGGCGATCGAAAAAGTCAGGGTCGTATCCGTAAACCTTCATTACCCGAATGATTTCATTCACAACAGAAGCGAAAATTGCAAACTGGACCCTGTCGTTCATGTCACCAGCTTTGCCATACTTCGGTAGGCAGCCCTTGATGTCGTTCAGGTTAGCGGATCTGAAGGCAGCAGCATGAGGCCATTGCTTGAAGTCCTCGGGAGCAAATTTGAAACCATTTTGGATACCCGTGCGTAATGGACCATTTGAACCCACTTCCTTTGTGTTGCGGAGAACATTGATAATGAACTGTTCCATAAAGTAGCGACACATGAAATGATTCGTGACCACGCTGGCGGGACCATAAATGTACTTCCGAAGCCAGGAAACTTTCGTGAAATGGGCGAGGTTGGTCTGCACTTTGGTCAGACCGCAAACTTGGGGATGTGTCGTAGACACGTACTCCATCATACTCGTCAACTTATCTCGAGTAGCACGGCGATCAGCAGTCGCGCGCCAGATAGCAAGAACCTCTGCCGTCTTCACTTGAATCTCCTTAGCACCGTTAGGAATCAAAGAAGATCCGCTGATGCTAGGGAGCCACTTCTTCAGGGATGCACTGGCAGACGTCCAATCATGGGCTTCTGCTTTGTCTTCACTGAGTAACAACTTCCTGAACCGACCGTGACTCTTGATGACCTCATCGAAGCAATCGAAATAGGCTTTCCCATTGTTCTCCACGTTTGTGATTGCCTTCACAGGGTCTGATTGCGGGTCGTCCACTCGCCAGAATGTGGCATGCGTGTACGCGACCACATTTCTTTTCTCGTCCAATATGGCATTCAACTTCTGGAACATCTCTTCATAGGTAGGCTCGATGCAATTACTGGCTCCATTCGTGATGGTGTCACCCGCAAGCATGAGCTGCTTCAACACCACTCTGGGGTTGGTTGTGCGGTCGCCGTTTTTCTGGTAAGCAATACCAACGTCATAAGTGAGAACCTGATTCAATTGACTATCCGCAACCTTGAAGTCCCTGTACATGCTCTCTTCCCACACCGTCACTTCCAAAGGCACCTTGGTAGTGGGATTGAAACATCCAGTACTGAACAACGCCATTAGCAACATACGATGCTGCCCGTTGTAAACTTGAAGGCGAACAGGTACAAGAGAACGCATGAGCTCTCCAAACCAGGCATTCAATACAAAAATGTCGTCTGTCTCATCGTAAGTAAAAATGTCGGAGAACTCGAACTTCTCGTAGAACGCCTTGAATCCTTCTTCACTTAGAAGATCCACATTACAGAACATTGCAACGAAGGTAGTAATGTCCTCGAAGGTGACTTCGCTCTCGATAGACTTGACCGCATTTGTTTCCTGATCCCACCACTGGTACCCAAAGAACCGCAACAGGCGAGTGAAATGCTCACCGGACATATTGCTGAAACATCGATCCTTCGCGTATGAAAATCCACTCGCAATACGGCCTCCAGATTGATTCACGAGCTTACACTGACTGCGAAGCCGAACAGATTCGTCACTGGTAGTGTTACTGCAGGTCTCGACCCCATGAAAGCACATTCCGATACGGGAATCAAGATCGAAACGACAAGACTGATCATTCCCATAGTAGTACAACAAACTGTCAATCATGGTACATGGCTTCTTCTCGTCCAAACTGACCCAGTGCTTCATCTGCAGTTCTCGATGATTCCCACCCGCTGCCATGTAGCACTGACGCGAGGAAAGTCCACGTTCAATCAGATGACACAATACCACTGGTTTTGCCTTGTGCTCACACGCCGAACACTTTCCACCTCTGGAATAATAAACATATCACCTGCACTACCAACAAAATTCTTGAGCGGCTTCCCTTCCCGAATTTTGCGCTGAAAATGAGAACCTGTATGCAGGAAACAACCGAACAAAAGAAGCATGAGTAACGGACAGAGCATACATCATATGTACCCATCACGAAGTACGCTCTGTACAGAACCAAGTACAATTCCGATGGGTACATCAGGCAGATGAGCTGTCCAATACCCATCAAAATCCGAACAGTAACAACAACCAAAACATGCGGGAATCATTAAATCACGAACGAGACAGAAATTTGTGAATCCCGATTCGTTATCCTGTGTGAAACTGCGTTATCCAGCGTGAATTGGATTCGAATCCAATGACAAGCCACCGTCGACAATGAACTTGTCCCAGCTTCCAGTGTCAAGACGACGACGCTGTTATCCTTCTCTTTGCAACACGACAATACAGTTACTTACTGGCGACATCTTCTTCCCAATCTCTTCCGTTCAATCGAAAGGAATTGCGTGAAATGGTCTTTCCCCGCCATGCTTGAGTGGAAACGGACGACAATGCAATCGGGAGCTCTTCCTCGAAGCTCCGGCTCACTGCTGCGCCAAGATTGCCCTGACCCGTCATTTCTCGCGGCACGGTGTGGTCGAATACAATTGCTGCTTCTTCTTTTACGCTTTGACTTCAATTCAATCGATTGATGTTGTCTTTCTTTGTTGCTTCTTGTTGTTGTTCTGCTGTCGTGCAATTTGTGATCGACGGCAGTGTCCGTCGGAAAAGGATTTGGATTTCAGTCACGGCCATGTCGCATCGTCCGCGCGCGTGCGGAACCGCAATCATTCAAATCGAACTCCAAACGAACGAGTTTTTATTCCAGTCATTACTCCAGAGTGAACATTGTCCAGGAGCGACCGGCGATTCTTGTCTAAATAATCACGCCGGACGACCTCGATTTTCCTTACCAAATACTTCCACCACATGCTGACATTAGAATTCCGTTATGCCAATCCAAAAACCCAAAATGTGGATCTTCGTACGCCAAACAACATCACAAGTCAACAACAGGGGACAATGAATCCAACATGGGTGTCAAGTAAGCATCGACACAACCCCTCCTCGTGGTCATATTCGCTTTCGCTGCCACCTTCCTGATGCCACTCATAAACTTGTGGATCCGATTGTAGTACCCATTTACTAAATCTTACGACTTTTCCGATTCACTCCAGTGGTTCCAACAGTAATACCCCTTTACTATATCTTACGAAAATTCTTCATGGCCAGTTAATCCATTCCCCGCAGAAAGACATTGCTATGTCCTGGCGAGTTCTGGATACTCATCCAAACGACAAACATCGTTTCGAACAACTTTATTTGACAAACTAAATACACTCACAAAACAAACATGCCTCCGAAAACGAAGCAAAACGCAAAAAAAACGGTGCAGAAGCGCAAGAAGCCGAATGGCAATGGTGCATCCAAGCCAGTTGCCAAGAGAGCTGCCGCCAAGGTAAATAACAAAACAAAGGAACCGGTGAACACCACCCAGACTGTGCAAGCCGATGTTGTTGTGGATGCACCTGCGCTGCCTGTTAAAAAACCCACTAACCCGTACGCAAGAAAGAAAAACAATTTCACTGTGTTTACTCTCCTTAACGGCGACATTAAAACCTTC
>JACCDQ011758207.1_pt1 | contig 11970 bp, 14 predicted proteins | sample 7446031 | NCBI WGS metagenome assembly JACCDQ01 (sample SAMN15323442, study PRJNA562643) | freshwater metagenome | isolation source: river surface water | place: USA:Blue River Watershed | collected 2017-08-17
AGTTCACAAGTGTAGCATTTTTATAAAATATCCAGTTGTCATTAATCTTTTTTCTGTCAGCCTGTTTCTCTCTATAATATGCGTCTCTTGTCTCTGTCTCTGCGTTTCTGTACTCTTTAGCGATTTTCATTAAACCTAATCTCTTATTTCTCGCGTTGTTAATTTTTACGCTTTTATCTATCACTACCTCTACTTCTTTTTTCTTAACTTCAACAGGTTTTACCTCTACATGTTCTTTATTTTTTACTATCTTCATCATCTTAGGTTTTTTATTATTCTTCTTATACTCTTCCATATTCTTTACATCATCTAGTGTGATTTTTCCCTTTAACAAATCATTGAGAATTTTATCAGCGTTCATATATTATATATTTAGATAATAATTAATTATAAACATTTCTTTAAGCCGAAATTATAAATAATAAAAAAAAAACTATATATTTTTAAAAAAAATCAACTTAAAGAAAAAATACTATATAGTTATATTATATGGAAGCCGAATTAACAGATTTAGAAAAGGCAGAAAGAATAAAAGAGTATGGAAGAAAATATAGAGAATCTCACAAGGAACAGATAAAAGAGTACAACACTAAATACAAGCAAGAACATAAGGTTAATACTTTGGAATATAATAAGAAATATTACGAATCAAAAAAGGATGCGGTTAAACAAAAGGGATTAGTTAAAGTAATGTGTGAATGTGGTAAAGAGGTTGAATCATGGCATTTAGCAAGACACAAAAAAACAAAGAAATGCATTAATACACTAAATCCCCCCCAGAAAATTGAAACCCCACCCAAAATAAAAAAGCAGAAACCAGAGTATGAAATAATTAAAATCAATAAAACAGATAACACAATATCTTATAAGGGAGACGCCGATTTTTTGTTTAACTTTTTTAAAATGGTTCGTCAACCTAATTATCCAGATGAAGAATAAACCAGTCTCCGTCATCAATATAACATTTTTTAATTGGATACTTTAATAATACAATTTCTTTTTTTTTATTATTAGTCTTAGATTTCATTTCTATATCTTTATGATATTTTTTTTTTGCATTGTTTTTTTTTCTCATGTACTCTCTACAATATTCATTATGTTTTAATTTTTTGACTGGATCTGATTTAAATAGTTTAGTTTGATTATCTTTCATTTGTTGCTTTTTCCTACTATTAGCATATCTTACAAAATATCGTTGTTGGTACTCTCGGACTTTTTCTCTATTTGCTCTGACATATTGCTTTTGATATTGCAATATTTTATTTTTATGTCTTAAATAATATGATTGAGTTTCATCAGTCATATTATATATTATGAAAATTATATGTAGACTCGTTCGCAGTCCCCTTCTAATTCTTTTAACTTATTCTCAAGTTCTTTAATTTTTATCTTGTTTTCTAATTCCCTTACCGTATCATCATTAGCTTTAATCGATGGGGTTACTACTTGGACTGGTAGTGTTTGTTCCAAATGATTACGAATATTGTTAATTTCAGTTAATCTGGGACTGTTACGAGAGGTTGATGTACTTCTAAATACAATACTTCCACACTGCTTGATGTTGTGCCGTAAACTATATAATATTTTAGCTATTGCACCGCATCCTACAGTGACTATAGAAGTTATAGCCATAATTGTTACAGGATCCATTAATTATTATATAATACAAAAACATTATTTTTTGGAGATTGCCTTACTTAACCCCATCTTAACAATTTCTCCAAGAATAGAACCAAGAATTTGTGGACCTTGTGATTTTGCAACATCCATCATGAATCCCTTTCCTCTCATTGATCTACACCCACACGAACCGGCTAATTTTGTACCTTTTCCCCTTGTTTTTCTAGTTGATGATTTTTTAGTCATTATTAATATAATAGTAAATTAAAAAAATTCTTTTGTTTTGCTATATTATATAATATATCATGCCTACTGAAAAAACATACGTACGAACGATTGTTGGACGATCAGCACGTCCAAATAGACGAAGACAGACCGGAGGAAATCCTATGCTTGCTATGGCAGCAATGAGTGCACTTCCAGCTATACTACCAATTGTCGCTCCATTAGTTTCTAATTTAGCGGGAAAACTATTCAAAGGACAAGGAACTAGACTCGCAGGACAAGGTAAAAAAAAAAAAACCCATCGATATTAGGTGGGTATGCTCCATTAACTAATGATCCAAGAATAGCAAAATATAAGACAAAAAATGAACTAGAAGCCGAAAGTTTATATAATCAGTATAGATTGCTTATGGAATCATTTTTAGGGATAGATGAAACTGACACAGATCAATTAAATAGAGTTGGGTTCCAATACATCCCAAATTTCTTGGGTACTTTTGCACGTGATCATATACCAAAAAATATATTACCAAATCAATCATTAGTGATCAATGAAGGTAAAATGAGTTCTGGTGGTTGGCATTGGATGGCGCTATTTTGTATGCCGGATGGTAATTTTCTATTTTATGATAGTTTTGGAAGGGGACATAAAACCGCACTTAAAACAAATACAATAAACAGAAAAAAAATTACAGATGCCGATATGAAGGATAGAGAACAAATTGTAAAAGAAAATAACTGCGGGCCCCGTGCTTTAGCTTTCCTTTTGGTTGCATCTAGACACGGATACCATTTAGCTAGTCTTATTTAATTAAATATAATATTGGAGTATTATATACATTGATGTACAAGAAAGTTAGAAGGTCAAATGATCCAATTCCGATAGAACGAAGTTCGGTAGATCCCGTACATAGGCAATATCGTCAAAAACCGATTTACAATAACGCTGTTCGTCCGTTGCGAAGATCAACATATCAGCAAATTCAGATGGATCAGATCCGGGATTACGGTGTCAAAGTGCAAAATCCAACCGTAGATAAAATTATAGAAAAAAATGAAGAGAAAAACAAGGAATTAACCGAATCCATCAATAAATTAAATGCAACCATGAGGACAATAACTGGTAATTACGTTCCAACCTATCAACCCGTTCCAACCTATCAACCAGTTCCAACCACTTCAAGTTCCAGTGCGTATGTATCCCCGCTATCAAGGAAATTACCAGTCAGAGAACTTGATGAATTAGTCGATATAGATCGTAAAATAAATAGTTATGACAGGGAGTCATTGAGATCTTTTTATGAAAATTTGTCAAGGGCAGACTCAGCCACAGCTCGTGGAAGTGTATACAATTTTAAACCAGCAACTACTGCATTTTCAGTTGCTAGCAGTGCCAGTGAAGATTATAAAGAGTTGGAAAAATTAATCGTCAATAAAGATGATTCAGATACAGGAACGGTCGTTGAACTCTCTCCAGATACAGGAACGGTCACTAGTGTAAAAGATATTTTAGACAAAGAAGACTTTGAAGAAGATATTAAATTATACAAAAAAAAGAAAGGAGAAGGCGTTTTATATATTCAAACTAATATTATGCCATTATTGGCAGGTAAACCAATATACATGTTTAATCAATTTGGTCAATCTACAGAACTAGATCAAGAAAAAATAATTTCAGATTTGAATCAAAATAATGGTATTGTTGACATCAAAAACAATGTTTATATTCGGACGAAGGATATCAGTGCGTATGAGAATGAAGATATTAGGAAAGCATTTTTTGAAGCGATTGGACGACCAGTTAAATCGAAAGGCAAAGGTAAAGGAAAGGGAAAAGGAAAAGGAAAAGGCAAACGAATGATCATAGTCAAAAGAAAAAGATAATGTATTTAATTTTTTATTTTCATTTAATCAAAATGACAATAAAACATAATAAATTTAAGATGGGATTTGGGCAGTTACCGCGATAGGGTTTCCTAATTCGTTATAAGTGATTACGAGATCTTTAACATATTTGCAGAAAAGGAACACGTCTTCACCGGTAAAATTTGCAGGGGCAGTGAGTTGGAGTTCTGCGGTGGTGCTTCTGTCGTCCTCTCGTTTGACTATATCAAAGTGATAAATTTCACCGCGGTCTACGTAAAATGTATAACTTTCTCCTGAATCTCCGATATCATTTTTCTCTAAATCGCTCATAGATTGGAGGAAAGATCTGAAACGATGGCTTGTTTGAGTCTCGGTGATTTGGTATTGGGGATAATCGTAATTTGCGTATTTTAATCTGTAGGTGGTCAACTGTTGTTTATTGTTGGCGGTTTTAAAGTCAGTTGGTGAATACAAAATGTTTGTATTCCTATCACCTGCACAAAGCCCTAAACCAATTTGGTATGTGGTCGCCGGAATACCTTGATAATTAAGAGTTCCAGAAGTTGAGGTCAAATTCCATGTTACACGCGCAGGATAAATTGGTCTAAGATCAAATGGTACATCCTTGTTAGATGGCGCTATATCTTCTTCAGTAATCCATACATAGAGAACCAAATTGGACACACAATACCTATAATTATTTGCACCAGTCCCGATGGAAGCGGTATTTGCATCAGCCGCCGCGGAACTTTGTACGGCTCGAGTTCTGATATCTGGACTGATTCTAACTTTGACACTTATGTTAAGATTTTGGGTTAAAACTTTGTCGAAAACGGAACAGCAGTCAGGGTGCCATAAATAACTCTGAGTAGCATTAGCGGCGCGATCTCGTGTTACTCTCTTGGCGAAACCATCATTCGCATTCAATGAGGTAATATCTACTTTAAGATTCATACATTCTCCGACTCTATTGAAATAATCCTCATTATATTTGGCGCGTTTGGCGTATGAATCAACTTCTGCTATGTCTATAATATTTTCAACATTGGTTCCTTGGATATCCACCTGGATTTGATTGAACCAACATGCCATATGATTCCAAGGTCTGGCCGCCGCACATGTTACACTAGGTACAGTTTGAGCGTCTCCGGCAGCGAGAGAATCAGTTCCCATAAAATAGGCTTTGTCCATGTGTGCTTTTTGGTTAAATGCGGTATCAAATCTATATTCATATTCACCTTGAAATACTTGGGCAATAGCACCTGCAGCGTAAGTTTCAAATACTTGAGTAGTTGCTCTGACTTCCTTCCAGAATCCTCTAGTTTTTGCTTCGTTGATTGTTGGTAGAGACATTTTCGTATTATTATATTATTACTAAACAAAATTAATTATCGGGAAATTACATTTTTTTGGTTGAGGTAAACTATATTTATTTTCGTCAATCCGTTCAAATAAGTTTTTTCTGAATTTAGCAGGACTGTTAAAAGTCATATCAATACACAAATTATCGTGGAAATCTACTATATTGTCTTGAAACATTTTATATATTACTTCGTTTGGCATTCCTATTTTTTGCCCTATTATTTTTATAGTCTCTGGTTGGATTCTAAATAAAATTACTATATCTGACAATCTTCTACACACTTTCGGCATTTGGATTAAATCATGTGCAGTACATATTACTGATACATTGTATTGTGAGCTTACGTGCTTCATCAAATGTGTAAACGCTTCTACATCATCTTTCTTCAGACTTTCAAATTGAATGTCATCACATATGAGAACAGATTTAACGGGCTTTAGTGTTTCCGGATCAATCTCATCAGTCAGTTCGTCCTCTGTTGGGCAGTGATCATAGTGAGTTGCATCTTCTATAACTTCATATTCTCGGGACAATTTGGACGATGACCAGATGTGGATCTTTTCAAATTCTGGTTTCTGATGTAGTAATATGTTCTTAATTAGGTTGGACTTTCCGCTATTGGGTTTTCCTATAATTGTCATCCTGAAACTGGCAGGGAAATTTGCGAGCTTATTGACTGACTTATATCTATCTCCCCAATGTTCGGCATCCTTTTTATCTTCATTTGGCAAAACTATAATCTTTTGTGGTAGTTTGACTTTGTCAGATTTCATATAATATATGTATAGATTTATTTGTGTATAATAATTTTTTAAAAAAATCTTTCCCTAATATATATACGTATGATTAAGCATATAAATAAACCAGTCATTCAAACTAACAATGTACAAATCGAGACAATGCCTAATGGTTATGTCCAAAATCCAGAAACCGGAAAATTAATTAAAGTTGGGGGAAAATCATATAATAAACTTTTACAAAATGGTACAGTCAATGCAGTTGTAGTACCACCAACACCAAAAGCAAAAAATCCTAATATTATAGCAGAATGTAAAAATAGTGTGTTGGCAAAAGGAATGAAAACTAAATTACAACAGGAACAGCCCCTACAAAATAATCAAGTATACGCCATAACCAACGATCAAAAACGCGTTATGGTAAGGCAAAAGAAGTCTAAGAGTATGAAAATACCTGATATGACAGATTTGGTTAGCAAGGCAGTAAGCAGAGTCCATAAAAAACTATCTGGCGGTGAATATGAAGATAACGAAGAGACAACACAATATTTTAAACAATTAATCGAACAAGAACTGATCATGATGGGTAAAAAACATCCGGCACAACAAGATCCAGAAAATGATGACACCGATTCAGATGATGAATCAGATATTGAATAAAAAAAAATATCCTATATAATGTTATAATAGAATGGTGAACCATAGAAAAATCCCTATGTTAGAAAGACAATTAAAGTCACGGGTTAAAATGCGTGGAAGAGGACCTATCGACAGTTTAAACAACGTTGTCAAGAATATAGATTTAGATGATCCAAAAACAAAACTTGCAATAGCCGTTGCTCCGTACGTTGGTAAAGCTTTATGGTCTATGGGAAAGGCAGGATATAAAGCCATAAATAACAGATTCGGTAGCACCAATAATCCAAATTTTCAACCTGCATTACCAGGTGAAGACCCTTTACATGCGCCATCGTATAATTATTTAGGTCCTGGTTCTGACGTTAATAGACGTATCGCTATGGGTGTCAAGCCAGTCAATGAAACAGATAGGGCAGCCATGAGACACGATTTAGAATATTCCGCCATTCAAAGTAGCTTTAGAAATGGAAAAATAACACGTGCAGAAGCAGAAAATTTAACCAGAATGTCAGATAATAAATTACAAAAAGCACTTAGTGAAGTTAAACCAGCCACAACAGGTGAAACCGTAATTAACAAAGTTGCCAATGTTGCTATTGGAGCTAAAAAACTGGGTGAAGATGTGGGAATATTAGATAAAGGTGAATTTGTTGGATATGGGAAGAAAAAGCCATTGAGTAATTTAAAAAAACAGGCATTGAGACAAGTCGGTCACGGTAAAAAGAAAAAAGGTAACAAGGCAGATGTCAATAGATTATTGTCATTATTGGGTGCTCAACTTGTTTCTCGATACAAAAAACAACGGGGAGGAAACCTTAAACAAGTTACTGACTCAATAGGCAATTTTTTTAACCAAACTATACCTCATACATTTACCAAAACAATACCAGCCCCTTTTATTGGTGCATACAATGATACTAGAAAAGGCATACAACATGCTTATGATACAACTCTAGGTTATTAAAACTTGTATTATTTAATTGATTTTTCAAATGAATAATAATAATTTAAATTTCGTATTCAAGGATAATAGTCGATTGATAAATTTCACTGTTAGTATCTAACGGTACACCTAATTGATCAGTAATGCTCATTGTTATTTGATTGATTGTGACATTTTGTAAATTGGGACATGGTACTTTTATCACATTATAAGGTCTATCAATCTGAAGACTTCCAACAGTTGTATTAGGGGCAACACTTGCTATTACATCAGATCCTCTACCATTGAGTATGCTATTGCTAACAAGGGAACAATGAAAAAGAACACTAGTTAGACTGCTAAAAGTAGCAACATTTGGTGCCTTTTCTGTATACGCTCCAACTGTCAAACCACCGGACGGAATCTTTTGTAAGTTAGTACAACCTAATAAAACATAACAACTATTTGTACCAAAATATATCTGATATCCAGTGGTCAATGAAAAAATAACTTTTCCGGTTGCGTTATCTGGTGTTAATTGTAATGTCCCAGTCGGTAAACCTGCTGCTACAATTTGATAATCCAAAGCACTTTCGAGCTCCGATAAACTGTATAACCCGTCATCAATTGTCAATGTATATTTAGTTGGTATTCCCGCATCATTGGTAATGTATAATTTATTGTTTGCTTTTGCCACTGAAATATTTTTGAATGTGTACCAAAATTTTGTCTCAGGTGTATATATTTTAATATTTTTAGCAGTTGTTGGAATCACCATGGATGGTTGTAATAAAACAGTAAATGTCGAACCATCAGATGATTTAGATATAATATTGGACGATTCGGCAGTATCTGAAGATAGAAAAAACGGTTGTTCGTATATCATTGTTTATATATTACAGATACAAAATATTTATTTTTTGGTTTTGCGTTTTCCGCCTTTGACTGATTTTCTTTTTTTTCGTCCCAATCCGGCAAGAGAAAGTAAATTAAGAGCTGGAACTACCGCTTTCGCTACACCACCTATCGGACCTAACGCATCTAATATTCCGTTCCCAACTAATGGGCGATAAATCATTTTATTCCCTTTTGGTACTGGTGAATAAAGTCTATGTAAATTCATTTTAGTTATATAATTGCAAAACATTTTATTTTTTTCAAGTGTTATTATATAAAATATGCCTGATACATTTTTAGAAAATTACAGTGGTAGTTCTGGATCAATTGTTAATAATCACACGCACATAATAGGAGATGTTGTTGGTTTGCAAATAGCGTTGAATGGAAAAGCAGATACAAGTCATACACATTCTGATAAACTCAGTACTTCTGGCGGTACTATGTCTGGGGCTATTGCTATGGGAAGTCAAAAAATTACTGGATTAGCAAATGGAACTGATAATAATGATGCAGTGAATAAAAGTCAATTGGACACAAAGTTGAATTTGGCTGGCGGTACGATGAGTGGGGCTATTGCTATGGGAAGTCAAAAAATTACTGGATTAGCAAATGGAACTGATAGTAATGATGCTGTCAATAAATCACAATTGGATACAAAGTTAAATTTGGCTGGCGGTACGATGAGTGGGGCTATTGCTATGGGAAGTCAAAAAATTACTGGATTAGCAAATGGAACTGATAATAATGATGCAGTGAATAAGAGTCAATTGGACACTAAGTTGAATTTGGCTGGAGGTCAGACAATCACTGGAAATTTAACAATCGGCGGTGATTTAACACTGACTGGAACTGCGAGTTATGTAAACACGACTAATTTAGCCGTATCCGACCCGTTAACACGTGTAGCAAATACTAATACATCCGACATAGTGGATATCGGAATGTATGGAGTCTATAACTCAAGCACATTTACTGGGATATTTCGTGATGCTACAGATAATAAATACAAATTTTTTAATGGACTAACAGTTGAACCTTCAACGACTGTTAATACTGGAGGATCTGGTTACACAAAATCTGATGTTGTAGTTGGTGATTTGAACGCCGTCTCAATAACTTCAGATGGTAATACAGATTTTACAATTACTAAAAATGGTACAAGTAGCAAATTAATAATTGATTCAAATGGTACTACATCGGAGGCTATCAAAATAATTTCGGATGGTGGTATTGATTGTAATCATTTTACTGGCCAATATACTGTTTTTAAAGAAAATAATACATCGTGTGCTGCTTTCGGTATAAATACATTCGTAACTTCTTCAAATGTCCCCTATGTAATAACACATCAAACTAACGCTGGAAGTCAGGATCTAAAAATATGGAAAAATGGATCAGATAGTTCTAAAATACTTTTAGAATCAGATGGAACCGGTACAGACTCGATCCAATTAAAATCAAATAGTGGGGGTATCATGTTGGAATGTCCAACTATATCAAATATTTCAATCAATTCACCTTTGACATTAGCAGGAGTTGGACTTCATGCTAACGGTATTAATAGTTATACATCAATTGATGTTAATGGGGATATATCAATAACTAAAAACACCCGTATAATAAAAATTGCGAGTGGCACATCGCTATATAGTATCACTCCATCATCATCACTTACTAATCAACAAATCATCGTTTTTAATGATCAATCTGCCGTAACAGTTAATATCGCACACAATAATATGGCTTATGGAATAGTTTGTTATTGGCTACAATTATTACCTAAAACATCCATAGAACTAGTGTGGAACACTGACAGATGGTATGTATATAACGCTCTTCCACAATTTCATACTTTGCGCTCGTTTCAATGGAGAGGTGATAGCGATTTAAAATTATTCTGTAATACTGGTTTGACTATTCACGCCGCGCTAAATTTTTTAGGTGCTAACACAACAGGGGGAAATTCGATTAATGGAGTAACTTTTGACGTTCCAGGTGCAAACACCACAAGTGGAACAAATTGGCTAAGAACCGAATTAACGTCAACATTCACAGAATACACTACACAAGGAGATAATTTTACAACCGATCATCCTCAAAGTTATAAATTAAGATTTTTGGTGTACCAATTTGATAACGTGACATTTCGTTTTGATAATTTGACGATTGGACGTATTTATATGTTGGTCATACCAGGTCAAAATACCAATAATAGCATTTTACCTTGCAAAATGACAGATATTATCAAAGCTGAAACTATACATTTATTCACACAAGGACAATATCAAAATTATGAAGGTTCTGTATCTGGTCCAAATTCTGCAGGCACATTTAACACATATATATTCCGTGCTGATAACAATACTACTACTTATAGTTTTAAATTTACAGAATCACTATCAGGGTTTATAAATCTTTATGGGTTGTGGTTAATTGCTTTGTAATTATTTAATTGAATCATCAATTGAATAACTTTTTACCAATTTCCTGACTTAAATTTATCATGTAGCCCTTTTAATAACAATGCATTCAACATTATTGGAGTCAATGCTACGGCAGTTGTTCCAACAGTTGCACCTGCAATTGCAAGTTTTTTTTTAACTGATCCGCCTTTTTGTTTTTGATATTGATCTAACGTATTTTTTGCATGCATTATTCCATCTGTTATCATACGTGCCTTTGTATCCTCACTAATAAAATCTAATATACCACTGCCTTTCTGTTTCCCAAAACCCCATTGTTGTCTAATACTACGATGAATATCATCCTCTCTTTTATTCCACGCTGCTCTTTCGTTAGAAATTTGTTTTGATGCTTTCAATACACCATCGGCGATCATACGTGCTGTTGTTTCATTTAGATCAAAACCACTGCCTTTTTGTGCTCTTTCGGCTTGCACCATATCTCCCCAATATTTCTTTCCCGCTTGAGTCGTTGCAAGCCAAAGTTGGCGCTCTGCTCTGGTTTGTCCTTTCCCTTTCTGTTTTCTTAACATCTATATAGTAGAAAAATAAAAATATTAATAAATCAATATATTATATATGGCTAAATTCTTAAATCAATATTCCAGTGGTGACCTTAATAGAATAACTGATTCTTTAAATCAAACCTTATGTGTAAAACTGAATGATCATACAAATTTATCTGCATTCGGTGAAATCACAACAATTAGTCCTTTTCCCGTTACGCAATTAGATTTCGTCTACGGAATTAATACAAATATTTTGACTCAATCAACTGTTGGCACTGGATCTATTAGTTCCAGTAATTCAATGTGTATTGTCAGTACTGGCACAGGTTCAACAGGTGAAGCAACATTGCAATCAAGGCGATATATCAAATACAGGGCGGGTCAGGGTTGCATGTGCAAAGTTACGGCAGTTTTTAGTACACCTGCTAATAATTCAACACAATTGGCAGGATTTGGAAACACACAAAACGGCATGTATTTTGGATATCAAAATACCACATTCGGAATTTTTCACATTAATAATGACAATACAACATTTATACCACAGAGCAGTTGGAATGGAAAACCAGTCAATGAATTGAACCCACAAAAAGGCAATCTGTATAAAATGACTTTTCAATATCTTGGGTTTGGTTCTTTGCATTTTTACATTGAGGATAATACAGGGTTGATGGTTCTGGTTCACGAAATCAAATATGCAAATACTGCAACAGTTCCCAGTTTTAGC
>JACCDQ010435896.1_pt1 | contig 11968 bp, 10 predicted proteins | sample 7446031 | NCBI WGS metagenome assembly JACCDQ01 (sample SAMN15323442, study PRJNA562643) | freshwater metagenome | isolation source: river surface water | place: USA:Blue River Watershed | collected 2017-08-17
GCGGGGGGCCTTTTCGGCAGCGGCTTTTTTGGCGGCTGGCGCTTTCTTGGCTGCGGGGGCCTTGGCGGTTTTGGCTGCGGTTTTGGTGGCGGCCTTGCCAAACGGCGTCTTTTTGGCCGCCGCCTTGCGCGCCGGGTACTTGCCCTCGCGCTGCTCAAACTCGAAGCCGACCTTGCCCTCTTCGGGGTTCCAGGCCAGCATGGCCTTGAAGCTGCGGCGCGTGCGGTTGCTCACGAACTTGTCGAGCAAGTCGGTCTTGCCGGTGGCCAGCAATTTGCTGAATTGCTCGCGTTCGATGGGCTGCTGCAGGATGATCTGGCCGCTCTTGAAGTCGCAGCTGGGTGTCGGGTGCTCGTGGGTGGGCACGGCCTTGCTGCACACATAGTTGCTGCCGTGCTCGAACACCGGGCTGCCGCACTTGGGGCAGTGGCCCAGGCTTTGCTGCGCCGCAAAATCCACGATCTCGCCGGTGTCCTCGTCTTTGCCGTCGTCGCCAAAGTCGAACTCCAGTTTCCACTGGGCTTCTTCTTCGTTGAACTTGAGCGCCAGCTCGGCCACAAAAGGCCAGCCCGCCTTGGAGCGGAAGCCTTCGAGCGGGCCGATCTTCTGGTCGCGCAGGAACTGGTCGGCCTCGGCGATCTCGAACGTGCGTCCACCGGGGGACTTGGTGAAGGAGAAGCCGCAGCCTTCGCTGGCGCCATCGGCACCGCAACAGGCAAAGCGGCGGTAGTTTTCCTTGACGACGCCGCCGCACTTTGGGCAGGGCGCCGACAGGGTGGCGTAGTCGCCCGGCACGGTGTCGCGGTCGTATTCCTTGGCCTTCTTGACGATGCGTTCGGTCATGGCCGCGATCTCGGCCATGAACTGGCCGCGGCTGAGCTTGCCCTGCTCCATCTGCGCGAGCTTGTATTCCCATTCACCCGTGAGTTCGGGGCGCGACAGTTCTTCCACCTGCAGGCCGCGCAGCAGCGTCATGAGCTGAAAGGCCTTGGCGGTCGGGATCAGCTCGCGGCCTTCGCGCAGCATGTATTTTTCGTTGAGCAGGCCTTCGATGATGGCCGCGCGCGTGGCAGGCGTGCCCAGGCCTTTTTCCTGCATGGCTTCACGCAGCTCGTCGTCGTCCACCAGCTTGCCCGCGCCTTCCATGGCGCCCAGCAGCGTGGCTTCGGAATAGCGGGCCGGCGGGCGCGTCTTGAGTCCCTTGGCCTCGGCGCTTTCGGTGCGCACCATCTCGCCCGGTTTCACGGCCACCAGCATCTTGGCGTTTTCATCGCCTTCTTTTTCGGCTTCCTTGCCCCAGATGGCCTGCCAGCCGGGGTTGACCAACACCTTGCCCACGCTCTTGAAATGGTGACCTTGAACTTGGCTGATTCGCGTGGTCACCATGAACTGCGCGCTGGGGAAGAAGACCGACATGAAGCGCTTGACCACCAGGTCATACAGCTTGAACTCGGCTTCACTCAAACCACTGGGCGCCTGCAACGTGGGGATGATGGCGAAGTGGTCCGACACCTTGCTGTTGTCGAACACGCGCGGGATCTTGCGGATGTAGTTGTTGTTGAGCGCGACCAGCGCGTGCGGCTGCAGGTGCTGGAAACCTTTGTCCGCCAGCATCTCGAAGGTTTGCTTGACCACCGGCACATAGTCTTCGGGCAGGTGGCGCGAGTCGGTTCGCGGGTAGGTCAGGGCCTTGTGTTTTTCGTACAGGCTTTGCGCCAGCGCCAGCGTGGTCTTGGCCGAAAAGCCAAAGCGGCCGTTGGCCTCGCGCTGCAGGCTGGTCAGGTCAAACAGGCCGGGCGAAGCCTCGGTCTTGGGCGTGGACTCTTCTGTGACCGTGGCGGCCTTGCCGCGCACGGCGTCGGCAATCTCGATGGCGCGGCGTGCGTCCCACAGGCGGTCGGCCTTCTTTTCCTTGTCTTCTGCGTCCTGCTTCCAGGCCGGATCAAACCACTTGCCGCCGTATTCACCGGCTTCGGCCAGGAAGCTCGCGTGGATTTCCCAATAGTCGCGGCTCACGAACTTGCGGATCTGCTCTTCGCGCTCAACGACAACGGCCAGCGTGGGCGTCTGCACGCGGCCCACGGTGGTCAAAAAGAAACCGCCGTCGCGCGAGTTGAACGCGGTCATGGCGCGCGTGCCGTTGATGCCCACCAGCCAGTCGGCCTCGGAGCGGCTGCGCGCGGCATCGGCCAGGCCCTGCATCTGCTGCTCGCTGCGCAGGTTGTCAAAGCCCTCGCGAATGGCCTGCGGCGTCATCGACTGCAGCCACAGGCGCTTGACCGGCTTGCCCAGGGGCTTGGCGCCACCCGCGTACTGCTCGATCAGGCGGAAGATCAACTCGCCCTCGCGGCCCGCGTCACAGGCGTTGACCAGCGCCGTCACGTCCTTGCGCTTGGCCTGTTTGACCACGGCGCTCAGGCGGCTCTTGGTCTTGTCCACGGGCTTGAGGTCAAAGTGCGGCGGGATGACGGGCAAGTTGGCAAAGCTCCACTTGCCGCGCTTGACGTCGTACTGCTCGGGCGCCTGGATCTCGACCAGATGACCCACCGCGCTGGTGACGACGTATTGGTCGTTCTCGAAATGGTCGTCGTGCTTCTCGAACTTGCCCGCCACGGGCGTGAGGGCGCGCACGATGTCTTGCGCCACCGAGGGCTTTTCTGCAATGACCAGTGTCTTCATAAATCTTGGCAATCCTGCTCTATACAATCCGTTTCTCGCGTGCGCGCATGCCTGTACACGCGCACGCACATGCGCGCACACGCGCACATGCATGAATTCAACATAACAAATTTTTGAACCGTGGCCAAAACCCCTGCACCCCGCACCCCCGCCAGAAAGGCTGCCCCGAAAGCCACCCCCAAGGCCCCGGCGTCCAGCCGACGCATCCAGGTGCGCCGCTCCGGGGTGCACGGCAAGGGCGTGTTTGCCCTGCAGGACATTGCCGAAGGCGAGACCATCATCGAGTACGTGGGCGAGGTCATCACCTGGGACGAAGCCCAGGACCGCCACCCACACGACCCCAGCGACCCGAACCATACCTTCTATTTCCATGTGAATGAGGACCGGGTGATCGACGCGCTGTACGGCGGCAACTCCTCGCGCTGGATCAACCACAGCTGCGACCCGAACTGCGAAGCCGACGAGGAAAACGACCGCATCTTCATCAAGGCGCTGCGCAACATTGCAGCCGGTGAAGAGCTCAACTACGACTATGGCCTGATCATCGACGAGCCGTACACGAAAAAGCTCAAGGCCGAGTACCCCTGCTGGTGCGGCGCCAAGAACTGCCGTGGCACGCTGCTGGCGCCCAAGCGCCGGCCGGCCACGCCGAAGATCCCGAGTCAGAAAAAGACCAAAAAGACCTGATGCACCACAACCGTGGTCGGTGCAGTGGGCAGCGGCGGGTGACGATTTGTGACGCGAAGCGGCTTATGAGGAACCCGCCGCTGCCCACTGTGCCGATCACGGTCCCCGATGCCCCGGGCCTGCCTCGCTGCTGAACACCATGGAACTCTGGCCTGCCGAATCGATCTGGGAGCAAATCTCCCCCTTGTTGCCTGGCTTCACCGTCGAGGTCCTGCCCGAGATCGATTCGACCAACACCGAACTCATGCGCCGCGCCCGTGCTGGCCGCACCGAGCCCACGCTGCTGGTGGCCGAGCGGCAAACCGCTGGTCGCGGCCGGCTGGGCCGGCCCTGGCAAAGCGCGGTGGGTGACTCGCTCACTTTTTCTCTGGCTCTGCCGTTCGCACCATGCGACTGGTCGGGCCTGTCGCTGGCCGTGGGGGTGGCGGTGGCGGAAAGCCTGCACCCGGACGTTGGCCTCAAATGGCCTAACGACCTCTGGTGGCAGGACCGCAAGCTCGCCGGCATCCTGATCGAAGCGGCCACCTCGGGCGGGCGCAGCCAGGTTGTCGTCGGCATCGGCATCAACATCCGGCCCCGGCCGGCCGAAGGCCTGTCCACACCCCCGGCGGCTTTGACCGAGCTCTGGCCCGAAGCCAGTGCCGGCGCGACCCTGCTTCGCCTGATGCCCGCGCTGGTGCGCACCCTGCAGGACTTTGAACAGCACGGCTTTGCGCCCTTGCAGGCGCGCTTTGAGGTCCGCGACGTGCTGCGCGGGCGCGAGGTCCACACCAGCGATGGCCACAGTGGAATGGCACTCGGCGTCGGCCCGACGGGTGCGCTACGATTGCAGCAAGCCGGGGGTGAGCGGCTGATCGACAGTTCGGAAGTCAGCGTGCGCCCCCTCAACACGAACACAAACTGATGGCACGTTGGTCGATTGCAGCTTTGGTGGTGCTCAACCTGGCACTGGGCGCCTGGAACTTCGGCGTTTTCGCGCGCTGGGGCTGGGGGCCGGACGACGGCCGCGAACCCGAACGCCTGAGCCAGCAGATCCGCCCGGAAGCGATCACTTTGCAGGTGCCCGCCGAGGCCGCCTCTGAAGCGGCATCACCCGCAGCCAGCGACGCGGCGCCGTCCGCCAGCGCAGCCGCCTCCAGCCCACCATCCGCCCGCCCCTGACCACCGGAGACCCTCCATGAGCATGAAACTCTATTACGCACCTGGCGCCTGTTCCTTTGTTCCGCATGTCCTGCTGGAGATGAGCGGCACCAACTTTGAACCCACCATGGTCAAGTTGCACAAGGGCGAGCAGTACAACGAAGACTACAAACTGCTCAACCCGCGCAGCCAGGTGCCGGTGCTGGTGCACGACGCCAACGTGATCACACAGATCGTCGCCATCACGCTGTATCTGGACATGCTGTTCCCGGGCCAGCATTTCCTGCCCAGCGACCATCTGGCGCGTGCCCAGGCACTGTCCACCTTTGCCTGGATGAACAACACGGTGCACCCGACGTTCACCCACATCTTCATGCCGGGCAAGTTCACCGACCAGCCCGAGGCACAGGCCGCGATCAAGCAGCACGCGATCGGCCAGTACAAGGCCCTGCTGGCAGACCTGCAGGCGCTGGTGGTCCAGAAAAACGAAGCGGGTCGCACCTGGCTGGGCGGTGAACACTTTGGCCCGCTGGACGCCTATGCCTTGACCCTGACCCGCTGGGGCACCATTGCCGGCATCGCGCCCGAAGTCCATCCGGTCCTGTGGGCCTTCGTCGAACAAGTGGCCAAGGTGCCCGCCGTGGCCCGCGTGATCGAGCGCGAACGCCTGCAACTCAACATGAGCCAGCCGGCCTGATCAGTCCGGCAAGCCGAAGCGCACGGTGAAACAGGCGCCTGGCGGCGTCTGTCCCGGGTGGGCAGCATCCACGGCCACAGCGGCACCGTGGCGCTGCGCAATCTCGCGCACGATGGGCAGGCCCAGACCGGAACCATCGACATTGGTTCCCAGAGCACGGTAAAACGGCTGGAACACCAGCTCGCGTTCGGTCGGCGCAATACCCGGCCCGTTGTCTTCGACCTGCAGCACCAGCACCCGGCTGTACGGGTCCACCAGCACCCGAAGCGTCACCACGCCAGGACGCTCGGGCGTGCTGGGGGTGTAGTGGATGGCGTTTTCCACCAGGTTGCGCACCATTTCCTTGAGCAGCGTCGGATTGCCTTTGACGGTGACACCCGGCGCATCGGCCTCGGCGCCGTCGTAGCCCAGATCAATGCCTTTGTCGGCCGCACGCGGAAAGCAATCGAGCAGGACCTCGCTGGCTATGCTCACCATATTGCACTGCTGCTGAGGCAGGCTGGCGCCGCCACCCTCGGCACGCGCCAGCGCCAAGAGCTGGTTGACTGTGTGTGTGGCCTGCACGCTGGCACGGCCAATCTGCTGCAGCGAACGCTTGAGTTCGTCTTCGCTGGCACCACTGCGCTGGGCCAGATCGGCCTGCATGCGCAGACCGGCCAGGGGCGTCTTGAGCTGGTGCGCCGCATCGGCCAGAAAACGCTTCTGGGTCGCGATCGAGTCCTTCAGGCGGTCCAGCAGGTCGTTCACCGAGACCACCAGTGGCGCCACCTCCATCGGCACCGCCTTGTCGTCCAGCGGACTCAGGTCGTCGCTCTTGCGTGCACGGATGCGCTCTTCCAGCTGCGACAGCGGTTTGATGCCACGCACCAGCGCCAGCCACACCAACAACACCGCCAGTGGCAGGATGGCGAACTGCGGCAGCATCACGCCCTTGATGATTTCAGCCGCCAGCACCGAGCGCTTTTCGCGGGTCTCGGCCACCTGCACCAGCGCCGGCCGATGACCGGTGGTGTCCAGCCGGATCCAGGTGTAGGCCACGCGCACTTCCATGCCGCGCATCTCGTCGTCGCGGATGCGCACCTCGTAGCTGTTGCCCCTGTCTTCGTCTTTCGGTGGTTCGGGCAGGTCGCGTTCACCGCTGAGGAATTCGCCACGCGTGCCCTTGACCTGGTAGTACACCAGATCGGTTTCGTCGGCACGCAGCAGTTCGCTGGCCGGTTGCGGCAGATTGAATTGCGCCTTCAGGTCCGCGCCCACCCGGACCTGCTGTGCCAAGGCCTGTACGTTGTGGACCAGGGCGCGGTCAAACGGCTTGTTGGCCAGTCCCTGCGCCACCAGCCAGGTCAGCGCCAGGCTGACCGGCCACAGCAGCAGCAGTGGCGTGAGCATCCAGTCAAGGATCTCGCCAAACAGCGAGCGCTGCTCACGTTTGAACAGCCGCACATTCCAGCCCCGGGACTTCATGGTTGCTCCGTGCGGGGCAAAGCTGGGGTTCAGCCCGGGATCTTTTCGAGGCAGTAGCCCAGGCCGCGCACGGTGGCGATGCGGATCGGGCCTTTTTCAATCTTCTTGCGCAGGCGGTGGATATAGACCTCGATGGCGTTGTTGCTGACCTCTTCGCCCCACTCGCACAGGCGCTCGACCAGCTGGTCCTTGCTCACCAGGCGTCCGGCGCGTTGCAGCAGCACTTCCAGCAGGCCCAGTTCGCGCGCCGAGAGCTCGACCATCTTGCCGTCGATGGTGGCCACGCGGCCGGCCTGGTCGTAGACCAGTGGGCCATGCTTGATCTGAGAGGTGGCGCCCCCCATGCCGCGGCGGGTGAGGGCGCGCACACGGGCTTCGAGCTCCTGCAGACTGAAGGGCTTGGCCATGTAATCGTCGGCGCCGTAGTCCAGACCCTTGACACGCTCTTCCACGCTGTCGGCAGCGGTCAGGATCAGCACGGGCAACGTAGAGCCCCTGGCACGCAAGCGCTTGAGCACTTCCAGCCCGTGCAGTTTGGGCAGTCCCAGGTCCAGGATGAGCAGATCGAATTCGTTGTTGGTCATCAGGGCCGCGTCGGCCTCGGAACCGCTGGCCACGTGGTCCACGGCAGCACCGGCGTTGCGCAGGCTGCGCAGCAGCCCGTCGGCGAGCACCTGGTCGTCTTCGGCAATCAGAATTCGCATGGAGGTCTCCTGGGGAACGGGTCGGGCTGCATACCCCTGAAAGTCAAGGGTTTTTTGGATTCTAGTGGCGATCCTGCACCACCTTCCTTGGCAAAGGCGCATGGTCCATGCTGGTTTTCACCCATGTGGCGGGCCTTGCGCGGTCAATGCGCATAGGCCTCCAGGCCCAAGGCAACCACCGTCGCCACGTCTTGACCCACCGCATCACGGAATTCCTGTTCGGCCTGCTCGACCGCGTCGCGAAAGGCCTGCAACCAGGCCAGCCCCACGCTGGTGAAGACCACGCGTCTGGCTCGTGCGTCCAGCGGGTCGTCCTCGCGCGTGATCAGGCCCCAGGCCTCGCACTGGTCCACCAGTTTGCCCATGGCCTGCTTGGTCATGCCCGCCGCCTGCGCCAGCTCGGTCAGGCGCGAGCCTTGCAGCGCCAGATGCCGCGTGATGTGGATGTGCGCGGCGCTGATCTGGTCGCGCGCGGCCAGATTGGCCAGCGCCAGCGGCACACCCGGGTTGCGGGCCATGAGCTGCAACACACGTTCGTCAAAGCGGCGCATGGCGTGGCCCAGCCAGCGCCCCAGATGGGTCTGGCGCCAGCGGTCGTCTTCGAAGCCTTGTGCCTGTTGGGGCGCGTTTTCCAGCATCCCCAAATGGTAAACCAAGATGACCAAATAATGGGTTTACAGCCTTGTACTGTACGTTTACAGTGCTGGTCACGCATCCAGTATTTGTGAGAGGAAACGCAAACTGGATCACCCAACCCATTGATTTTCAAGGAGATTCCCATGAGCGACGTCAACAGCGAAAAGGCCAAAGCCCTGCAAGCCGCCCTGGCCCAGATCGAGAAACAATTCGGCAAAGGCACCATCATGCGCCTGGGCGAAGGCGAGCAGATCGAGGACATCCAGGTCGTGTCCACTGGTTCGCTGGGCCTGGACATCGCCCTGGGCGTGGGCGGCCTGCCGCGTGGCCGCGTCATCGAAATCTACGGCCCGGAATCCTCGGGCAAGACCACGCTGACGCTGCAGGTCATCTCCGAAATGCAGAAGCTCGGCGGCACTTGCGCCTTTGTGGACGCCGAACACGCGCTGGACGTGCAATACGCGCAGAACCTGGGCGTGAACCTGCAGGACCTGCTGATCAGCCAGCCCGACACCGGTGAGCAAGCACTCGAAATCGTCGACAGCCTGGTGCGCTCGGGCGCGGTGGACCTGGTGGTGGTCGACTCGGTCGCTGCGCTCACGCCCAAGGCCGAAATCGAAGGCGAAATGGGCGACAGCCTGCCCGGCCTGCAGGCCCGCCTGATGAGCCAGGCCCTGCGCAAGCTGACGGCCACCATCAAAAAAACCAACTGCACCGTCATCTTCATCAACCAGATCCGCATGAAGATCGGCGTGATGTTCGGCAGCCCCGAAACCACCACCGGCGGCAATGCGCTCAAGTTCTATGCCTCGGTGCGCCTGGACATCCGCCGCACCGGCACCATCAAGAAGGGCGACGACGCCATCGGCAACGAAACCAAGGTCAAGGTGGTCAAGAACAAGGTCTCGCCTCCCTTCAAGACGGCCGAGTTCGACATCCTGTTCGGCGAGGGCATCTCGCGCGAGGGCGAAATCATCGACATGGGCGTGACCGCCAAGATCATCGAAAAGTCCGGTGCCTGGTACGCCTACAACGGTGAAAAAATCGGCCAGGGCCGCGACAACGCCCGCGAATTCCTGCGTGAGAACAGCGACCTGGCGATTGAAATCGAAAACAAGGTGCGGGAATCGCTGGGCATTGCCCTGCGTCCGACGGGGGAAGTCGAAGAAGCCTGACCGCTGCTGCAGGCTGCCCTGCGCCCGAACGGCTTGCCCCTCCTGTGGGAGGCCGCCCCTGCGGCCGAAGGCTGTTCGCGCGCAGGGGCGCGCTCCCACAATGAACGCGTCACGCAACGAGCTTCCGCATGACCTTGACCCGCCCCCAACCCAGCCTCAAAGGCCGCGCCCTGCGGCTTTTGAGCCAGCGCGAACATTCGCGGCTGGAGCTCGAGCGCAAGCTGGCCGAGCACGAAACCGAGCCGGGCCAGCTGGCCAAGGCACTGGACGAATTGCAGGCCAGGGGTTTCATCAGCGAAGAACGGGTCATCGAATCGGTGATCCACCGCCGTGCAGGCAAACTCGGCACCGCCCGGGTGCGGCAGGAACTGGCGTCCAAAGGCCTGTCCGGGGAAGCCGTGGCCGCAGCCATGGAAAACCTGCGCGCCACCGAGCTGGCGCGTGCCCGCGAGGTGTGGGCACGCAAATTTGGCAAACCAGCCACCGACCCCAAGGAAAAAGCACGGCAGATCCGCTTTCTGGTCAGCCGGGGCTTTGCCGCCGAGGTCGTGCGCCGCGTGGTGCAGGGTGCGGACGACTGAAAACCCAAAGCCCTCTGGGGGCTCCCCCCAACGGAACGCCCTGATGGCAGGGCAACCCATCTTGCTTCGGCAGGCTCCCTCAAGGAGCGGATGAAGCCGGGGAGAGCCGCCAGAGGGCTCTCGCGTGGCTTCAGTATCGGGCGGGGGCGCAAAGAAATCGGTGCGCTGGCTCGCACAAGCCGGGCAGTTCAAGCCCGAAAAACGTGGATTCCCCGGTCAAGCCGGGGAATGACAGGCGGGCGTCAGAGGCCCAGCATCAGCCCGATGTTCTGCACGGCGGCGCCGCTGGCGCCTTTGCCCAGGTTGTCCAGGCGGGCGAACAGCACGGCGTGGCGGGCCTCCTCGTTGGCGAACACGCGGATTTCCAGTTTGTTGGTGTCGTTGAGGGCCAGCGCGTCGAGCTTGGCGTTCTCGGTCGGCGCCTCCACGCTGACCCAGCCACCGGCCGCCTGGCTGGGAGCGTAATGGGCGCGCAGGGCTTCGTGCAGGTCGGCGGCCTTGGGCTTGCCCGGCAACTGGTCCAGGTGCAGGGGCAGCTGCACCAGCATGCCCTGGCGGAAATTGCCCACGGCCGGTACAAACAGCGGGCGGCAGGCCAGGCCGGTGTAACGCATGATTTCGGGAATGTGCTTGTGCTTGAGGCCCAGGGCATAGGCCTCGTACAGCGGCGCGCGGCCGGCCTCGTAGTCTTCGATCATGGTGCGGCCACCGCCGGAGTAACCGCTGACCGAGGGCAGGCACAGGGGAAAGTCTTTCGGGATCAGACCCGCGTCCACCAGCGGGCGGATCAGGGCGATGGCGCCGGTGGCGTAGCAGCCGGGGTTGGCCACGCGCTCGGCTTTTTGCACGGCCTCTTTCTGGTCGGCACACAACTCGGGAAAGCCATAGACCCAGCCTGGCGCGCAGCGGTGGGCCGTGGACGCGTCGACGATGCGGGGTTTCTTGCCGGACAGGCCGTCGATCATGGCCACCGACGCCATGGCCGCGTCGTCGTGCAGGCACAGCACGACCAGATCGGCAGCGGCCATGAGTTCGCGTTTGGCCTCGGGGTCCTTGCGACGGGCGGGGTCGATGCTCAGCACCTGAACCTGGGGCATCAGAGCCAGGCGGTCACGGATTTGCAGACCGGTGGTGCCGGCTTCGCCGTCGATGAAGATTTTGGCCATTTGTGTATCGTTCCTGCCGGTTGTCCGGGATGTGCGTCATGCCAATGTAAGTAGCATCACTCATTATTGTGCGTTGCAGCATGATACAGTCGCGCACTGCAAAGTACAGACCCTGCCGGTGGGCGAATCACCCTGGCGGGCCGGTCAGATCAACCCCCCTCTGAGAGAAGACCTCATGAAGATTCACGAGTACCAAGGCAAGGAAATCTTGCGTCAATTTGGTGTGCCGGTGCCGCGTGGCATCCCGGCGTTCACGGTGCAGGAGGCGGTGGAAGCCGCCCAGAAACTGGGCGGCCCCGTGTGGGTGGTGAAGGCCCAGATTCACGCCGGTGGTCGTGGCAAGGGCGGTGGCGTGAAAGTCGCCAAGTCGATCGAGCAGGTCAAGGAACTGGCCACCCAGATTCTGGGCATGCAGCTCAAGACCCACCAGACCGGCCCCGAAGGCCAGAAGGTCCGTCGCCTCTACATCGAAGACGGCGCCGACATCAAGAAAGAATATTACGTGTCCATCGTGACCGACCGCGCCAGCCAGAAGGTGGCGGTGATCGCGTCCAGCGAAGGCGGCATGGACATCGAGGAAGTGGCGCACAGCACGCCCGAGAAGATCGTCACCGAGCTGGTCGACCCCCTGACCGGTCTGGGCCAGGCCCAGGCGCTCAAGATCGCCAAGGCCGTGGGTCTGGAAGGCGGCTCCGCCGACCAGGCTGCCGACGTGCTCCAGAAGCTCTACAAGTGCTACATGGACACCGACGCGTCGCTGGTGGAAATCAACCCCCTGAACTGCGACAGCAAGGGCAACATCATCGCCCTGGACTCCAAGTTCAACTTTGACGCCAACGCCCTGTTCCGCCACCCCGAAATCGTGGCCCTGCGCGACCTGGACGAAGAAGATCCGGCCGAAGTGGAAGCTTCCAAGTTCGACCTGGCCTACATCTCCCTGGACGGCAACATCGGCTGTCTGGTCAACGGTGCCGGTCTGGCCATGGCCACCATGGACACCATCAAGCTGTTCGGCGGCGAGCCGGCCAACTTCCTGGAC
>JACCDQ011258599.1_pt1 | contig 11966 bp, 15 predicted proteins | sample 7446031 | NCBI WGS metagenome assembly JACCDQ01 (sample SAMN15323442, study PRJNA562643) | freshwater metagenome | isolation source: river surface water | place: USA:Blue River Watershed | collected 2017-08-17
CTCCTTTGAATAGCGCATCATACCTAATCAATTCAAGCACTTAGCTTGAAGTTGTCATGTACCGCACAATCATTAAACTCTAGCCATGCCCCGTTTCGCCGCCAACCTCAGCATGCTCTACAACGAGCATGACTTTTTAGACCGCTTCACAGCCGCTGCACAAGACGGCTTTCAAGGCGTCGAGTTTCTTTTTCCCTATGCCTATGACGCACACGAATTGCGCCAAAGGCTCAACGACAACGGCCTCAAACAGGTGCTGTTCAATGCTTCACCCGGCCAATGGGATGCAGGTCAGCGCGGTTTGGCATGCTTGAGTGAGGAAGAAAGTGCATTTCAATCCAGCATATGGCAGGCTCTAGCCTATGCAGATACGCTGGGCTGCACACGCATCCACATCATGGCTGGTCTTGCCCCACAAGGCGTAGAAGCGCAAACCATCGAAGCCACATACTGCCGCAACATTGCATGGGCGGCGGAGCAAGCTCGCGCATCTGGCTGCGATGTGTTGATCGAACCCATCAACACGCGCGACATGCATGGCTACTTTTTGAACTACCAATCGCAAGCCCACCGCATCGTTGAAGCCATCGGCGCCTCAAACGTAAAAGTGCAGATGGACCTCTACCACTGCCAAATCATGGAAGGCGACTTGGCCACCAAGATCCGCCAGTACTTGCCCACAGGCCGCGTGGGCCACTTTCAAATTGCAGGTGTGCCCATGCGCCACGAACCCGACTTGGGCGAACTGAATCACCCTTACCTCTTTGATGTGATTGACGAAGTCTCTGCAGTGTGCGGCTGGAACGGTTGGATCGGTTGCGAATACCGCCCTGCGCGCGGCGCCGTCCCCAACGGTACCCACGATGGCTTAGGCTGGCTTCACACCCTAAGCTAACAGCCCCGCGTTCGCGGAGGGCTTGAAAAAACCGCCATGTGCCTCATCTTGTATTGGCATACATTGCCGTGATGGCTAGTCTTACGCCATTTCATTCCCCCGCATACCAAGATTCAACACATGACGACAGCTCAACTTTTTCAACCCACACGCATCGGCGACATCGAAGTGGCCAACCGCATCGTCATGGCCCCACTCACACGCAGCCGCGCCGATGAAGCCCACGGCGATATTCCCGGCAGCGCCATGAATGTTGACTACTACCGTCAACGCAGCGGTGCAGGCCTGATCATCAGCGAAGGCACACAAGTCTCGCCCGTGGGCAAAGGCTACATGGCCACCCCCGGCATTTATTCAGAGGCGCAAGTCGAAGGCTGGAAGCCCATCACGCAAGCGGTGCACGATGCAGGCTCAAAAATCATTGCGCAAATCTGGCATGTGGGTCGCATCACCCATCCAGACCTGACCGGTGGCGCAAACCCTGTCGCACCTTCTGCCATCCAACCCAAAGTAGTGGCCTACACACACAACGGCAAAGTGGATGTGCCTGTGCCGCATGCACTGACTACCGCTGAAATCAAAGATGTGGTGCAACAATTCCGCCAAGCCGCCGCCAACGCCAAGCGCGCTGGTTTTGATGGTGTGGAAATTCACGGAGCCAACGGCTACTTAGTCGACCAGTTCATCCGCGACGGTGCCAACCAGCGCTCAGACGAATACGGTGGTTCGATTGAAAACCGCTGCCGCTTTGCCCTCGAAGTGGTCGATGCTTGTGTGGCTGAAATAGGCGCAGGTCGCGTCGGCATTCGTTTGTCGCCCCTCACTCCCTTCAACGATTTGGCCGACAGCAACCCACAAGCGGTATTTGGCTATCTTGTGGACGAACTCAACAAGCGCGGCATTGCTTTCATCCACTTGATCGAAGGCGCGACTGGTGGCCCACGCGACCTGCCAGGCTTTGATTACGCTGCTGCACGCCAAGCGTTCAAAGGCACCTACATCGCTAACAACGGCTACGACCGCCAAATGGCCATCGATGCCATTGAGTCTGGCACAGCCGATGCCATCGCATTTGGTCGCTTGTTTATCTCAAACCCCGACTTGGTTGAACGTTTGAAATTAGATGCCGCGCTGAACACACCCAACCCAAGCACCTTCTACACCCCAGGCCCCGTCGGCTACACCGACTACCCCACACTCTAAAGAAAGGCCCGCCATGAAATACCTACACACCATGGTGCGAGTGACCGACCTGGACGCATCACTGCGCTTTTACCGCGATGCCTTAGGCCTGACCGTGTTGCGAACCAAAGAGCATTCGCAAGGTCGCTTCACACTGGTCTACCTGTCTGCACCCGGCGATGAAGACGCGCAAGTCGAGCTCACCTACAACTGGGACCCCGAGGTCTATACCGGTGGCCGCAACTTCGGTCACTTGGCTTATGGCGTCGACAATATTTACGCCACATGCGAAAAATTACAAGCGCATGGCGTGACGATTCTTCGTCCACCCCGCGATGGACGTATGGCATTTGTGCGCTCGCCGGATGACATCTCCATTGAGTTACTTCAAAAAGGCGAAGCCTTGGCACCCGTCGCACCTTGGGTGGACATGCCCAATGTAGGAACTTGGTAACGCGCTTGGTCGTGCCACGCAACAAAGACTAGGGCTCCAAACGGAGCCCTTTTTTTGCATGAGCGTCATTGGGCTTTATATACTGAGTCCCTGTGCACCGTGGCGATTCATTGCCACGCCTCCTTGTGAATACTCTTACCAAATATCGCCCATGGAAATCAAAGTCAATTTTCTCGACAAGCTTCGCTTAGAAGCCAAGTTCGATGACTTCACGGTCGTAGCGGACCAACCCATCCGCTACAAGGGCGACGGCTCGGCGCCCGGCCCCTTTGATTACTTTTTAGCCTCATCAGCTTTGTGTGCGGCCTACTTCGTGAAGTTGTATTGCGACACCCGCAATATCTCTACAGAAAACATTCGCCTCTCGCAAAACAACATCGTTGATCCAGAGAACCGCTACCAACAGATTTTCAAAATTCAAGTCGAGTTGCCAGCGGACATCCAAGAAGTAGATCGTCGCGGTATTTTGAATTCGATTGAGCGCTGTACCGTTAAAAAAGTGGTGCAAGCCGGCCCTGAGTTTGTCATCGAAGAAGTTGACAACCTAGATGCTGATGCACAGTCCTTGCTCACCCTCAAACCCTCTACAGACAGCAGCACGTTCATCCTAGGCAAAGACCTACCGCTAGAGCAAACCATTGCCAACATGTCTGGCATCTTGGCGGACTTAGGCATCAAGATTGAAATTGCCTCGTGGCGCAACATCATTCCCAATGTGTGGTCACTCCACATCCGCGATGCACACTCGCCCATGTGCTTCACCAACGGCAAAGGCGCGACCAAAGAAAGCGCCCTAGCCTCAGCGCTAGGTGAGTACATCGAACGTCTCAACAACAACCACTTCTACGCGGGCGCCTTCTGGGGTGAAGACATTGCCAACGCTGCATTTGTTCACTACCCCAATGAGCGCTGGTTCAAGTCCGGTAAAAAAGATGCGCTGCCTAAAGAAATTTTGGATGCCTACTGCCTGAGCATCTACAACCCCGATGGCGAGCTGCGCAGCTCACACCTGATCGACACCAACTCCGGCAACACAGAGCGCGGCATTTGCTCATTGCCTTATGTGCGTCAGTCGGATGGTGAAGTGGTTTACTTTCCCTCCAACCTGATTGAAAACTTGTTTGTCAGCAACGGCATGAGCGCAGGCAACACGCTGGCAGAAGCCCAAGTGCAATGCCTGTCGGAGATTTTCGAACGAGCCGTCAAACGCGAAATCTTAGAAGGCGAAATCTGTTTGCCTGATGTACCGCAAGACGTGTTGGCCAAATACCCAAGCATCGTGGCCGGCATTCAAGGCTTGGAAGAGCAAGGCTTTCCAGTGCTGGTGAAAGACGCATCATTAGGCGGCACCTACCCCGTGATGTGCGTCACCTTGATGAATCCACGCACAGGCGGCGTATTCGCCTCATTTGGCGCACACCCTAGCTTTGAAGTGGCACTGGAGCGCAGCCTAACCGAGCTACTACAAGGCCGTAGCTTTGAAGGCCTCAACGACTTACCAAAGCCTACCTTTGAAAGCAACGCCGTCACAGAGCCCAACAATTTTGTGGAGCACTTCATCGACTCCAGCGGTATCGTGTCGTGGCGCTTTTTCAGTGCTAAAGCAGATTTCGAATTTGTGGAATGGGACTTTTCTAGCGAAGGTGACAACGCCAACGCAGAAGAAGCCGCCACCCTGTTTGACATCCTCAGAGACATGGGCAAAGAGGTTTACACCGCGGTGTATGACCAACTAGGTGCCATCGCTTGCCGCATTTTGGTGCCTGGCTATTCAGAGGTCTACCCCATCGAAGATTTGATCTGGGACAACACCAACAAGGCTTTGCTGTTCCGTGAAGACATTTTGAACTTACATCGTTTGGACGACGCCAGCTTGTCGGCACTGCTCGATCGTCTAGAGAACAACGAGCTGGATGAGTACTCTGACATTGCCACCTTAATCGGCATTGAGTTTGACGACAACACCGACTGGGGCCAGCTCACAGTGCTTGAGCTGAAACTCTTGATCCATCTCGCCTTGAAGCAGTTTGATGAAGCCCAAGAGCTGGTAGGCGCCTTCTTGCAATACAACGACAACACCGTCGAGCGGGGTTTGTTTTACCAAGCCTTGAATGTGGTGCTGGAAGTGTTGCTCGACCCCGAGCTTGAGCTGAGCGACTATGAAACCAACTTCCGCCGGATGTTTGGCAACCAACGCATGGATGCAGTCGTGGGATCTGTTGAGGGCCAAGTGCGCTTCTTCGGCTTAACGCCCACCAGCATAAAGCTAGAAGGCCTTGATCGACACCATCGCCTAATTGATAGCTTTAAAAAGCTGCATACAGCGCGTGGTAAGGTCGCCTCAGTGAAGCCTTAACGCTTATTGGGTTCGCATAGAGCCACTCAACCCAAAGGAAACTGAAATGCCAGATTCATACAAAAGCTTGCTGGCACAACTTTCCCCTTCACACACGGGATATCAATTAAATCGGCCTGCAGCTAACCGACAAAAGTTTGAGGAGCTCGTCGCTTGGATTGATGCGCATCTAGACCAAACCATCACGCTCCAAGATTTATTGCAGCATTCAGGCCTATCGATGTATGAACTCACAACCCAGTTCATGCTCAACACTAAACTACTGCCACTGCAATTCATCAAAAGACTTCGCAAGTACAAAGCCGACACGGAGCAAGCCAACCAGCCAACTGTTGACAACACCTACGCCTTGTTTGACCCTAGAGATAACGCCCCCTAAATATCCGGCATGACATTCAAATTTTTTGCAGCCGCAATTGCAAGTGCTGACATCTAATCTGTCATCACAACATAAACCCGTCAATCCAGTGAAAGACTAGAGCGGACAATTGCGCGTCATGTTTGAGCGTATCGTCTACCAATCTACAGCCACCAAAGACTTTGAATCCTTGGCCCTTTTTTTCAACTTTTGACTGAAGCTCAGATTCGAAATGCACAGTTACAAATTACTGGGCATTTGCTTTTTATGAATGGTCAATTCACCCAATGCTTTGAGGGCCCCATTGAGAGTGTTGAACAATTGTGGCAAAGCATTCAACGTGACAAGCGCCACAAAGACATTGAATTACTGGTACGCCATCCAACACAAGAGCGACGGTTCCCCCAGTGGTCCATGGCGTTTTCAACACAAAGTTCTTTTTATGTGCATGGCATGAAAGGCTTCTTCCCAGTGGATGAATCAGGCGAATCGCCCCTCATGCGGCATTGCGTCATACATTGACTCAACAGTTACCGATCAATAAAGACAATAAAAAAGGGTTCCCGAATGGGAACCCTTTAAATTTTGGGGTGGCTGATGGGGTCATTTTTCAGCTCAAATCCTAAGCACCTGATTTCATTGACTTTTTAGGTCAAAAACGCCGTGGAATAGGTCGTTTTAGTGGGACCCCAATGTGGGACCCCAAAGAAGTAACTCGAAAAATCATATCTGATTCATGTCGATGTATGACGAACAATTTTCATCAAAATATGAACTACTCTATGGAACGCCAGCAAAGAATATGTGGCTAGAAAAATCCACCCATGAGGGTAGTACGTGACAACGCAACCAGTTGTTTTTTCCAGCAAGAAAAATCCTGCCAAACAATAAACACAAAACAGCAGGCATCCATAGAGTGACTCAGCGAGATAGGTCATCAAGTCATCTATGTAGCCTGAGTTTCGAAGTCGCCCCATGACAGAGTCTGATGGCAAAGCAGTCAAAATGGCCATCGCAGTTGCGATAAAACCCGTAAGAATTGCGCCTAAGCTTATTGCTGCAGCCAAGAACTCTTTCAATGATGGAAGTGGTAGCGAAAAATTGAGACGAAGCAACGCCAAGCCAACACATGCGGCTATTACTAACGGATATGCTCGTTCAATTGTTCTGCTCATGTTTTAACCAGATTCGTCCAACCGTTGCGGGCTCGAAGTAAGCCATTCCAGCGAGATTCGCGTGTGTATCTTAAATCTGTTCCTAAGACTAAGCCATCAATAGTCTGGGCAACTTTAGGGGTAAGCATGTCAATTTTCTCTGCTGCCTCATAGTCGATGTTACGAGCCCAAACATCAAACTTTGTCACACTTCTGTTGGTATCGTCATCGTGCTCAACTAATTTTTTCAAACTTGATATCAAAGAATTAGCGGCGTTGTACAACAAGCCACCGTTAGAGCCTCTACCTGAAGCGATTGTGATTTCAATTTCATTACCTTTAAAACTATCATTTAGCTCAATTGCTCGCCCCAAACCAACATCACCGCTTCTCAGTCGTGAGGTTATGTTTGCAGGTGCCACCTTGAAATTCATTTTAGTGATCACTTGTTTCTGCGCGAGTCTTTGCTCTGAGGTCTCATCCATCTTTGGCCTCATCTCAAAAGTATCAGCTTGGCCATCTCGCAACAGTCCAAAATATTCTTTCAACGTGCCTGAGCGAACTCCATGATGGTTGTACTGAACAATCAAGTAGCCTGTAGCAGGGTCATAAAGCACCCCCGTCTCCTCGCCAAAACCTTGATTAGTCTGCAGATCAAAGCCCTCAATTGGCGTGCCTCTGCTAACTTTTCCTGGCCCGTGAGTAAATCGTAGTCTTGTGAAATCCATCAGCCAATAGTCCGAGGAATTTCCCTTTGAATGAGGTTTCGCAATTTGCTCTAACCGCATCTCCTGCTGCCCGACTAATCTTTCTCGATTTGTTAAAGGCATTTTGAGGCTAGCCTCAAGCACAGTTTCAAGTTTAGGGGTGTTCAAACCACTAATCACTTGATAAAGATGAACCTTCATTGAGTCTGTCATGCCATAGCCTTTTAAAAATCAGATGAACAGTGAATTACAAAGCTACTTTATAACTCAAAAAAATAATCCTAAATAGATTTTTATAGTTAACTATTGACAAAACATTGATCAATTTTATATTCTGTAAGTGTGAGCCTGAAAGGTGAACACTACAGAATATGGGCATGTTTTGTAGACCGACCTTTAGGGAGGGATACAAATCACGAAGTGAAATGCCCGCAAGCCCCGCCTGAAACGAAGTGTAAGGCATTAAGGGGCGCGCAGGTTTAGGAACGTAGTGAGTAAACCGAAGGGTAAGTTTTCGATGAGCGCAGACGAAGAGGAAAACGCGCAGTGATTGACGAGGAACGAGGAATGAACGGAGTAAAGCGGATTGGAGGAAACATCGGGCGAGCTAGCACGATGCTTCATCCGATCCGCTTTTTGTCTTTGGGGGCATGGGTCGGCAGGAAAGCGAAGGCGGCTGGCGACTCAGGAACACAAAGACACGAGGGGCTCGCGCCCCTCGGACGGCAAAGCCGTCCTCACCCGCGTTCGCGCAAGCGCGAACCATTCTTTTTAATGAGGGTGAAGGAGGCAAGATGAATTTGAGCGAATGGCATGGGCTGATTAAAGAATGTCGAGGGCTTTTGAAGCCCAAAGACGAATGGGCCGCACTGGCAGAGAGCACGCGCAGGGATTACAAGCAAAAAGCCGCCGCCTTGAATGGTCGTTTGCCTTCGCAGGCGGCAACATGTAAGCGCACTTATTACACGCAACGCGCCGCCTACCTCCACATGGAGACGCAAAATATTCGCGCCGCCCTGAACACATTAGATAAGTGGACGAAGGCCAATGGTGGCTCTCAAGTGGTCGCACATCAGCCCGCCGCCTACTTTGATCAGGTTCGGGAGTTGGGCCTTGATCACATGATTGAAAATTTCCGCACGGTAGCCACCGCAGGGCCGTTTTCTGGCGCTCGCCGAGGGGTAGACCAGTCCACGCATGGCAAACGCGCTGTGGGACGTTTGCCAAAGAACTGGAAAACCAAATTATTTAGCGGTGTGCCGAAGCATTCCAAATATCGCGCACATGTGGCGGCGATGGCCTTGTGTGGGTGTCGCCCTTCTGAGTTTGAAAACACGGTCATTGTCGAAAAGTTGGACGATGACACTTACCTTTTCACCATTGGCGGCATGAAGACAGGCCAGCGCACGAAGAATGGCAAAACTTACACCACAGGGCAAACCATGCGCGAGTTGACCATCTCGCGGGGGCGCGATTTAGACAAACATGGGCACGTCAATCCTGAATTCCTCATCTTAGATAAAGCACTGGATGGCAAAACGTATGTTGAATTGACCGCAAAGGCCACCGCCATCAGGGATGTGGTGATTCATGCCAGTGAAAAGGTTTTCCCTGATTTGAAGAACAGGCCCACGGCGTACAGTTTTCGCCATGCGTTTGCCAGTGAACTCAAGGCTTCCAATGGTGAGCACTCCGACCAAACTGCAGCCGCTTTGGGCCATGCCTGCACCAAGACTCAGCAGGGATATGGCTATTCAAAAAGTGGGCGTGGTGGCTTTACTTGTAAAGCCAAGGCCAGCACAGAGATTCGTAAAACGCACACAGCCCGCAAAACGGCGAAAACCAAGCCCTCGGCAAAGGTTACGAATAACGTAACACCAATGCCAGCGCCAAACGCTCCCAAAGCCCCCATGCCACCAGTGCCGCGTGCGTTTCACATTCCTAAAGCGTTCACTCCCGCTGGCCCGAAATCATGAAAACTTGACATTAAATTTTAATTTGTCATATTGATTTTTTAACTCTAGGAAATCAACATGATGATCAATCTCTCTGGTTTATCGAATCAACAACTTTGGCTCTTAATTGCTCTTTTATATGCGTGCGCGTGTGCTGAATCAGGCAATCTCTACGAGCCCAACAAACCAAACAACACCGCCACCCAAGGGGTCACCTTGGCTGATTCGATATTTGGGGCGTATCTTGAGCGATTTCCTGCCATGGTGAACGGAAGCGGTGGCAGTACTGGCCCTCAACCCGCCCATGCGAATCACACCTCTAGCCCCATGCCTTCTATCATTGAATTAATGGATCAAATATCTCAACGGGCTGGAATCCCTACACCTCCACCCAGCGCGCAACCTCCAAGGCCAGCAGCGCCACGAAAATAAAAAAGGCCCGTTTCAAACGGGCCTTTCAATTAGAAGCAAGTAAACACCTCTATCGTCATTCGATCAATAAATCGTTTTTCTGTTGGCATGAGTTTTTCAGAGATCACATATTTTTCGTTGGTCTTCACATTGTTGACCATCGCAGAATACGAACCGAAAACAACATTACCAATGTAGGCTTTTCCTTCAATAGAAACCGCTTTACAAGTCTTGTTAGATTTCATGATGAAACCATATGAAACCTGATCACCTGTGACTTGCCGCCACTTGGCATTTTCAAATGTGACTTTACCTTTCATGCTGTCCGATATTTCTAGTGGCTTATCTAACAAAGTGCCGACCATATCAATCGCACCACCCACACCAGCATTCATGGCAGAAGAACCGACCGAAGAGCAGCCAGCAAGGACAGCCGCACCAGCGACCACACCAATGAGTAATTTGATTTTTTTCATGTGCTTACCCTGTTTGTATTTCTTGAGGTTTTTTGATCTCGCCGCCATAGGATGGTTCCCACAAGCACAGACACAGCGATGGCATTGCCGAGGCTGATCATGAGGGCCAAGTGATCGCGTTGACCAATCGTGAAATAGATAACCGCCACCCAATGAGAAATGGCGAAATATCCCCATGTCGCTAGGCTGTTAGACACCGCCCCGTTCTGGCATCGAGCAATTGCCATGATTTGTGGAATGTAGAAAACGATCCGCAAGGCATTCACCACGACATATAAGAAGCCGATGGAATATTCAATCTCCATGCTTACTCGCCCATGTTGTCATCAGGGAGCCATTGCGCCTTAGTCTCTTTACAAACGTAGGCTTTGGCCTGTTCGTATGTCACACGTGAAGGGATGTAACCCTTGCCCAATGGCCCCTCGTAGACATACAGGTTCATCACGCCGTATTTAGCTGAGTCATAGGCATCATGTTGGATGGTCATTAAAAACGTGTGTTCACGATCTTTACAACTGCCCTCAATCTTGCTGACATAGGGCAAATCGCCTGTGATCTTGGTTTGTGCGTTGGCATTGGACAGTGCGGCTGCGCTGACAAGCAAAAGCGCACTGAGTGTCAAAGTTAGTTTCATGGAATGTTTCCTAGTCGGATTTGAGTTAGCTGCGTGGAATTTGGATAGCGTTTGGCAAGTCAGCCCCCGCATTGGCTTTGCTGTTTGCGTTCATGTTTTGAAAGACAGAAATCACAATCGGTATGCCCACAATAAAGAGCGAACACACCAAACCGATGAGCAGCAGAAAAACCAAAAAAATCGTAGTAATCGGGCTTGTTCGTTCACTGCTGTAAGTCTTGCCCTCGTCGTCAGTGAAGCCAATCAAGTAGCCCCCGTCGATGTAGACCGTCACATTGCGCCCCATAGAGCCGCGAAATTTGCCATCCAAGCCATCAAACACTTTGACGTCTTTGATGAGGTCATCACTCACCTGTATGTAGAGATATTTGGATTGATTCGAGTTGCCAATCTTGTTCGTTTGGCCGATTTCTGTCAGTTTTCCCTTGATCGTTCTCATGCCTTCTTTCCTTCCGTTAAAGAAAAGCAGATCCTAACCGATTAATGCTTATAGTCCGCGCACTTTTTGCATGCGTATCTTTGAACCGTGGCGCTTTCGACCTTTGAAAGGGAGACTTAAAGCATGCCAACAACAAAAAAGACCCCAATACTCATGGACTTTGGCGACTGCGTGCGCCAACACAGGATTGAGCGCGGCTACTCACAAGAAGCGTTTGCGGATGCTTGCGAGATTGACCGCAGTTACATGGGGGGCGTGGAGCGTGGCGAGCGCAATTTGGCCCTGATCAACATCATCCGAATCGTTCAGACCTTGGAAATGGAGCCATCCGAATTTTTTAAGGGCTTGGACACTGGCAACAGGCAGGAACTCAAGGCGAAGCGCGAATCAGCCCAAGAGCGCAAAAAGCTTGTGACTCGCTTCAACAAAGACGCAAAGCCGAAGAAGCCCGCTTCCGCTCTGTAATTCCGCCTTCGGCGGTTTGCTGCGCAAACAGTTTTTTTGATCCTTTTTTGGGGAATCAGGGTTCAAGAAAAAACCTCCCATTTTTGCCCTTCCATTTTTGAGATCTAGGAAAAGAGGGGTTAGAAAGAAAAAAGGGGATTTTTTAGATCTATAAATTTGCATATTGATCTATTAAATATATTTATTGATCCCTGTTGGGGCTTCGCCCCTAATTAGCTGGGATATGACACCGCCGAGTCTCAAGATGGCGAAGCCATCCCCTACTGTGGCAAAAAGCCACAGAGGGACTGAGAGGTGTCATAACAAATACGCTGGCGTATTCATATGCATACCGCACCATCACCGTCTAGCAGGTGTAGGTTGTCGCGTTCAAGAGCTAGACTCCCAATAACGTGGTCGCGACGCAATGTCTCTCACTTCCCCTGTGTTATTCGCTGTCAGGATTTCGCCATCGAGCATTTACCCATCCTAGGGGGACGA
>JACCDQ011558180.1_pt1 | contig 11964 bp, 14 predicted proteins | sample 7446031 | NCBI WGS metagenome assembly JACCDQ01 (sample SAMN15323442, study PRJNA562643) | freshwater metagenome | isolation source: river surface water | place: USA:Blue River Watershed | collected 2017-08-17
GTTTTTCATAACCCATCATACGAGCTAAGACTTCAGCATCTTCGTAATATACTGAGAAAAACTTACGTAGAAAATCAGGTAGTTCCATAGTTACGCGAACTTGTTGCATCTTTTGTACAAACTCTTCGCTGAACTTATTTGATTTAAGAACTAGTGCATAATCATGCGTATTAGCTGGACCGCCTTGAGCTTTGGAAGTAAGTGCTACGTGAGCGCCTTCTTTTTCAAAACTAATATCAGACAGCTTTCTTTTAGCTTTTCGTTGTGTTGCCATTATTCATCATCCTCTTCGATTGATTCGACAGATGCTAAAGCACCAATACTCAAACCATTAATTTCACCCGACTTGATTAATTCCCAAAGATCATCATCTAAGGATTGAATAGTTGCTAACCAAGTACCTTTTTTTACAAACTTATCACCTAGTACAAAATCACTAGGGCAGCAATAGCTTTCACAAAACTCAAAAGTATCTGTTTCAACTAAATGAAATAGATTAGCTTTCATGCTATACTTGTTGAAGTTATGACAAGCTTTGCGAACTTCTGCTTCACTTGTAACGTCACCGTGGGCATCAACCTCTTCTGGAACCATTACAATAAAAGTAGCTTGTTTTAATTCTTCGTCAACTGCTTTTGTAATTGGAAGTTTTACACCGAGAAGCTGATCTTCTGAGTTAACTTCTTCGTCTGTAATATCTTTAATGTAACTCTTTAGAATCTTTTCTTCTTTTAGTACTCGTCTAGCAAAAGCTAAACCAGCAGAGCCACCCCAAAGTAACCAAGCGATTGCACCTGCAGTTGGGCCACCATCAGATTCTTTCTTCTTTGGTGCATAATTCTTTTCATGTCTACTAAAGAATGCATACATACGCTTGACTGTTTCTAGACTAAGATTACCATTAATGATATCTCTAGCTCTAGCTACACCAGAACCAACACCTTCAGTTTTAGCTTGTGAAGCATCTAGTCCACCACGATTCCATTTCTCTCGTAGTGCTAAACCTCTCCTAGCATTATTTCGCATTGCATCTGTGGGAGCAAAACTCTTAGCTTTATTAATTGTTTCCATAATATCCCCATTGAGCATAATATAATCATAATTATATCATATTTTTAATAGAAAATCAAGTATAATAAACAGAAAGGCTGCATAAAGCAGCCATTTCATGTATCAATCTTCTACTTTTTCAGTCTTAATCTGTAACTGAGGTACTACTTCTTGTTCTAAAGGTAGAAAGATATTAGCTACATCTTTAAACTTTTGTTCAGCTAAGTAGTTTAGAACCTGTATAATTAGTTCACGACTTACAGTAATTTTTTCCATGACATTTCCTTTCGTTGGTTTAAAATCTAATTATAACACCATTGTTACAATCTGTCAATAAAATTGGAAATGTTCATGTTATTTCATTGATTAAAAACTCCCGCGCCTGCGCTTCGCTGTCAAACCAGTACCACCCATCAATTGGATAGGTGTGCTGGTCGTATGTTTCGCGTCTCAGCTCGTAGTTTGCATTGAGCACAAAGTTTGGGCCGAAAAGTAAATCGCCGTCCAGTTTGTAAAAGCCCGAAGTGTCTTCCATTTGTTTTTTCCTTTATCCGGTTACCGTCCAGCCCTTGGCTGTTGCAATTGTTGGATTATCAGTGGCTGCGCCGTAGTTTCCTGTGACTGTGATTGTCTGGCCTGTAACTGTCGGCAAGTTTGTATAAATCTCGTTCAGTGCAGTCGCTGACAGCTTGCAGTTTGTAACGCTAAAAGTAAACCTGAAGTTTTTGGCCTCGATTCTGGACAGCGAATTACATGAGCTAAACATGCTTGAGAAGTTTGTGCCGCTGATGACGGCGGTTGTTACCAGCGCAGGCACACTTTGAAGTGCATAGCAGCCGCTGAGCATACTGCTCATGTTCGTAACAGCAGCCGTGTTGAACAGAGGGACACTTTGAAGTAATCGGCAGGCGGTGAACATGTTGCCCATGTTCGTAACAGCAGCCGTATTAAACAGCGGAACGCTTTGAAGTACATAACAGTTGCTGAACATGTTGTTCATGTTCGTAACAGCAGCCGTGTTGAACAGCGGAACACTTTGAAGTGCATAGCAGCTGCTGAACATACTGCTCATGTTCGTAACAGCCAACGTGTTGAACAGAGGGACACTTTGAAGTAATCGGCAGCCGCTGAGCATACTGCTCATGTTCGTAACAGCAGCCGTGTTGAACAGCGGAACACTTTGAAGTGCAAAGCAGCCGCTGAACATACTGGTCATGTCTGTAACAGCAGCCGTGTTAAACAGCAGAACACTTTGAAGTGCATAGCAGTTGCTGAACATGTTGTTCATGTTCGTAACAGCAGCCGTGTTGAACAGCGGAACACTTTGAAGTGCATAGCAGCCGCTGAACATAAGGTTCATGTCTGTAACAGCCAACGTGTTAAACAGCGGAACACTTTGAAGTGCATAGCAGTTGTAAAACATAAGGTTCAGGCTGGTTTGCGATCCGATGTTTAATAACGTTGCTCTTTCCAGCGATGACTGCCTTACGTTCTGAGTGCTTGCGCTAATTGTTAGTCCAGTTGAACCAAAATTTGGACTGCTAACCGAAATGTCTAGCCAGCCTGAGTTATATGTTTGCAGCGTTGCCTGCGAGTGTTTGATGTTTAAATTCAGCGCCGTCAAATTTTGACCAACTTGTGGAGTTACTGTCACAATGGCTTGCTTGTATTGTGTCAATGCAGCTGATCCATCGTTCGTCAGCGTGATTGGCGATCCGCCAACTGTGGCGGAAACTTGAAACGTGTCGGCTGTTGCGTTTACAACGTAGTAGGCCTGCGCTTGAACAATGCCGGTCGTGGACACAATGCTCCAAAACGACACGCTTCGACCATTTTCAAAACCGTGCGCGGTTCTGTTGACTGTACTGGTGCTGGCTGTGAATGTGACAGGCGCGTTTGTCCCGTCAAGATCAGCATCTGAGTAGTCGTACAAGTGATTCGCTTGAGTGGCGGCTGCAAAGTTTTCGACGACTCCATCACCCCAGTCAACCGTATAAGCGCCGGACGCAGTGAATGCACAGAAGTTTCCATCTTCTGGGTAAACGGCATGTAATCCAACAAACTTCTGGTCGGTGGACAGAACTGTCGGAAGCGTTCTCCACTCAGGTCGTGACCATGTGTAGACAGCACCTTGGTTTGACTTTGCTGCTTCGGCTGTGTGGCGCGGCGCGAGTGCCGAGCCTTGAGTGGTGCGTATGCTCATTACACAATCTCCGACCCAAACAAGCTGAACGATAGCGTTGCATTGCCTGCGTACACAGTCACCACGTCAGTCGCCGCCAGCGTGACGCCAAGCGTCAAAAACACAGTGTCGTACTGGTTGACGTAGTTGTCGTAAACGATGTAGTGCTGATTGGCGATTGCAGCACCGGCTGGTCGAACAGCAACGCGGAATGTAGTGGACACACCCCGGTTGCAGATTGCCAGCGTAGAGCACACAGCGGAAGTTGCCACTGGTACCATGTAAAGGTCTGTGTTGGTTGTAGCAGCTGGCGCTGACTGACCAAGTGTTTTATATATTGTTGCCATGTTATGCTCCCATCATCATGAATATGTCTTGTAGGCCAGTTGTGATACTACCACCTCCACCCTCAATAGTGATATTACCGCTACCCAATAAGCTAACACCATTGACTGTTTTAATATTTGTACCAGATACAAGTGTAGATTGACCATCAGTAATACCATAACCACTCAGTGTAGTTGGTTTACCTGTAACACCAGTCCAAGCTACAGCACTGGCAGTTGCAGCATTACCACTGATAGAGCCAGTTGATGTAATATATCCAGAAGGGTTAGTAGAACTGTAAGCATCAGTAATGCCATAACCACTTAAAGTAGTTGGTTTACCTGTGACACCAGTCCAAGCTACACTACCTGCACTACCTGTTGTATTCTGATTAAATGTAGGCCATGTTTGAGCAGCTGCGAAACTAATTGCACCTGTCATAGTTCCACCAGCTAACGGTAATTTGGTGGAATCAGCAACTGTAATATTTGCTGAACCATTAAAACTAACACCATTGATAGTTCTTGCAGTTTGTAATGTAGTAGCAGTAGCAGCATTAGAAACAGTTGTTCCTGCAGCAATATCTGAGGATTCAATTAATCCATCCACAGATGGTGTTAGTTTTGATAGATTTCTTGCTTTAGTCATTTATATCTCTTATTTTATAGTGGTTTTGTAGGCCATTCAATAACCCAAGGAAAACCTTCTTGTAAAGGTAAATCTCGAAGCTTCTGTCGATATTCTTTCCAAGCGAGTTGAGCATCAGTATCAAGTGATACATCAAGCATTTGTGTCCAATCGCATCTAGAAAGTGCAACATCCCTATCTGATCTTACATTACGTGCATGAATCATGGTATTTTCTACAGTAACGCACTCATTAGCATTAATCATTATTGTTCCTTTTATTAAGAATACTCAACCCAGCAGTGTCCATAAAATGAATAAGGAGAAGACCATGTAATAACACTTGACCCTGAAAGAATTGATGACACATCTGCGTCATTGGTTACTTTACAAAAAACATATGTTGTATTTGAAAAACCATCATATGCACTATCAACAACTGTACTTGGATGCATTGTACTTATAGTACCAGCATTTCCGTATATCATCAACACAAGATATAGAACTTTTGTAACTCCTGTAAGTGGATTAAACACTGAAAAAGTACTACCATAACCATTATTCCAATAAGTATATGAACCCCAAATTTCTGAAGTATAATTGTTTGAACTTTGTGGAGCATATTGAGTATATGCAAAAGAAATACCTGCATTTGGTCCCGGTGAGTCCCATGCATCGAGTGGGCTACTAGTCGTGTTCCAACCACTTGCATCTAAATATCTTGGTGCTTGTGGTGAAGACCAACCACCATTATAACCACTATAAAACGATGGGTAGTTCACCATCCAGTTATTTCCATTACTAAATGCAGCAACCACCAAATTTGCCATCATAATAGGTGAATTTGTGAATGAAGTAGGTAAGGGCAAACTCTGACTCAATGTTCCAGCAAGACTCGACTGAATAACATACCAGTTTTCACCAGTAGTACCTGCAGATAAATCCCAGACACCCGGAGAGGTTTCTGTAATGCTAATTGAATTATCCGTACTTGTGATTTGCTTTACAACGGGAACAAAGTTAGCAACATACCCTGTATCTACATTCGTCAAGCACAATGCCATTGAAGTATCTACAGGATAAGTCAGTACATTTGAGAAATTAACATCTTGTAGACCGGTGCCACCAAAACTAAGACCAGTAGTTGCACCTGATAAAGTTGCATTTGCAACAGAATTGATTTGAATGTTACCTGTACCAACAATACTCTGGTTATTGACTGTCTTTATGTTATTTAATCTTACATACGATCCATCCGAAATAGTATAGATATTCGCTGCGTTCAGACTTGTAAAACTGTAAATATTTAATTCATCACCTGCATTCGCTGCACTTGTTAGAGTTAAAGATGTTCCATTTGTTGCCGTATAATCTCCATACAACATAACACCGTTCAAGGTGACAAGAATTAAACCTTGAGTATAAAACAAAACATTTGAATTTAAATCAGCGCCACTAAAAACTGTTTGACCTTGTGTTGCAGAATATGTATATATTGCAAAAATATCTTGAGAACCACCAGTAGTATTAATTGTTATATTGGAACTACCGTCAAAACTTGCACTACCTGTTACAGCACCAGATAAAGCAATGGTTCGTGCTGTTGTTAGTTTTGTTGCACTTAAAACGTCTTTAGAAGCATCTGCAGTATTATTTACATTATTTAACCCCAATGCTACTTTGGCAGCAGTAGGAGTTAAGTTCTTCCAAAGACCTGATGTAGAATCATAATATAGACTATCATTGTTTTGCTTACTTGTAAGTAAAATATCAGACAATCCCATCAAACTACCTGAAGCAATCTGAAGAATATTCGTACCATCGCTGGTATAAATTTTCTTATCAGCAGTATTCATAGCAATTTCATACTGACCGATTTGTGCTGTTGTCGGAACATTTCCCGCTACAGAAGAGCGTTTAGGCTTAATCACATTTGCCATCTTTATCCCCAATAAAGAAAAGCCCCATAGGAATGGGGCTGTCAATTAACATTTAATATGTTCCACCGTCAATAGAATTTGACCAATATGGATTACCTGTTGCATCTTCACGAAGGAAACTACCATCAATAGTAGAAGCTGCAGTAACACCCATTGTAGAACCGTTATTACCATAAATGATACCACGAGAAGTGGCAGTTGTCAAGCCAGTACCACCCTTAGTTACAGCAATGGTTGTACCACTCCAAGTACCTGTAGTAATAGTACCTAATGTAGTGATGCTTGTCTGACCAACATAGGTAGAAGCAATATCAATAGCATCAGCAGAAACATCGACTCGGTTAGCTGTACCACCTACAGCAAGAACACCAGAAGTGTATGTTAGACCATCACCAGCAACACTAGCAGCAAGAGATACGTCATTAGCATTGACAGTAATACCAAGACCTTGACCTACAGCAAATGTATTACCAACAAGTGTTAAACCACCATCTGCATTGTAAGTACCTGCACCAGAGAACTGTTGCCACACAATGTTATCTGTACCGATGATGTTTACAGTGTTTGTTTGTACCCAACCAGTACTAGCATTAATTGTACCTTCAACAACGAATACGAAGTCACCACCTTGAATATCTGCATCTGAATCGAATGTCACATCGCGGGTAAGAACAGTAGCACTTGTTAGAACATAAATACCGTTATTGGCTTTGTTTACTTCATCTTTAACTAGAATACGAGCAATACCATAACCGATGGCAACCAAGTTAACACCATCAATAGTATTGAAAGAACCTGTAGTTGTTAGAGTAGCACCAACACCAGCTGTACCGTTATTATATGTTACAGTACCACCAGAAATGGTCGCAAGAGTATTTGTAGTAGCAGCGTCAACACCTTCTTGAACATGCAAGCCTTCAGCAGCTACAGTATCAACGTATAGTTTGTTAGCAGCATCATTATCATTAACAGGGGTGGATACACCAGTAATACGAGAGTTAGCAACGTCTACAGCACCAGTACCATTAGGACTAATGATGATATCACCGTTTGCATCGTTAGATGAAATTGTGTTACCATTAACGTTGATGTTATCTACGGTAAGCTCAGTTAGACCAGCTAATGAAGAAGCTGTACCACCTAGTGCTACACTTGTGCTACCAATAGTTACTGAACTGTTGGTTAGAGCAGAATTAGGAATATTGGTAATTGTGTTGCTTGAACCACTGATTGATTTACCAGTTAATGTTTGGTTACCAGTTAGTGTAACAACTGTAGAGTCAATATCAAAGGTTACAACGTTGTTTGTTACGCTGGAAGTTAGACCTGTACCACCTGTAAAGGTTAGAGTATCGGATAGTAAAGATACTGCGTCAGTACCTGTATCACCTGCAATAGCTAAGTTTGATGCAACTGATACAGATGCAACTGATACACCAGTAATTAAACCTTTACCGTTTGTTGTGATAACAGGGATTGTTGTAGCTGAACCAAATGTACCTTCGTTTGCATTTACAGTAGCTAAAGTTAAAGCAGCTGAAACGTTTGCAGAACCATCTACTGCAGTTAGTGTAGCGGTTGCATCACCGGTTAGAGATAAATTGCGACCAGTTTGCCATTTAGTGGCTGTACCTGCATTACCTGTTAGGTTAGCAGTGATAGTACCAGCAGAGAAATTACCAGATGAATCACGCTTTACTAGAGTTGAAGCAGTGTTTGCGTCAGTAGCGGCTGTGATTGCATCGGTGAAAAACTTACCACCAATTACAACGTGGTTGACAGCGTTACCAGAAGTTTCTGTACCCATACCAATGTATAAGCGATCACCACCGTTTACACCGTTGTCAGCTAACGCAGAATAGGCCAATTCACCTTGACCAAGCGTTGCGGGATTACCAGATACTTCTGAACGTTTAATTCTTACGATTGAAGCCATAATTTTTTTTCCTTAATTAATAGTGTCCAGATTCGACGCTCTGGTTTTCGAGTAGGGTAGTTGCAACCCATTTTTGAGTTTGAGTAGAATATACCAATAAGGAACCATCTACTCTATTTGAAGAATCTACATCAGTTGCATCAGCAATGCTCTGAATACCGGCTGGTCCGGGTGGACCTTGTTCTGCCGATGTAATAACCGTAGTCAAACCCGGAGTTTCAACTAAGATAGTGTCCTGAGAATCATCTACGATTATTGTATCAAAAACTGTTTCTACAATAATTTCAGTTGTCATCGGGTTACCTCTGGTATAGCGGTTAGACAACCTTCAATAACGCGAACAACAGTACCATCAGTGAATACGATTTCAAGGTCATACACTGCACTTGTAAAAGTATATTGTGTTGAGATATTCGCTGCAATCACAATCTTAAATTTACCATTTAAAGGTTCATGAATTTGTAACTTTGAATTTTCTGTAGTTAATGTATCTAAAACAGTAGTGTCATTTACAGATTTTCTAATCTGCATTCTAGCAGTACAACCAGTAAGATTAACTGCAGTAGCTGGTTCACCTGTTTTCCATTGGATTGTTTTAACAAAGGTTGAACCTTTATAAACTTCCAGATCAATATGCGCTGGTTGCATTTTTATTCCTATTATAAGTTAATCTGACTAACACGCATGGTAGCAGATGGAGTAGCTGGACAAAATATTGTTTGTGTTGGAGCGTTGATCAAAATAGCAATATCATCCACTGCATACATCAATTCAAAATAATCTCCCGGTTGCATACTTACAGTAAAACTCCAAGAGGGAACCAATTCGACACCGTTACCAACCAATGTGATCTTAGATGCACTTTTGACAATATCCGTTCCGTTCTTTCTGGCCCAAATATACATGTTCTTTTGCGCTGAGTTACTAGAAGTCAATTGAAGTCTAAAATCAAACGAATATAAACCTGCACTATCAGTTGTTACCCTACTGGAATTAACCATTCTTACTCCACTACTAATATCCATAGTTTCAAAAGTTACAGCTTTGGGTGTATTAATTGCAGTTGCAGTTTGAGTTAATGCACTTGAGAAAGTACCATAGAATAGGCGAGGAAAAATCGTAGGTCTTACAAGTAACACACCATTTGTTGTTCCAACTTTAAGAACCGCTGCTACTGAAACAGAAACGTTTGGAGCAGTTGGTCTAAATTTTGTTAGTTTTCCCGGTTGTGAAGGATGCGCCCAAAGTAAATCACCACGAAGCCATGTTTCACCTACCTCTGAACCAGTGGTATTAATTGAACGAACTTTACCCAAGATTGTTGCTCTACCAATTTGACCCGGAATCAAAGTATTTGTAAGTATACCTACGATGTATAAAGGCTCTACTGAACCGTCTGCAATCATTGGGTTTACTTCTGGAATCTCTTCGAAAGCTACACCTGAAAATTTGACAACTGAACCGTTTTGTAGTGTAACACCTGTGTGGTTGATTACATGTACATAATTCTCTAAACCAACTTGCAAAATAGAACCGTCATTTTGAACGATATCTAAGCAATCTTCAAATTCATTCCAAGTAAGCATTCCCGGTACATGATCTTCTGCAGTATAATTTGCAGTAGTATTCATCTGAACATGATCGAATACAGGATTGACAGAAACACCAATTCTCTGGTCGATATGCTGTTCGACAGCTTTACCTTTTGTAACAACTCGTCTACCATCGGACATTAAGATCACAAGGTGACCTTCTGCATCGAATTCTGCGGCTTTAACGGTAGGAACTTCGATTTGACCTTCTTGTGCCTTAGTTACGACTTCGAACGGATTGGTGTAACTTCTGAGGGATTCTACGTGTGAAGGGGTCTTCGGAGCTTTTACTTTTGCTGGTTGATTTTTACGTTCTTCTATTTTTACAGCATTAGTTCCAGCGAAGATTGCCTCTTCTTTTGATAGACCTTTTTCGAGAGAAGCATTGGCAACTTTTGCAAATAATTCCCTTAACTTTAAGGATTTATCCTGAATTGAAGGTATTGTATTATCTGCAGACCACTGCATATTCTCTCTCTCCTTTATAAACAATAATAACCCCGAGCGTATAGCCGGGGTATTTGTAAACTATTATATCATAGAATTAAGACTAATTCAAGTAACATTTACTTATAAATATTTAGATTTAAGAATATCTTCTACAGACTTCTTGACCTTGTTTTTCTTATTTGCTTCTTCTGCGTTTTTCATGGCAGCAAGAGATGCAATTCTAGCTTTTTCTTCAGAACCTGTATCTTTCAGTGTCTGATTGAAAACTCGAATGGCTACTTCTTGAACAGCATCGCTTTTCTTGGATGCCCATTGTGGAGGGTTTGATTTAGAATAAGGCATTTCTTTTCCTACGTATAATTTCTAATGTAGCTGGTGATACTTTACCACCTTGTACAGTATTCCATCCAGTGTATTCAAATGGTCGAAATACTCGTTCCAATTCATACGCTTCTTTTATATCACAAACACAAAGCCTAGTTTTAAGGATATTTTCAATACCATATTTACTGAAAGCTTGGTGTAAGGGATTGTACAAATTGTACGAATTGTTAAATCTACTACAATGCTCTTTAAATCTTACATCAATCGAACGGGTAGTCACCCCAATGTATCCATCCAAGAATACATCGTTGTGACTTTCCAAATGTAACCAATAAAGAGTTGCAATCTGAGGTTTAGGCAGCATTGTCTAAGTTATTAGAACTTGAGTCAGTACCTGAAGGAGAATCTGAAGTTCCTTCACCTGCAGTTTTAAATCCATCACCACTGCGAGAGGTTTTCTCAGGTAGTAGATTTTGATCAGGTTCCATATCATCAGGCAGTGCATCAACACCGATTGACTCACGGACTCTGTTGAGTACTGCACGATCAACTTCGATAACTGAAGTGCTTGCAAAACGCTGCACAGCTTTAGAGAATGATTCGAGATCTTCTGTTTCTAGGTTGTCAAAGTCCATTTGACCCATACGAGAAGTATCCCATCCATTTAATTCGTAAGTTTGCTTGATTAGATCACTGTTGATAACATCACGAATCTTCATTAGCATTGCTTCAGCAGCAGTAGCAGATAATGAATTTTTAACTTGACCTAGAGCGTTTGAACCACCACCGGATTGACCGAGAACTAAAATGTCAGCAAACAAGGATGTTAAGATTAGGTTTTTATAGTATTCTTTAATCTTAGTGGTATCCATTGCCTTGCTACCATTGAGAGATAGAAGTTCTAGCTCAAACAAAGGAGTACGAGTATCAGGATCATGTGCTTGAGGTAAAATCAAAGCAGATTGTTGATTCAACTGCAAATTACGCATTACGTTTTCATAATAAGCACGAATTGCCTTTTGTTCTGGAGAGGCATCAGCAGAAAGATACTGAGGTGGAAGCTTTAGTACAGGTAAACCAGCTAAATCTTTAGCTACACCGTTAGCTTCAATCTCTTCAATTACGCTTAGGAATCGCCAAGCTAGGTACGCATCACGAAGCATTGATTTACCGAACGGATCACCCTTGTGCTTACCTGCTCTGAACAGCATTACTTTACTGCGAGGTAAAACTACTTCGTTATTTGAGCGACTAGAGTATCGGTTGTAAACATCAGAAATAGCAGAGAGGTTTTGCTTTACACCAAGTAAATCGTTACCGTCTTCGCTGAAGAGAAATTTCTCAATAGTTTCCTGATTACGAATCGGTAGTTTTTTCCAACCAATTACACCATCATTGTACTTAGAACCGTTAGCCTTTAATCGTCTACGATATACTTTTTCATGCACAGAGAAACCATACATATTAGCAGTCAATGCTTCAGAGATAAACTCAGACCAAGTTTGATCTGACAAGTCTTGCATCATTTCATTGATGA
>JACCDQ010125728.1_pt1 | contig 11963 bp, 7 predicted proteins | sample 7446031 | NCBI WGS metagenome assembly JACCDQ01 (sample SAMN15323442, study PRJNA562643) | freshwater metagenome | isolation source: river surface water | place: USA:Blue River Watershed | collected 2017-08-17
ATGCAATCGTAGAGATAGCAGGGCAACAATTCAAAGTAAGCAAAGACTTAAAGGTTTATGTTCACCGTTTGGCTAACGAAGAAGGTTCAAAAGTTTCTTTTGACAAAGTTCTTTTATTAGACGATAACGGAAATGTAACTTTAGGCGCCCCAGCTATAGAAGGTGCTTCTGTAGAAGCTAAAGTGTTACAACACTTAAAAGGAGATAAAGTTATCGTTTTCAAAAAGAAAAGAAGAAAAGGATACAAAAAGAGAAATGGTCACAGACAATATCTTACTCAAATTGTAATTGAAGGTATTACTGCATCAGGTGCTAAAAAAGCGGCTTCTAAAAAAGCAGTTGTTGAAGCTACTACTGAAGAGGCAGAAGCTCCTAAAGTAAAAAAAGCTCCAAAAGCTAAAAAAGAAGCTACTCAAGAATAATAACAATATAAAACTAAAACGTCATGGCTCACAAGAAAGGTGTCGGTAGTTCCAAGAATGGTAGAGAATCAGAATCAAAACGTTTAGGCGTTAAGATTTTTGGAGGACAAGCTGCTATAGCTGGTAACATCATCGTAAGACAAAGAGGTTCTAAACATAATCCAGGAGAAAACGTTTACATCAGTAAAGATCACACTTTACATGCAAAAGTTGATGGAGTGGTGAAGTTCCAAAAGAAAAGAGATAACAAATCATATGTATCTGTACTTCCATTTGAAGTAGAAGCATAATTGATTTTATCAATGAATACTGAAACCCGTTTCGAAAGAAGCGGGTTTTTTGTTTATAAGGTAATTTTTATTTGCTTTTCATTATACTGCACAATGTCTAACAATATCTTTGTTTTTAGAGAATACTTCGAGTGTGTTTTTTTTGTTTGATAATGATACTAAAAATAAAAAAGATAAAGGGTTTCAAATTTGAAACCCTTTATCTTTTTTTTGGTGTAATTGGTGTTACTAATAAGAAGTTGACATCATTTTTAGAAACGATTGATTACTAATGAAATAAATGTTAAATTTAACTTTGAATAATAAATTTGTTATTTAACTGTAATATTCTCATAAATTATCCGCTATTTTTTGGAGTATCCAAAAAAAATCAAAATATATTACCGCATAGTGTATAGAAAAAATTATATTTGTCAGTTGAACAATTAATAGTTTAAAAATTATTTCAAATGAATGTAAAGCAACTGCGTATCCTTTTTTCAGTTTTCCTGTTATTTACGATATTTTCAGCCAGTGCCACAGATATTTGGGTTGCCACAAATGGCAAAGACACTAATGAAGGCACCAAAGAAAGTCCGCTGGCAACGGTGCATATGGCATTGAGAAAAGCCAGGGAACTGCGTCGATTGAAAGATGTTTCGGTAAAAGGAGGAATTCATATTATCATAAAAGACGGAACGTATTATTTTGACGAGCCTTTGTTTGTAAGACCGGAAGATTCAGGAACAGCCGATAGTTCAACCACTATTGAAGCCGATGCGAATGCAAAACCTGTTTTTAGCGGTGGAATTGCAATTAGAAATTGGAAAAAAACCACAACTTCAATAAATGGTTTAAAACCAGGAACTGTTTGGGTGGCTGATGCTCCGCAAATAGGAGGAGAAACTATCAATTACCGTCAACTTTGGGTAAACGATGTAAAAGCGGTGCGGGCTAAGAGTACGGCCGGAAACAAAATGGATCGCATTCTATCCTGGGACAAGGATACCGAAAGCTGTTGGATTCCTTTTAAAGACAAGTCGGTTAAGTTCGAACCAGGAATGGAAATGTATATCGTACAATGGTGGGCTATTGCCAATTTGCGAATCAAAAATATCGAAGTTAAAAAAGACAGCGCCCGACTTTCATTTGAAAAACCGGAAAGTCGCATTCAGAGCGAGCATCCTTGGCCAGCACCATGGATTTCTAAGAATAACGGAAATTCGGCATTTTTCTTAAACAATGGAATGTCCATGTTGAATGAAGCAGGCGAATGGTATCTGGATAGAAAAAACAGAAAAATTTATTATATCCCAAGAAAAGGAGAAAATATGGCTTCCGCCAAAGTGACTGCGCCGGTTTTAGAAAATTTGGTGGATGTTAAAGGAACTTTGGATACTCCTGTACAATATTTTAATTTCAAAGGAATTTCGTTCCAGTACAGCAATTGGCTTCGTCCTTCGCAACAAGGTCATGTTCCGTTGCAAGCGGGAATGTATTTGCTGGATGCTTACAAATTAAAAGTTCCGGGAACGCCTAATCAGGCTTCTTTAGAAAACCAGGGTTGGGTAGGAAGACCAAGAGCAGCTGTTGAAGTGAATTATGCCAATAATACGGTTTTCGAAAGCTGTAGTTTTGAGCATTTGTCTTCCACAGGATTGGATTTGCATAAAGGAACCAATCATAATCGTGTTCAAGGAAATTTATTTAAAGATATTGGAGGAAACGGAATTAATCTGGGGGTTTTCTCCGAGGAATCTTTTGAGGCACATTTGCCTTATACCGTAAAAGATGAAAGAGTAGTCTGTTCTGACGAATTAGTTGCTGATAATATGATTACCAATGTTGCCAATGAAGATTGGGGATGTTTAGGAATCGCAGCCGGTTTTATAAAGAATTTGACGATTGAGCACAACGAAATTTCGGATGTGGCTTATAGCGGAATTTCAATGGGATGGGGTTGGACACACACCGAAAACGTGATGCGCAACAATAAAATATTGGCCAATAAAATCCATCATTATGCCAAACATTTACATGATGTGGCCGGGATTTATACGCTTTCTTCTCAGCCAGATAGCCGAATTGAAGAGAACTATATTGATAAAGTGTACAACAGCCCCTATGCACACGACCCATTTTTATGGTTGTATTTGTACACTGACGAAGGATCACAACATTTTACCATAAAAAACAACTGGATTCCGATTCAGAAAATCCTAAAAAACAACAATGGTCCTGCGGGGAATATTTGGCAGGATAACAACCAGTTTGTAAGCACTACTATCAAAGAGAATGCAGGTATTCGCGCTCCTTTTGCTAGTTTGAAAAAAGAAGTAGTTGTTGATGAAGCCTGGGGATTACAAGAAATGCCAAAATCGGTTGCGATTGAATTAATCGGGAAAAATTTTGATATCGAAAAAATCAAATCGACGATAAAAGGTTTCCGAATTGTAGGTGAAGAATTTTATCAATGGGAAAATCATTTGGTGATTTACGGTTTGATGAATCAGCCGGAAAGAACTAAAAAGAAATTGGCATTGGCTTTCCCGGCATTGGAAATCAAAATCTACGAAAATCCAGTTTATGATTTTCAGAATTTCGAAAGATGTAAGGATTCAAAACCGGCATCGGAATGGGAGAATATCGTGTTGACGGCGAATTTGGTTGACGATGCTAAAATGCAAAAAGAGTATGTAGATTATCATGCTACCCAATTCGAAAAATGGCCGGAAATTGCTAAAGGATTTTGTAATGCCGATTTCCAACAATTGCAGGTATTCAAAAACGGAAGACAATTAATGTTAGTCATCAGTATTCCAAAAGGAGAAAGTTTGGATAAACTCAATCCAAAAACTACCGAAAATAATCCACGTGTAGACGACTGGAATGCCATCATGAAAAAATACCAAACTGGAATTCAAGATGCGAAACCGGGAGAAACTTGGATTTTCTTGAAAAACATAAAATAAACATTCAGCATTTAAAATTTAAACCATTAAGAAATTAAGAAAATTAAGTCTGAGATATTCTAAATGAAACTTAACTTCTTAATGGTGAAAACTAAACAAATCATAATTGAATAAAACAGAGAAATCAATGTTAAAAATAGCCATTTTAGGTCTTGGAGAAGGACGAAGTACCATGTCAGCCGCTATAGAAAGCAGCAAAGTAGAGTTGGTAAAAGTGTGTGATAGAAATGAAGAATTGTGTAAGCAAAGAGCGAAAGAATTTGATTTTCCTCACTATACAACTAATTATGATGATTTGTTAAAAGACGAGGCTATTGATATCATTGCCATTTACACACCGGATCATTTGCATGCTGAACACGTAAAACAAGCTTTATTGCATGGAAAACACGTAGTTTGTACCAAACCTTTTATTGATGATTTATCAGATGCAAAAGAGTTATTGGAACTAAGCGAGAAAACCGGTAAAAAAGTATTCGTAGGTCAAAGTTCCCGTTTCTTCGAGCCGGCAAAAAGACAAAGAAAAGATTTCGAGGAAGGAGTAATTGGAGATTTAATAACAATTGAATCGCATTATCACGCCGATCACCGTTGGTTTTTAAAGAAAGAATGGTCTTTGTTACAATCATTCAAATGGTTGTACGGAGGATTGAGTCATCCTGTGGATTTCATCAGATGGTATTTACCTAATATTGAAGAAGTAATGGGGTATGGAATGACAAGCAGCAACGGAAAAGTGGCTGGTTTGAAAAATGAAGATACGATGCACTTTATTTTTAAAGCTACTGATGGTCGTATTGCGAGAGTTAGTGGAGTGTATACTTCGCCAACACAGCCAACGAAAAGAGATAGCGGAATGAGTGTTATTTTAAGAGGTACCGAAGGCGCAAGCCAGGCGGATTATCATGAGTTGCGTTATTCTGTTACCGATAAAGAAGGCGAAGAGAAAATCATTCACTGGGGCGATGCGACGTTAAAATATTATTTCCGTTTTGAAGGACAAAGCCATCATGGTGGGGAATACCAAAACTATTTAGAATATTTTGCGGATAGCATTGAGCAAGGTTTTACGGCTTATCCGGATATGAAAGAAGGAATTGGAACCGTAGCTTTATTACAGGCAATGGACAGAACATTACAAACTGGAATGCCGGTAAAAATTGCTGATATTTTAAAAGAATATAACCTATGAATAATAGCATCTACGATAAATTAACTGCTTTAGACTTTATAATAGTTGCTGTTTATTTGGTGATATTATTAGTCATTGGATACATTGTTAGTGTCAAACAAAGCAAGAAGAACGAAACGCTTTTTATGGCGGGAAATTCGTTGAATTGGTACAACATCGGTTTCAACATGTGGGGAACTAATGTGGGACCTTCCTCATTATTGGCTTTTGCCAGCATTGGCTACACTACAGGAATTGTGGCCGGAAATTTCGAATGGTATGCTTTTGTTTTTTTACTGCTATTAGCAATTGTTTTTGCGCCAAAATATATTGCCAGCAAAGTAAGTACGATGCCCGAATATATGGGAAAACGCTATGGCGATAGTACCCAGACTATCTTGGCCTGGTATGCTATGGTTAAGATTTTGGTAAGTTGGTTGTCTTTGGGATTATTTAGTGGAGGTGTTTTAGTACGCCAGATTTTAGGAATTCCAATGTGGCAGAGTGTAACTGTTTTAGTGATTTTTTCCGGGATTTTTACCTATGCTGGAGGATTGAAAGCCATTGCTAAAGTGAATGTGTTTCAGATGATTTTGTTAATTGTGGTTTCGCTTACATTATCCTATTTAGGTTTGCAAAAAGTAGGTGGAATTGAAGCTTTGATTGCAAAAACACCATCAAATTTCTGGAATTTAGTGCGTCCTGCTGATGATGCTCATTATCCCTGGCCGGCTATTTTATTAGGATATCCAGTTGCTGCAGTTGCTTTCTTTTGTACAGACCAATCGATGGTGCAAAGTGTATTGGGTGCAAAAAATTTAGAGCAAGGACAATTAGGAGTGAATTTTATAGGCTGGCTGAAAGTATTGGCATTGCCATTGTTTATTTTACCGGGGATTTTGTGTGCTGTTTTATATCCGGAATTAGGAAGCAATTCAGATTTGGCTTATATGACGATGGTAACTAATTTATTCCCGAGCGGAATGAATGGTTTGGTTATTTGTGTAATGATTGCGGTATTAGTGGCGACGATTGGTTCTTCGTTAAATGCATTAAGTACTGTTTTTACGAATGATATTTATGTAAAGAAAATCAATCCTGCAGCAACTATCAAAGAGCAGATTAAAATGGGTCGAATTACCATTGCAGTGGGATGCGTATTTGCTATTCTTATTGCGGTAGCCATTGATAATATCAAAGGACAAAATTTATTCAATATTTTCCAGGCTGTTTTGGGCTTTTTGGCTCCATCCTTATCTGTCGTATTTTTATTGAGTATTTTTTGGAAACGTACTACCAAAAAAGCGGTAAATGGAACTTTGTCTTGGGGTTCTGCTTTTAGTTTATTCGTAGGGGTTTTGTATTTATGGATTTTTCCGGCAGATGAATACGCAATTTGGCCACACTTTTTACTAATTTCATTCTACATCTTTTTAGTTTTATTGGTATCGGCAATTATGATTTCATTATTGGATAAAAATCCTGAAACTACTTTTGTCAGCGAAACCGATGTTCCTGAAACCAGTATGAAGGTAAAATTGTTGTTTGGTTTATTAGGGGTTACAATTATTGTTTTATATCTCATTTTTAATTTCAATTAATATGAATACATCTTTGTCTTTATTGCATTTTTTGCGCAACAATTTTAGAATTTTAGTTGGTATCTGTGCTTTATTGTTTTTAACAGAAGGTACTTATGCACAACAAAAAGCCACCTGGATTTGGTATCCGGGCGATTTTGAAGTTTGGTTAAGCAATAAAATGCAAGTAAGACGTACAGAACGCGAAGCGGTATTTCCACCGCTTTGGCAATATTACAGTCCTTATGCCTTGGTAACTTTTCAAACAGAAGTAGCTATTCCAGAACCAGACGAGGTGAAAATCTACTCGGAAGGATCTTTTCAATTACTTTTAGATGGTGTTCAGGTTTACGGGCAACCAAAATCAATAAAAATTCCTGCCGGGAAACACAAAATTTCCTTTAAAGTATATAATCAGGAAGTGTTGCCCGCTATTTATATTGCTGGTAAGTATGTTAAATCGGATGCGTCTTGGAAGGTGACTAATGAAGATAAGCTTTGGATTGATGAAACTGGAAAAGCACAACAATCCGGCACACCCTGGGTACCTGTTGGTTCCTGGAATTTTGATGCACCAGAGAGTAAACCTTCCGGATTTAAACTAACAACCACACCTTGGAACGCCAAAAAAACAGAAAAAATAGGAGCTGGTGAGTTAGTAGATTTTGGTAAAGAAACTTTTGGTTATATTAAAATTCATGGTTTAAAAGGAAAAGGTAAAGTAGCCTTGTATTATGGTGAATCTCGTGAAGAAGCATTAGATACGGCAAAATGTGAAACATTAGATCATTTGTCTTTTGATGAAAAGCAGGCTGAAACATACACACATAATGGATCCAAAGCATTCCGCTATGTTCGGGTTCAAGCAGATCCAACGGTAAAATATGATTCGATTTCGATGCTTTATGAATATTTACCATTAGACTATCGTGGGGCTTTCAAATCATCGGATGAACAATTGAATAAAATTTGGGATGTGTCGGCTTATACGATGCATTTAACCACCCGCGAATTTTTTATTGACGGAATTAAGCGCGACCGCTGGGTTTGGTCTGGCGATGCGTATCAAAGTTATTTAATGAATTATTATTTGTTCTTTGATTCGGCTTCCGTGGAACGAACGCTTTTGGCGCTTCGTGGAAAAGAACCTGTGACGGCTCACGTAAATATCATAATGGATTATTCGCTGTATTGGTTTGTGGGTGTTTACGATTACTATTTACATACGGGTGATACGAAATTTATTAAAACTTTTTATCCACGAATGAAATCATTGATGGAATTCTGTTTAAAAAGAAGAAACACAAACGGATTCCTTGAACCATTGGAAGGGGATTGGGTTTTTATTGACTGGGCAAACGGATTACCAAAAACCGGAGAGGTGAGTTTTGAGCAAATGCTTTTAGCGAGAAGTTTAGAAGCCATGGCAGTTAGTGCTGAAATTGCAGGTGAAAAGGATGACCAAAAACAGTATCAAAAGTTAGCTGCTGATTTAAAAACAAAACTATTTGATGTGTTTTGGGATAAAAATCAAAACGTTATGAAGCACCAGCGAATTGATGGTAAAATACAGGATATTGTAACCAGATACGCGAATATGTTCGGTATATTCTTCAATTATTTTACTGAAGAACAAAAACAAAGTATAAAGAATAAGGTGTTGCTTAATGATGATATTCTAAAAATTACAACACCATATATGCGTTTTTACGAGTTGGAAGCCTTGTGTGCTATGGGCGAGCAGAATTATGTTTTGAAAGAAATGAAAGACTATTGGGGAGGAATGTTAAACGAGGGAGCAACCTCTTTTTGGGAAGAATACAACCCGAGCAAAAAAGGAAAAGAACATTTAGAAATGTATGGACGCCCTTATGGAAAAAGTCTTTGTCACGCCTGGGGTTCCAGTCCGATTTATTTGTTAGGAAAATACTATTTAGGCGTAAAACCTACCGCTCCTGGTTATACAGAATACGAAATCAAACCAAATTTAGGCGGATTACAATGGATGGAAGGAAAAGTACCGACACCAAAAGGGGAAGTGGCATTGTATATAAGCAAATCAGAAATCAAAGTAAAAGCGGTGGAAGGTGAAGGAAAATTGATTATTGATAGTAAAAGCAAGCCAAAAACCAATTCAGGAACGATTGTTGTGTTAGGAAAGAACAAATATCAATTAACGGTTAAACCAAATGTAGCTTATCAAATTAGTTACAAAGCACTTTAATATTTACACATAGTTTGTCATTCCGACGAAGGAGGAATCTTCGTTGGTTACTCACGTCGCAGAGATTCCTCCTTCGTCGGAATGACAAGATTGTGGTTAATTACAATAATTAGAAGCCTTTTTAAAAATAAAACTAATGTTTTCAAAAAACACAAAACACAATTTCAAACTAAAAATAGCTTTCGTAGCTCTGTTTTTGACTTGCGTCCAACTTTCGACTCAAGCTCAAAAAAATAATTGGCAGGCTGCCTCTTTTGAAGTGGTAAAGTCTAATTACAAGACGTTCAAAACGACTCAATATACACATGTTTTTTCGAACAGTAAAAACAATATTGTTCGATTGGCACCAGAATTAGAAGGACTTATAGGAGTAGAACTCCCTTTGGATCAATATAAAAATGGAACTAATGCACCTTTGAAATTGAAATTCCAGGAAAATGCACAATTGCTTATTGGTGTTTTCCAGGAAAAAGGCAATAAAGATTATTTTCAAATTGCTACTGCTGATAATGCCAAATTAGTATTGGAAAATGCAGTGACTGTAACAGGTTTGCCTCCGGTTAATGTGTATGCAATTTCATATTCAAAAGGGATGCAAACTATTTTGCCTAACGCAAAAGGATTGTTTGTTGTTTTAGGCGCTGTGAAAAGCAATGAGAATTTGGTTGCTAGAAATGCCGAATTCCCTGATGGAAAACTGTGGAATCCAACGTTTATTGTGGAAGGATTCTCGGATGAAAAACCATTGTTCGAAATTATTGGCGGTGAGAACAAACCTGTAATTGATGAAGGAATGCCGGGAACCGAAGGAATTCAGGGTGGTTTTGAAGGCGGACGAGTGGTAAAAGTGGGCGATACCTATCATATGTTTCCAACCGAAAGAGCCGGAGAAGTGGGTGTAGAAATGTACTATGACCGAGTAAAAACTAAAATTGGGCATTGGACCAGTAAAGATGCGATTCATTGGAAACGCGAATCAACCATTTATCAAGCCAGCGGAACATACGCCATTACTGAAGATGACAATCCGATGAACGATCGTCGTGGGGCAATTTGGTCATATATGCCTGTTTTCAATAAAAAAGCAAATAAATGGTATGGTTATTATTTAGCTTATACGGTTCACAAAGAAATTCAGCCGAATCATTCTTTTGGACGTATTTGGCGTTGCGAGTCTACCGTCGACGGAATCAACGGAATTGGAGGTCCTTATAAAGATATGGGAATTATTATGGAACCAGGATTGGATTCTCAACCTTGGGAAGGACGTCAGGGAGTGGCTTCTTTTTTTCCGTATCAGGTTGGAGAAAAATTCTATGGTTTTTATAGCGGTGCTTATCCGTTTGAAAGTTGGAAAGATTATCCAAAAAAATCAGGGAAAGGCTGGTTTGTGGCTTTGGCCGAATCGAATAGTCTAGAAGGTCCTTGGACAAGATTGAATAAAGGGTTGAAACCTATTCAGTCGATACATCCTTTGTTTGTCGAAAACCCAATTGTGAGTCAATTGCCAAATGGTTTGTACATTGCCATTTTTGACGGAGGCCCTGACGGTTGGGGACATCATTTGCCTAATATGATGGGCTATTCATTGTCTAAAGATGGAGTGAATTGGTCGGAAGCACATTATTGGCCTATCGAAACTAAGGTTTCAAAATGGTGGGATATCATGCGTACGCCGTTATGTTTAATTCCTGAAGGGAACGATGTTTACACGATTGTTTATAATGCGATTGATTTGAAAAAAAGATTTCACCCGACTGGGATGGTGAAAGTGAAATTAAATAGAGAAGTGATGGAATCCCGATTAAAAGAATTGGAAAAGAAATAATAGTAACACAGATTAAACAGATTAGAGAAATAGCTACAGATATTAATATTTATTTCTCAAATTTCTAAAATCCGTGTTCCAAAAAATGACAATATTTTAAATGAAAACTACAATGAAATATCTTGTTTTGGGAATAGCCACTTTGTTGATAGCGAGTTGTGCTACACATTACAAAAAACGAGAAATCACCGATGGTGTAATGAATGAAATTTACAACGAAATCAAAACACCTTATAAATACGGATTGGTAATGGTGCCAACGGATAACTCGTATAAAATGGACTGTCCTTCTGTTTTTAGAAAAGACGGAAAATGGTTTATGACTTATTTGATTTATGACGGAAGAGGTTATGAAACTTGGTTGGCCGAGAGTAATGATTTATTGAATTGGAAACATTTAGGAAAAGTAATGTCTTTTTCTAAAGATGAATCGCATTGGGACGTGAACCAAAAAGCAGGATATATTTCATTGCAGGATCCAAGCTGGGGAGGTTCTTACAAATGGAATAAATACGATGGAAAATATTGGATGAGTTATTTTGGAGGAAACACAACTGGTTATGAAGCCGGTGTATTGTCAATCGGGATGGCTTATACTAAGGAATCACCAACAAAAGCACACGAATTTGAGCGTTTAGAAAAACCGGTTTTAACTCCAAAAGATACCAATGTAAGTTTTTGGGATAACAGTACGATGTATAAAAATTCAGTTATTGAAGATAAAGAACGCATGACCGGAAGCAAATTTATCATGTATTACAATGCCCGCGGTGACAGTTTGAATCCGGCTAAAGGGGCTGAGCGTATAGGTATGGCGGTTTCTAACGATATGAAAAATTGGAAACGTTACGGTAAAAAACCTTTGCTGAATCACCATAGAGGAATTACAGGTGATGCCTTTATTCAGCGAATCAACGATACCTGGGTAATGTTTTATTTTGGAGCTTTCTGGACGGGTTGGAATCAAGGTGCTTTTAACCGATTTGCAGTTTCGAACGATTTAGTAAACTGGAAAGAATGGAAAGGGGCTAATTTAATTGAATCGTCTGAGCCTTATGATAATATGTTTGCACACAAATCATTTGTAGTTAAGCACGACGGAGTAGTATATCATTTTTATTGTGCAGTAAATAAAGCTGAACAACGCGGAATTGCGGTGGCTACTTCTAAAGATTTGGGAAAAAGTGAATTGCATTTTGTTGCTCCACCTGAAAAGAAGAAAAAAAATTAGTTTAGTTAGCTGTTAATTCAAAAAATCTGCGAAAATCAGCTTAATCTGCGTGAAAAGAAATATGAAAAAAATTAAAATTATATTATTTGCACTTTTAGTTTCAGTGGCAGTCAATGCCCAACTGGTAACAGGTGAACCCGCTGGAGTACCACGAATTAAAGAAAAATATGTTGATACTCCCTGGGAAAATCCTATGATAACCAGTATGAACAGAGAACCGGCCAGAACTACGGGATATTCTTATGCGACGGTTGCTGATGCTTTGG
>JACCDQ011138181.1_pt1 | contig 11959 bp, 8 predicted proteins | sample 7446031 | NCBI WGS metagenome assembly JACCDQ01 (sample SAMN15323442, study PRJNA562643) | freshwater metagenome | isolation source: river surface water | place: USA:Blue River Watershed | collected 2017-08-17
CGGGCTGTTGGTGATCCACATCTTGGCGCCGGTCAGCTCGTAGCCGCCGGGCACCGAGCGCGCCCGCGTGACCATGGAGGCCGGGTCCGAGCCGTGGTTGGGCTCGGTCAGCCCGAAGCAGCCGATCCACTCGCCGCTGGCCAGCTTGGGCAGGTACTTCTGCTTCGTCGCCGCGTTGCCGAACTCGTGGATGGGCACCATCACCAGCGACGACTGCACGCTCATCATCGAGCGGTAGCCCGAATCCACGCGCTCCACCTCGCGGGCAATGAGGCCGTAGGACACGTAGTTCAGCTCCGCGCCGCCGTACTCGGCCGGGATGGTGGGGCCCAGCAGGCCCAGCTCGCCCATTTCTCGAAAGATGGCCGCGTCGGTCGTCTCGTGGCGAAAGGCGTCGCGCACGCGGGGCCGCAGCCGGTCGGCGCAATAGGCGGCGGCGGCGTCGCGCACCATGCGCTCCTCGTCGCTGAGCTGCTCGTTCAGCAGCAGGGGGTCGTCCCAGTGAAAGCTGGCCTTGGGCGGCATGGCGTTGTCCTCGTGATCCAGGGGCGCCGATCGGGCGCGCATGGCGCCCAGTATTTCGCTGCAAGTCAATTCGTGTCCAATTCAAGAATTGACTTCGACGATTCGCAATGCCTATTGAACCGGTTGCCAACCGCGCCCTGGAATTCCGCCATCTGCGCTACTTTCTCGCCGTGGCCGAGGAGCTGCATTTCGGGCGCGCGGCGCAGCGGCTGGCCATCTCGCAGCCACCACTGTCAGTCGCCATCCAGCAACTGGAGGCCAGCGTCGGCGCCCGGCTGTTTGACCGCGACAGCAAGGGCGTGCGCCTCACGCCCGCGGGCGCGGCCTTCCGCAGCAGCGCAGCGGCACTGCTGACGCGCGCCGAGGAGGCCTGCGCGCAGGCGCGCGAGATGCAGGCCGGCGAGGTGGGCCGGCTGCGTCTGGGCTTCGTGGGCTCGACGCTGTTCAACGGCTTGTCAGGCTGGCTGCGGACCTTCCAGGCCAGCCACCCGCGGGTCGAGGTGGTCGTCATCGAATTGAACTCGCAGGATCAGATCGAGGCGCTGCTGGGCGAGGAACTGGACCTGGGCCTCGTGCACACCGACCGCCTGCCCCCCGCCCTGGCCTGCGCGCCGCTGTATCACGAGCCATTTCTCGCCTGCCTGCCGGCCGAGCACCCGTTGGCCGGCCAGGAGCGCCTGCCGCTGGCCGCACTGAGCGACCAGCCCTTCATCCTGTTCTCCCGCAAGGGCTCGCCCGACTATCACGCCCGCATCGTCGACATCTGCCGGCGGCACGGCTTCGCACCGCGGCTGCAGCATGAAGGCCGGCACTGGCTGTCGGTGGTGTCGCTGGTGGCGCAAGGGCTGGGCGTCAGCATCGTGCCGGCGGCGTTCCGGCAGGCCGGCGTGCAGGGCGCGGTGTTTCGGCCGCTGCAGGAAGCCATCGAGCCCTCGGCCGTGTTCGCCGCCTGGCGGCGCGATGCCCCTGCCGTGCTGCGCGAGCATTTCCTGGCGGCGCGGCAGCCTTGACGCCTCTGTCGCGATCGCGCCCCATGTGATTTATGGCGCAGGGGTCACCATTGATTACAGCGACGAATCAGAACGCATGCTGCAATCCCGCCGCGCTGTGAAAAGGCCACTGCTGCGCCAACACCAGGCCAGGGCCGCCGAGCGCAAGGATGGGCCCGGACACCACAAGCAACACGGGGAATCTGATGGGGTCAAGGGTTTGCCGCTACGCGGCCATCATGTGCCTGGCCGCGCTCGCGGCCTGTGGCGGCGGCAAGGGCGCCGACAGTGCCAGTAGCGCCGGCGGCACGGGCAGCAGCACGGCAGCCGGCGGCACCGACGCCAGCGTCGCAGCGCCCCACACCGTCGCCACGCCGGAGGAAGCCTCGCGCTTTCTTGCGCAAGCCACCTTCGGGCCCAATGCCGCCAGCATCGCGGCACTGAAGGGCGGCACGATCGAAGCCTGGCTGAACGCCGAGTTCGCCAAGCCCCAGAAGCTGCATGCCGACACGACCAACGCCATCCTCGCGTCGCTGAACAAGCAGGTCGAGAACGACTTCTACGGCAGCTGGTGGACGCAGGCCGTCACCGGCGACGATCAGCTCCGCCAGCGCGTGGCGTTCGCGTTGTCGCAGATCATGGTCGTGTCCTTCGACCTGGTCACGCTGCGCTCGCAGGTGCAGGGCATGTCGGGCTATTACGACGTGCTGGGGCGCAACGCCTTTGGCAACTTCCGCACGCTGCTCGAAGACGTGACGCTGAACCCGGCGATGGGCACCTGGCTGGCCATGCTGAAGAACCAGAAGGAGAACGCCAGCACCGGGCGCACCGCCGACGAGAACTACGCGCGCGAGGTGATGCAGCTGTTCACGATCGGCCTCTACAAGCTCAACGCCGATGGCAGCACGGTCATGAGCAACGGCGAACCGGTCGAGACCTACACCAACGACGACGTCACGGGCCTGGCCAAGGCGCTGACGGGCTGGAGCTGGGGCGGGCCGGACAAGTCCGCCAACCGGTTCTTCGGGCGCAACGGCGTACTGGCTGCCGATCGCTGGCAGATCCCGATGCAGAGCTACCCGGACTATCACTCCACCGCCACCAAGACCTTCCTCGGCGTGACGACCGCAGGCGGTCCGGAGGCCGACCTCAAGGTGGCGCTGGACACCTTGTTCAATCACCCAAATGTCGGCCCCTTCATTGGCAAGCAGTTGATCCAGCGCCTGGTGACCAGCAACCCTTCGCCGGCCTACGTCGCCCGCGTGACGGCCGCGTTCAACAACAACGGCAGCGGCGTGCGGGGCGACATGAAGGCCGTGATCCGTGCCGTCCTGCTCGACGACGAGGCACGCGACGTCGGCACCGCCTACTCCCAGCAGCCGGGCTTCGGTCGAGTCCGCGAGCCGGTGCTCAGGCTGGCCCACTGGATGCGCAGCTTCGAGGCCGCCGCCCCGACGGGCTTCTACAACTTCGGTTCGACCGACGCCACGCTGGGCATGACGCCGATGAACTCTCCGTCGGTATTCAACTTCTACCGCCCCGGCTATGTGGCGCCTGCCTCCAAGAGCGCGGCCGCCGGTCTGGTGGCGCCTGAGCTGCAGATCACCCACGAGACCTCGGTCGCGAAGTACCTGAACTTCATGGACGACGTGGTCAGCAACCGGCTGGGCAACAACGGCAACAAGATCACGGCCGCCTACACCGCCGAGCGCGCGCTGGCCGACACGCCCGCGGCACTGGTGGACCGCGTCATCCTGCTGCTCAACGCTGGCGCCATGCCGGCCGCCAAGCGCCAGGCCATCGTCGATGCCGTCGCCGACATCGCCGTGCCGACCAACAACGACACGAAGGCCGCCGCCGCGCGCAACAACCGCATCTGGCTTGCCGCCCACCTGGTGCTGGCCTCGGCCGACTACATCGTGCAGAAGTGAGCAAGACCATGACGCCCACCTCCAACGCCTCGCGCCGCGAATTCCTGCGGCGCGCCGCCGCGCTGTCCTCGCTGGGCACGGCCGCCCCGTTCGCGCTCAACCTCGCCGGCCTCGGCGCCGCCTCGGCACAGTCCGCCACCGATTACCGCGCCATCGTCTGCCTGTTCATGTTCGGCGGCAACGACCAGAACAACACCATCGTGCCGTACGACAGCACGTCTTACGCGGCCTATCAGGCCGCGCGCGGTGGCCTGGCCCTGCCCTACGGCAATTTGCTGGAGATCGCGCCTGCCACGTCGCAAGGCGGCGGGCGCCGCTTCAGCGTGCCGGGCGAGATGGCCGAGTTGCAGGCACTGTTCGCGGGCAAGAAGGCCGCCGTGCTGGCCAACGTCGGTCCCATCCTGACGCCCACGACGCTGGCCGACTTCAAGGCCCAGCGCCACCTGCCGGGCCGCCTGTTCTCGCATAACGACCAGGTCTCCACCTGGCAGGCCTACCAGCCCGAAGGCGTGCGCGTGGGCTGGGGTGGGCGCATCGGCGACCTGCTCATGGGTCAGAACAGCGACGTCACGTTCACCTCCGTGTCTGCCAACGGCAATGCGGTGCTCATGTCCGGCAACACGGTGCTGCAGTACCAGATCTCGTCCGCCGGCGCGATCAAGATCGACACCGCTTCGGGCAGCCCGTTCGGCTCGACGAAGGCGGCCGCGGCGCTGCAGCTGCTGAGCATGGCCGGCGGCAGCAACCTGCTGGAGCAGGACCAGGCAGCAGTGGTCAAGCGCTCCTATGCCGCAGCAGACAAGGTCACCACGTCGCTGGCCGGCTATCCGGTCACCGACGCTGCATTTGCACTGCCCACCGCCCTGGCGGCCGACGGCCTGGCGCTGCAACTGCAGGTCGTGCTGCGCATGATGGCCGCGCGCAACGTGCTGGGGGCCAAGCGTCAGGTGTTCTTCGTGGGCCTGGGCGGTTTCGACACCCATGACGATCAGTTGACGCGGCAGCCGGGGCTGCTGGCGCGCGTCTCCAAGGCCATCGACTATTTCTACCGGGGCACGGTCAGCCTCGGTATCGAGAACCAGGCCACGCTGTTCACGGCGTCCGACTTCGGCCGCACGCTGGCCAGCAACGGTGACGGTTCCGACCACGCCTGGGGCGCGCACCATTTCATCGTGGGCGGCGCCGTCAAAGGCGGCGACATCTACGGCAGCATGCCCGAGGCCCGCATCGGCACGGCCGCCAACCCGCACCCGCTGGACACCGGGGGCGGCCGTTACATCCCGACCACATCGGTGGACCAATACGCGGTGACGCTCGCGAGCTGGATGGGGGTATCGGCCAGTGACTTCAACCTCGTCGCCCCGAACATCGGCAACTTCAGCACGCCCACATTGAATTTCCTCTGAGCGATAACTACACAACAAAGCGGCGCAACCTTCACGGGTCGCGCCGTTTTCTTTTTTGAAATCTGTCTTCTGACACTTGCCGCTCCGCCGCAGGCTCTACCGCCGAACGCCGGGTAACAAATTCAAGCGATCCAGCGATGCGATATCGCAGGAACAGCTGGTTACCGCATGCTGAAATGGTTAGCTCACAGCCTCCGGCCGCAACCGCCTGGGGCTCCCATCACACTGCCACTAACCGCCCCTTGAAGCGGACGTGCGCAGCGAGGAGTGTTCATGCATCCCATTCGCACATTCACGACACGCATCCTGCTTGGCGCGCTGCTCGCGGCCGGCCTGGTTTCTGAGTCGGCGTTGGCCGACATCGTCGTCGGCCAGACCGCCGGCCACAGTGGCACGGTCGCGTCCAGCGTCAAGGAAACCACGCAAGGCGCCAAGCTGTATTTCGACATCGTCAATGCGGCTGGCGGCGTCAACGGCCAGCGCATCACGCTGGTGTCGTTGGACGACAAGTTCGACCCCAAGCTGGCGGCTGCCAACGCCAAGATGCTGATCGACCAGGGCGTGATCGCGCTGTTCCTGACGCGCGGCACACCCCACACGCAGGCCATCATGCCGCTGCTGGCCGAGCACAAGGTTCCGCTCGTCGCCCCGTCCACGGGCGCCATGGTGCTGCACAAACCGGTGAACCCCTGGCTGTTCAACGTGCGAGCCACCTATCAGCGCGAGGCCGAGCGCTCCATCGAGCACCTGAGCCTGATCGGCATCGAGCGCATTGCGCTGGTCCAGGTGGACGACACTTTCGGAGACGACGCCGTTCAAGGCGCACTGGCCGGCCTTACGAAGACCAACAAGACCGCCGTCGCGCACGAGAAGTACGACCGCGCCAAGCCGGACTTTGCCGCCATCGTGCCCCGTGTGATGGCCAAGCAGCCGCAGGCCGTGCTGTTCCTGGGCTCGGGCTCGGCCGTCGTGCAGGGCATGAAGGCGGTGCGCGCCACCGGGTCGACGGCGCAGCTCGTGACCCTGTCCAACAACGCCTCCGCCGGGTTCATCAAGGACCTGGACGAAGTCGGCCGCGGCGTCATCGTGAGCCAGGTCTTCCCTTACGAGCGCTCGCTCACCAAGCCCGTCATCAAGGAGGCGGCAGAAGCGGCGCAGCGTGCCGGCGTCGAACTGACGCCCACGGGCGTGGAAGGCTTCATTTCCGCCAAGTTGCTGGTGGAAGGTTTGAAGCGAGCCGGCAATCAGCCCACCCGTCAGAGCCTGCGCACGGCCCTCGAGAAGCTGAACCATCTGGACCTCGGCGGCGTCGAGATCGGCTACAGCCCGACCGACCACACCGGGCTCGACTACGTGGACCTCGCCATCGTCGACCAGAACGGCAAGTTCCGCCGCTGACAGACCCCGCCGGCGCCTGCCGGCGCACCCCGTGCACAGCTGACGCTGCAACTGAGCGAATGACGCAAACAATCGTGACAATTCGTTTCCACGCTTGCAGCAGGTTGACGCGCGTTTGGGGGGTTGACTGACGGCCTCAGTGCTGCAAAGCAACCCATTCACGACGCGGCAGTGAGACGCCGCGCCGTGGACCGCAACAACACCCTGCCGACACCCCGCCGCGCGACAAGCCCCATCAGGCGGGCTTTGTCGGCCGACGGCACCGCTTGCAGACCGCCGCCGACATGGCCGCCGGCCTGCGGCACGACAGGTTTCGAGCGCCGCAAGCGCCTCTTCGCAAGGTGCCATTCGTCACGCCACGCCAACCTGCGCCGCGCTGAAACACCGCACTACACCTTGGCCGGCAAGCCTCGCGGCACCCAACCCTAGACTGCCGTTCCCCGTTGACCTCATGCAGCGCGTGCAGGCGTCGATTTATTCGCGCCACCGGCAACGGCATGCGGCACTCGCTGCTGCATGCCGGGTCGGAGCATGCTCGAATGCTGCGCTTTCACGGCTCAATACCCTGAGCCCCCACGCCACACACCTCCGCCAAACACCAAGGGCGGATGGCTCCCGGAGACAACAATGAAGCCTTCACGGCAATTCGCCCATCGCGCCCTCGCCGCCCTGCTGGTCGCCACCGGCCTGCTTGGCACCGCACAAGCTGAAATCATCATTGGCCAAACCGCCGCCATCACCGGCCCGGTGGCCGCCAGCGTCAAGGAAGTGACGCAGGGCGCGTCGATGTACTTCGACGCCGTGAACGCCGAAGGCGGCATCCAGGGCGAGCGGATCAAGCTGGTGTCGATGGACGACAAGTTCGACCCCAAGCTGTCGGCCGCCAACGCCAAGATGCTGATCGACAGGGGCGCCACGGCGCTCTTCCTGACGCGCGGCACACCGCACACACAGGCCGTGCTGCCCCTGCTCACCGAGTACAAGATCCCGCTCGTGGCTCCCTCCACCGGCGCCATGATCCTGCACAAGCCCGTGCTGCCATGGGTCTTCAACGTGCGCGCCAGCTACCAACGCGAGGCCGAGCGCGCGATCGAGCATCTGAGCCTGATCGGCATGACGCGCATCGCCATCGCGCAGGTCAATGACTCCTTCGGTGACGACGCCGCTCAGGGCGCGCTGTTCGGCCTGGCCAAGACCAACAAGCAGGCCGTCTCCCATGTGAAGTTCGACCGCAACAAGCCGGAGATGGAGTCTGTCGTCAACACCGTGCTGGCCACGCAGCCGCAGGCGGTGCTGTTCATCGGCACCGGCGCGGCCGTCGCCGAAGGCATGAAGGCCGTGCGGGCCAAGGGCTCCACGGCCCAGTTGGTCACGCTGTCCAACAACGCCTCGTCCGGCTTCATCAAGGACCTGGGCGACATCGGCCACGGCGTCATCGTCAGCCAGATCTTCCCGTACGAGCGCTCCATCGCCAAACCCCTCATCAAGGACGCGATGGAAGCGGCACGCAAGACTGGCGTCGAACTCACCCCCAGCATGGTCGAAGGCTACGCATCGGCCAAGGTGCTCGTGGAAGGCCTCAAGCGCGCCGGCAAACAGCCCACGCGCGAAGGCCTGCGCAAGGCGCTTGAAACCATCGGACGCTTTGACCTGGGTGGCGTCGAGGTCGGCTACAGCGCCACCGACCACAGCGGCATGGACTACGTGGATCTGGCCATCATCGACCAGTCGGGTAAATTCCGGCGCTGAGCTCGCGGGGCCCTTGAGGCCCCTTTCCTTTTTTGCTCCCGCCGCAAGGCGGGATGTCGCCCACGGAGGCCCCACATGACGTCCACCCGGCACTTCACCCGCCGAATCATCGCTACCGCCTTTGCCGCAGTGGGCCTGCTGGCCACGGCAAGGGCCGATATCGTCATCGGGCAAACCGCCGCCATCACGGGCCCGGTGGCCAGCAGCGTCAAGGAAGTGACGCAGGGCGCCAAGATCTACTTCGACAGCGTGAACGCCGCGGGCGGCGTCGGCGGCCAGAAGATCAGCCTCGTGTCGCTGGACGACAAGTTCGACCCCAAGCTCTCCGCCGTCAATGCGCGCAAGCTCATCGACCAAGGCGTGCTGGCCCTGTTCCTGACCCGCGGCACGCCGCACACCCAGGCGGTGCTGCCGCTGCTGGCCGAGCACAAGATCGCCCTCGTCGCCCCGTCGACAGGCGCCATGGTCCTGCACAAGCCGGTCAACCCCTGGTTGTTCAACGTCCGCGCCTCCTACCAGCGCGAGGCCGAGCGCGCCATCGAGCACATGGGCGTGATCGGCGCGACGCGCATCGCCATCGTCCAGGTCGACGACTCCTTCGGCGACGACGCTGCCGCCGGCGCGCTGGCGGGCCTCGCCAAGGCCAAGACCGCGCCGGTGGCCCACGAAAAATACGGCCGTGACGCGCCGACGCTCGGGCCGATCGTCGACCGTCTGATCGCCAAGCAGCCGCAGGCCGTGCTCTTCATCGGCACGGGCGACGCGGTGGCACACGGCATGAAGGCGCTGCGCGCCGGCGGCTCCACGGCGCAGCTGATCACGCTGTCCAACAACGCCTCGTCGGGCTTCATCCGTGACCTGGGCCCCGTGGCGCGCGGCGTCATCGTGAGCCAGGTCTTCCCGCATGAGCGCTCCATCGCCCATCCGCTGATCAAGGACGCACTGGAAGCCTCGCGCAAGGCCGGCCTCGAGCTCACGCCCAGCATGGTGGAAGGCTACGCATCGGCCAAAGTGCTGGTCGAAGGCCTGCGCCGCGCGGGCCCCAAGCCGACCCGCCAGTCGCTGCGTGACGCCATGGACGGCATGAAGCGCTTCGACTTGGGCGGCATCGAGCTGAGCTACACGCCGGCCGACCACAGCGGCCTGCAGTACGTGGACCTGGCCATCCTCGACGAGACCGGCAAGTTCCGGCGCTGAAGCGGCGCGGCCTTGCCGGGCCGCGAAATTGCCGGCGGGCGATTGACACCGCGTTGGAATTCACCGACACCATGACCTTGCTGCCGCAGCTATGGTGTCGCCCGCCATGCCTTCCTCCGCCGCTCCCGTCTTCGCTCGTGCATCCGCGCCCCGCCTCTGGGACATCTCACCGCTGGTCGCGCCGGATGCACCGATCTTCCCCGGCGACGAGCCCTACCGCCTGACCTGGACGGCGCGGCTCACGCCGAGCTGCCCCGTCAACCTCAGCGCGATGACGATGTCGCCCCACGTGGGCGCCCACGCAGACGCGCCGCTGCACTACGCCAACGATGCGCCCGCCATCGACGAGGTGCCGCTGGACACCTACCTCGGCCGCTGCCGCGTCATCCATGCGATCGGCGCGGCGCCGCTGATCCTCGTCGAGCACCTGCGCCACGCCGAGGCCGAGGCCGAGCTGCCGCCGCGCGTGCTGGTGCGCACGCTGGCCCGGGCCGACACCCACTGGAACCCCGGCTTCAGCGCCTACGCGCCCGAGGCCGTGGACTGGCTGGCCGCGCGCGGCGTGAAGCTCATCGGCATCGACACGCCCAGCGTCGACCCGGCCGACTCCAAGGCGCTGCACAGCCACCAGCAACTGCGCCGCCACGACCTGCGCGTGCTGGAGAACCTCGTGCTCGACGATGTGCCCGAGGGCGACTACGAGCTGATCGCCCTGCCGCTCAAACTCCAAGGCGCCTGTGCCAGCCCGGTGCGCGCCATCCTGAGGGACCTGCCATGAATCTCGACGATGCGAACCGCCTCGACGCGGCCGACCCGCTGCGCGCCCTGCGCGAGCTCTTCACGCTGCCGGAGGGGCTGACCTACCTGGACGGCAATTCCCTGGGCGCCCTGCCCCGCGCCACCCCGGCGCGGCTGCAGCACGCCGTCGAGCAGGAATGGGGGCAAGGCCTGATCAAGAGCTGGAACAGCGCGGGCTGGATCGACCTGCCGCGCCGCCTCGGCGACCGGCTGGCGCCCTGGCTGGGCGCGCGCCCGGGCGAGGTGCTCGTGGCCGATTCCACGTCGGTCAACCTCTACAAGGTGCTGCACGCCGCGCTGCAGCTGCAGCAGGGCCAGCGCAAGGTCATCGTCAGCGAGCGCAGCAACTTCCCGACGGACAACTACATCGCGCAGAGCGTGGCGCGCGCGCACGGCGGCGAACTCATCCTCGTCGAGCAGCCCGAAGAAATCGCACCGCTGCTGGACGAACGCTGCGCCGTGCTGATGCTCACGCACGTCAACTACCGCACCGGCCGCATGCACGACATGGGCCTGCTGACGCGCTGGGCCCAGCAAGCCGGCGCGCTCGCCGTGTGGGACCTGGCGCACAGCGCCGGCGCCGTGCCCATCGACCTGCTGGGCACCGCCGCCGACTTCGCCATCGGCTGCGGCTACAAATACCTCAACGGCGGCCCCGGCGCGCCGGCCTTCGTCTGGATGCACCCGCGCCACGACGGCCAGATCTGGCAGCCGCTCACCGGCTGGCTGGGCCATGCCTCGCCGTTCGACTTCGACAGCGACTACCAGCCCGCCCCCGGCATCCAGCAATACCAGTGCGGCACGCCGCCGCTGCTGTCGATGACGGCGCTGGACACCGCGCTGGATGTCTACGACGCGGCCCACAAGCTCGGTGGCATCCGCGCGCTGCGCAACAAGTCGCTCGCGCTGACGGAGGCCTTCATGGGCGCCGTGGAAGAGCGCGTGCCGGGTGCGGCCATCGCCACGCCGCGCGACGCAGCGCTGCGCGGCTCGCAGGTGTCGTTCGCGCTGCCGCGCGGCACCGATGGCTACGCCGTCATGCAGGCGCTGATCGCCCGTGGCGTCATCGGCGACTTCCGCGCGGGCGATCCAGAGCTGCTGCGCTTCGGCTTCGCGCCGATGTACAACGGCTTTGCCGACGTCGTGCGGGCCGTGGACGCGCTGGAGGACATCGTCGCGACACGGGCCTGGGACCGCCCCGAGTTCATCAGCCGCTCCAAGGTCACCTGAGCCATGTCGACCGTCGAACACCACGGCGCCCAGCTCGATTTCTCGCGGGACATGAGCTATGGCGACTACCTGCAGCTCGATGCCATCCTGAACGCGCAGACCCCGCTCTCGCCCGACCACAACGAGATGCTGTTCATCGTGCAGCACCAGACATCCGAGCTGTGGATGAAGCTGATGCTGCACGAGCTGCAGGCCGCCGTCGCCAACGTCGCGGCCGACCGCCTGCCCGAAGCCTTCAAGATGCTCGCCCGCGTGTCGCGCATCATGGAGCAGCTCGTGCACGCCTGGGACGTGCTCGCAACGATGACGCCACCGGAGTACAGCGCCATCCGCCCCTACCTGGCCAAGAGCAGCGGCTTCCAGAGCGCGCAGTACCGGCGCATCGAGTTCGTGCTGGGCAACAAGAACCCGGCCATGCTCAAGCCCCACGAACACCGGCCCGACCTGCTGGCGCAGGTCCGGCAAGCCTACGAGGCGCCGTCGCTGTACGACGAGGCGATCCAGCTCATGGCCCGCCGCGGCGTCGCCGTGCCGGCCGCCCATCTGCAGCGCGACTGGACCCAGCCCCATGTGGCCAGCGACGGCGTGAAGGCCGCTTGGCTGAGCGTCTACCGCGACCCGCAACAGCACTGGGACCTCTACCAGCTCGGCGAGAAGCTCACCGACCTGGAAGACGCCTTCCGGCTCTGGCGCTTCCGCCACGTCACCACGGCGGAACGGGTGATCGGCTTCAAGC
>JACCDQ010773563.1_pt1 | contig 11958 bp, 11 predicted proteins | sample 7446031 | NCBI WGS metagenome assembly JACCDQ01 (sample SAMN15323442, study PRJNA562643) | freshwater metagenome | isolation source: river surface water | place: USA:Blue River Watershed | collected 2017-08-17
GCAATTCAAGGCGGGGCGTCTGCCCGTGTGCCGGACGCACCACATGCGCTTGCCCCAGCAAGGTCAAGCGCTCGCCGTCACCGGTGGCAATGCCCTGGCGGGCCGTGCCACGCATTTCAACCCCTTCTTCGTTGACCGCCGAGAAGCGCACCGCGTCAATGTGCAATTCATCGCTGTCGGGGTAATGCCGGGCCTTGTCACCCCACACCGTCCGGATGCTTCGGCCCTGCGCATCGAAGACCTGGGTGGAAAAACGCTCCAAATGGTAGTCAGGGTCCTGGCGGACCTGGCCTTGGGAAGGCGCCCTCCAGAGGTCGGGCATGCTGCGCACAAGCCACCAGCTGCCCATGGCCAGCAACAGCATCACCAGCAAAGGCAGGTACATCGTGAGGCGGTCCAGCCCGCGCCGCAACGCCAGCCAGGATGTCATGCCGAGGGACCCTTGTGCGCCGACACCCCGACCTGGGCCAGCAGGCGCGCATAGTGGCCGCCGGCCACCAGCAGCAAGTCACAAAAGGCACGTGCAGCGCCTTCGCCGCCGCGCTCGGCGGTCACGTGGTGCGCCACGGCTTTGTTCTGGGCATGTGCATTGGCCGGCGCGCACGCGAAGGCCACGCGCTGCATCACCGGCAAATCCGGCCAGTCGTCGCCCATGGCGGCGGCCTGCGACCAGTCCAGCCCCAGTTCAGCGAGGATTTCCTCGGCTGCCGGGCGTTTGTCTTCGGTGCCAAAGCGGGCGTGTGTGATGCCCAGCGCCTTCATGCGCAAGCGCAGCGGTGCCGAGTCGCGCCCAGTGATCACCACCGGCGTGATGCCCGCCTGCTGCAGCAGCTTGAGGCCTTGCCCATCGAGCACCGAAAAGCGCTTGAGCGCTTCACCCTGGGCGTCGAAGTACAGGCCCCCATCTGTCAGCACGCCATCCACATCGAAAAACGCGACACGGATGCCCTGCGCCAGCAGCAGCAGCTCGGGAGGCCAAGAGAGCACGGGCACCAGCGGCTGCATCAGATCACCTTGGCCCGCATCAGGTCGTTGGTGTTGAGGGCGCCGCACAGCAGCCCGTCCGCGTCCACCACCAGCAGGCTGGTGATGCGGTGTTTTTCCATCATTTCCGCCGCCTCGACCGCCAGCGCATCACGCCGGATGGTGCGCGGATGCGCGTGCATGACCTCAGCGGCCGTCAGGGCACGCAGGTCTTGGCCTTTTTCGATCAGGCGGCGCAGGTCGCCATCGGTGAAGACGCCCACAGCACGGCCCGTCGCATCGACCACAGCAGAGGCGCCCAGCCCTTTGTGGCTCATCTCTCGCATGAGTTCGCTGAAGCCAGCTTGCGGGGACACACGGGGCACCTGATCTCCGACACGCATCACATCGCCCACGTGCGTCAACAGGCGCCGACCCAGGGAGCCGCCAGGGTGCGAGCGCGCAAAATCTTCGGGCTTGAAGCCACGGGCATCGAGCAGTGCGACCGCCAAAGCATCGCCCAGGGCGAGCTGCGCGGTGGTGCTGGCGGTCGGTGCCAGGTTCAGCGGGCAGGCCTCTTTCTCAACCGAGCTGTCGAGCACAACGTCTGCGTGCTGCGCCAGCGACGACTGCAGCCCACCGGTCATGGCGATCAGCGGAATGCTCTGGCGTTTGAGCACCGGCAAAATGGCCACGAGCTCATCGCTCTCGCCGCTGTTGGAAATGGCCAGCACCACATCGACCACTTTGATCATGCCCAGGTCGCCGTGGCTGGCTTCGCCCGGGTGCACAAACATGGCCGGTGTGCCGGTGGACGCCAATGTGGCGGCGATCTTGCGGCCAATGTGCCCACTCTTGCCCATGCCAGTGACCACCACGCGGCCCTGGACATGGAGCATCATCTCCACGGCGCGCACGAAACGGTCGTCCAGTCGGGCCTTCAGGTTCTGCAATGCAGCCGACTCGATGTCGAGCGTGTCGCGGGCCAACTGCAGCAAAGTGGGGGCAGAAATGGTCATTTGGACATTTTATCGGGCGGCTTGATGCAGGGAAAACCGCAGCCAAATACTGTCTTTGCTCCCTCAAAGCGACACATTCCGTTGGTAGGATCAAGGCATGAATGCGTTGGAGCTGACCCTGCTGTACCTGCTGGCCGCCGTGTTGGGTGTGGTGGGCTGCCGCATGCTGCGCCTGCCGCCCATGCTCGGCTACCTCGCGGTCGGTGTCGTCATCGGTCCCAACGCATTGGCACTGGCCCACAATTCTTCAGGCATCCAGCACCTGGCCGAATTCGGCGTGGTGTTCCTGATGTTCGTGATTGGGTTGGAGTTCAACCTGCCCAAGTTGCGCTCGATGCGCCGGCATGTGTTTGGCCTGGGCCTGCTGCAGGTGACGCTCACCTTGGTCATCGTCACTTTTGCTTCACTGTTCCTGGCCACGCTGGCCCCCACCCTGTGGAAGATGGAGTGGCACACCGCGCTGGCCTTGTCGGGGGCCATGGCCATGAGCAGCACGGCCATCGTCGTCAAGCTGATGGCCGACCGGCTCGAACTTGAATCCGAACACGGCAAGCGCGTCATGGGCGTGCTGCTGTTCCAAGATCTGGCCGTGGTGCCACTGCTGGTGGTGATCCCGGCCCTGGGTTCTCCCGCCAACGAGCTGGCCTGGGAACTGGGCAAGGCCAGCCTGAAAGCCGCTGTGTTGATCACCCTGCTGCTGACCGGCGGGCAACGGCTGATGCGCTGGTGGCTCACGCTGGTGGCTCGGCGCAAGAGCGAAGAACTGTTTGTGCTCAACCTGCTGCTGGTCACGCTGGGCCTGGCCTGGCTGACCGAGTTGGCCGGCCTGAGCCTGGCGCTGGGTGCCTTCATCGCCGGCATGCTGATTTCAGAGACCGAATACAAGCACCAGGTGGAGCTGGACATTCGGCCTTTCCACGATGTGCTGCTGGGCCTGTTCTTCATCACCATCGGCATGATGCTGGACTGGCACATCGTGTTGGAGCGCTGGCCACTGGTGCTGGTGCTCCTGACGTTGCCCGTCTTGTTCAAGCTGGTGCTGGTGGCGGGTCTGGCCCGTGCCTATGGCGCCAGCAATGGCGTGGCCTTGCGCACCGGCCTGTACCTGGCCCAGGCGGGTGAATTCGGTTTTGTGCTGCTCACACTCGGCTCGCAAAGCGGGGTGATTCCGCCTCAGCTGCTCAATCCGGTGCTGGCGAGCATGGTGCTGTCGATGTTGGCAACGCCCTTCATCATCTTGCACAGCAACACGATCGTGATGAAGCTGGTGGCCAGTGAATGGCTGCAACAGTCGCTGCAGATGACCACCATCGCGCGCAAGTCGATCAACACCAGCAAGCACGTCATCATCTGCGGTTACGGCCGCACGGGCCAGAGCCTGGCGCACATGCTGGAGAAGGAAAACATCCCCTACATGGCGCTCGACCTGGACCCCGACCGGGTTCGCCAGGCCGCCGCTGCGGGCGACTCGGTGGTGTTCGGCGACGCAGGGCGTCTGCAGTCGCTCATGGCCGCAGGCCTGGCCCGTGCCAGTGCGGTGGTGGTGACCTACCTGGATGTGCCTGCCGCCATGAAGGTGCTTGGCCACACCCAAAGCCACGCCCCCCAGGTGCCTGTGATCGTGCGCACCCAAGACGATCTGGACCTTGAAAAGCTGCAGCAAGCCGGCGCCGCCGAAGTGGTACCCGAAGCACTCGAAGGTTCGCTCATGCTGGCCAGCCACGCGCTGGCCCTGGTGGGTGTGCCCATGCGCCGCGTGATCCGCGCCGTGCAAGACCAGCGCGATGCGCGCTACAACCTGCTCAAGGGTTACTTCCACGGCAGCGACGACGACACCCTCGAAGAAGCCGAACACGAACGCTTGACCACGGTGACTTTGCCGCTGGCCTCGCCCTGGCTCGGGCAGAGCGTGGCCGAACTGAACTTCCATGCCATGGGCGTGCGCCTGGTCAGCCTGCGCCGCGCCAACGGCAAAAACGACACCGTGCACGAACAGACCCTGCTGCAGGCCAACGACACACTGGTGATGTCGGGCACCGCGCGCACCTTGGCGGTGGCCGAAGACAAATTGCTGAAAGGCTGAGCCCATGACGGCGATGAACGTCCACGAATTCCTCAAGGCCCACATCCGCACAGTGCCTGACTGGCCGGCACCGGGCGTGCAGTTCCGCGACATCACCCCGCTGCTGCAGGAACCACGCGTGTTCCGCGTGCTGATTGACGCCTTCGTGCACCGCTACATGGACCCTGCCCTGCGGCCCGATGTGGTGGCCGGACTGGATGCGCGCGGCTTCATCTTGGGGTCGGTCGTGGCTTACGAATTGGGCCTGGGCTTTGTGCCCATCCGCAAGAAAGGGAAACTGCCCTTCACCACGGTGGAAGAGACCTACGAGTTGGAATACGGCAGCGCCACGGTTGAACTGCACACCGATGCTGTCAAACCGGGCCAGCGCGTGCTGCTGATCGACGACCTGATCGCCACCGGAGGCACCATGATGGCCGGCCGCAACCTGCTGGAAAAGCTCGGCGCCACCGTGCTGGAAGGCGCCGCCATCGTGGACCTGCCCGAGCTGGGCGGCTCACAGCGTCTGAAGGACGCCGGCCTGAAACTCTTCACCCTGGTGGAATTCGAAGGCCACTGATCAGGTCTTGGCCTGAACGCGGCGTGCGATCACAGCGCCCAGCACCACCATGCCCAAAGCCGACGCGGTGTAGGCCCATTCCACCCCTCCATGGTCTACGGTCTGGGCCACCAGCAACACCCCCGAGGATTGACCAAAGAACAGAAGGCATGCAAACAGCGTGACCGCGCTGCCCCGCGCATGCGGCGCCATCTGGGTGGCCTGGGTCTGCAAGGTGTTGTGCAACATGTAAAAACCCAAGCCCGCCGCCAAACACCCCAAGGCGGCCAGCACAGGGTGTTGGCCCCAGGCGAGCAACAGCAAGCCCACGGCCACCAGCGTGCTGCCCAACCGGGCCAGGCCCCGTTCACCAAACCAACCCAGCCAACGCCGGGCCATCTGGCTGTAGAACAGGCCTCCGATGCCGTACAGGGCCATCAGTCCACCGGCCACCGAAGCACTCAGGTGGAAATGCTGTACCAGCTGACTGGGCACAAAAGCCAGCGTGCCAAAAGCCATGGCGCCTTCCAAAGCCGTCACGGCAAGAACCCAGCGCACACGGGGCACACGCAACAGACCGAGGCTGCCCAACGCGGCCTGCCAATAAGAGCCTTCGGTGTGCACCGGCGCCGCACGGCGCTGAGCCCCCATGCGCACGAACAGCAGCGCACTGGCGGTGGCAAACATGCACGACAGCACCCCAAACGCCATGCGCCAGCCCAGCGCTTCTGCCGCCCAGCCACCGAACCACTGACCGGCCATCATGCCGGTCACCGTTGCACTCATGAGTTTCGCCAGCGTCTCTTGCCGACGGTCATAGCTGACCTGATCACCCAGCCAGGCCATGCTCAAGGGAATGATGCCGGCCGCGCTGGCCCCCATGGCCGCCCGGGCCATGACCAGCAGCTGAAAATCCGACATCAGCGCCGTGATGGCGCTGAACACCGCACAGCCCAGCGCTGCCGCGTTGATGACCCGCAGCTTGCCCACGCGGTCGCCCAAGGGGCCATAAAACAGTTGCAGGCAGCCATAGGCCACGGCAAACGCAGAAATGACGCGCGACGCCTCGCCCACGCTGACTTGGAATTCTGTGGCCAACGCCACCAGCATGGGATCGCACACGCGCATGGACGCCATGCTGCTGAACGCAGCCAGACTGATGAGCCAAAGGCCTGGGGGACGGGAGGTGGACATGCAACGCGACAAAAGGACCAGCCGCGCAGTCTAGCGCAGGCCCTCTGGCTGTCGCGCACAAAGCAGACAAGCCTGCGACAAGCCCTTAGTCTGTGGCCATTGCCCCAACGGAGACCCCCATGAGCAACACCCCTGCACCACGACAGGACGACCGTGTCCCCTACGCCAAACCCCAGCCCTGGGGCATGGCCCCCGACATGGTGGTTCCCAATGTGCTGACCGACGACCCCTTGCTGTGGGCCCCCATGGCCGATGGCATCTGGTCCCGACCGATCCACCTGAACGTGACCGGCGGTTTCTACACCCACCTGCTCAAGGTCAAGCGCTCGGGCCTGCTGCAACGCCATCGCCATTCGGGCCAGGTGCACGCCTACGTCATGAAAGGCAAATGGCTGTACCTGGAGCACGACTGGGTCGCCGAAGAGGGCAGCTATGTGTTCGAGCCACCGGGTGAAACCCACACCCTGGTGGTGCCCGACGATTGCCAGGACATGGTCACCCTGTTCACCGTCTTTGGCTCGCTGATGTACGTCGACACACAGGGCAACGCCACCGGCTACGACGATGTGTTCACCCGCATCGACAAGTACCGCGCGCACTTCAAGGCTGTGGGGCTGGGTGAAGACTACGTGAAACGCTTCATGCGCTGACATGAAAAAGGCCCGCTGCAGCGGGCCTTTTTGTTGGGGATGCCACCGCTGTCAGAGCGGCTTCTTGATCAGGTTGGCGATCTCGCCGATCACACCACGGCGGAAGGCCAACACGCACACCACAAAGATCACGCCCTGCACCACGGTGACCCAGGCACCCAGTTGGGCCAGGTAGTTCTGCATGGTCACGATCACGGCCGCGCCAGCCACCGGGCCGAACAGCGTGCCCATGCCGCCCACCAGCGTCATCAGCACAACCTCGCCGGACATGGACCAATGCACATCGGTGAGCGAGGCCAGCTGGAACACCAGGGATTTGGTGGCGCCCGCCGTCCCGGCCAGTGCGCCGGAGATGACAAACGCCAGCAACTTGAAGGAGTCGGTGTCGTAGCCCAGCGAGGTGGCGCGGTCCTGGTGCTCGCGGATGGCCTTGAGGATCTGGCCAAAAGGCGAATGCACCACACGCCACAGCAGCAGGAACCCCGCCAAAAAGATGGCACACACGAACAGGTACATGTTGGTGTTGCTGGACAGGTCGACCAGACCGAACAACTGGCCGCGCGGCACCGCCTGGATGCCGTCTTCGCCACCGGTGAAGGGGGCCTGCAGGCAGAAGAAGAAAATCATCTGTGCCAGCGCCAGCGTGATCATGGCGAAGTAAATGCCCTGGCGACGGATGGCCAACTGCCCCACGATGTAGGCCAGCACAGCCGAGGTGCCCGTGCCCAGCAGCACGCAGATTTCTGGGTTCAGGCCCCAGACCTTGGCCGCATGCGCCGACACATAGCCGGCCGAGCCCAGGAACATGGCGTGCCCGAAGGACAGCAGGCCCCCAAAACCCAGCAGCAGGTTGAAGGCGCAGGCAAACAGTGCAAAGCACATCACCTTCATCAGGAACACCGGATAGACCCAGATCGGGGCCACGGCCAGGATCAGCACCATGACCGCAAAGGCCACCCACTGGTGTTTGTAGGACTTGGCCGACGAGGAGGCAGGAGTCGCTTGGGTCATGGCTTTACTTCTGGGTGCCGAACAGGCCGGCAGGCTTGATGAGCAGGACGATGGTCATGATCACGAAGATGACCACATTGGAAGCTTCGGGGTAGAACACTTTGGTCAGGCCCTCAACCAGGCCCAGACCGAAGCCGGTGACGATGGCGCCCATGATGGAGCCCATGCCACCGATCACCACCACCGCAAACACCACGATGATGAGGTCGGCGCCCATGGTCGGGTTGACCTGGTAGATGGGCGCAGCCATCACGCCGGCCAGCGCGGCCAGACCGACACCGAAACCATAGGTCAGCGTGATCATGCGCGGCACATTGATGCCAAACGCCTGCACCAGGCTGGGGTTCTCGGTGGCGGCACGCAGGTAGGCGCCGAGCTTGGTGCGCTCAATCACGTACCAGGTGGACAGACAGACCACCAGCGAGGCGACGATGACCCAAGCCCGGTACTTGGGCAGGAACATGAAGCCAGTGTTGAAGGCCCCCTGGAACACTTCGGGCACGGCGTAGGGCATGCCCGAAGAACCGTATTCGTTGCGGAACAGGCCCTGGATGATCAAGGCCAGACCGAAGGTCAACAACAAGCCGTAAAGGTGGTCGAGCTTGTAGAGCTGTTTGAGCATGGTGCGCTCGATCACCACCCCGGTCGCTCCGACCACGATGGGTGCCAGCAGCAAGGCCAGCCAGTAATTCACACCCAGTTTGTTCAGGCCCAGCCAGGCCACGAAGGCGCCCAGCATGTACTGAGCGCCATGGGTGAAGTTGATGATGTTCAGCAAGCCGAAGATCACGGCCAGTCCCAAAGAAAGCAGTGCGTAAAAGGACCCGTTGATGAGTCCGATCAGCAACTGCCCGAACAGCGCTTGCGAGGGAATGCCAAAAATTTCCATGGATCAATCGGCTTGCTTGAACGGTGCGCGGATTACTTCTTGACCAGAGGGCAGTCACCCTCGTTGATCGGACGGAAGGCTTCGTTGGCCGGAATGGTGGCGGCGACTTTGTAGTAGTCGTACGGACCCTTGGACTCGGAAGGCTTCTTCACTTCGAACAGGTAGGCCGGGTGGATCTTGCGACCGTCGGCACGCACCGTGCCTTTGCCAAACAAGATGTCATCGGTCGGCAGTTCTTTCATCTTGGCCACCACCTTGGCGCCATCGTCGGTCTTGGCCGCATCGACCGCTTTGAGGTAGTGCAGCACGCCCGAATACACGCCAGCGTGGTCGGCCGAAGGCATCTTGCCGCCATGGGCTGCGGCAAAGCGCTTGGACCAGGCGCGGGTGTTGTCGTTCAGATCCCAGTAGAAGGTTTCGGTCAGCAGCAGACCCTGGGCCTTGTCCAGACCCAGCGCGTGCACGTCGGGCAGGAAGACCAGCATGCCGGCCAGGTTCTGACCGCCCTTGACGATGCCGAATTCGGCCGCTTGCTTGATGGAGTTGATGGTGTCGCCACCGGCGTTGGCCAGGCCGATGATCTTGGCCTTGGACGATTGCGCCTGCAACAGGAAGGACGAGAAGTCTTGCGTCGGGAAGGGGGTGCGGACCTTGCCGACCACCTTGCCGCCGTTCTTGAGCACCACGGCTTCGGTGTCACGCTCCAGCGCGTGGCCGAAGGCGTAGTCGGCCGTCAGGAAGAACCAGGTGTTGCCACCGTTCTTGACGATGGCTTTGCCCGTGCCGTTGGCCAGCATCCAGGTGTCATACAGCCAGTGCACGGTGTTGGCGTTGCAGGACTTGCCCGACAGGTCGGCCGTGGCCGAGCCGGTGTTCACGTGCACCTTGTTCTTTTCCTTGGTGATCTGGGCAATCGCCAGACCCACAGACGAGGTGGGCACGTCGGCGATCATGTCGACCTTGTCGGTGTCGTACCACTGGCGGGCCACGTTGGAGCCGATGTCGGGCTTGTTCTGGTGGTCAGCGCCCACCACTTCAACCTTCAGGCTGCTCTTGGTGGCCTTGAGGTAGTCCTCGACGGCCATCTTGGCGGCCGTGACCGAACCCGGGCCGCCGATGTCGGCGTAAACGCCGGACATGTCGTTCATCACGCCGATCTTGACGATGCCGTCAGAAATTTGGGCCTGGGCCGAACCGGCGAATGCGGCCAGCGCGGCGGCGGCAAGAAGTTTGCGTTTCATGGTGTGTCTCCTGTCAGTGAAAAGAAAAATCAAACGCCAAGGTACTCGTGCAACATGGGCATCTTGGCTTGCAACTCCGACGCTGCAAAGCCTTCGATGATCTGTCCATGTTCCATCACGTAGAAGCGGTCGGCCAGCGGCGCGGCAAAGCGGAAGTTTTGCTCGACCATGATGATGGTGAAGCCCTTGGCCTTGAGCGAAAGGATCATGCGGGCCAGCGCCTGCACGATCACCGGGGCCAGGCCTTCGGAGATTTCGTCGAGCAGCAGCAACTTGGCGCCGGTGCGCAAGATGCGGCCCACGGCCAGCATCTGCTGCTCGCCACCCGACAGGCGCGTGCCCGGGCTGTTCTTGCGCTCGAGCAGGTTGGGAAACATCTCGTAGATTTCATTGAGGGGCATGCCGCCACTGGCGATTTCGGGCGGCAGCAGCAGGTTTTCCTCGCAAGACAACGAGGCGAAGATGCCCCGCTCTTCCGGGCAGTAACCGATGCCCAGCTTGGCGATCTGGTGGGGTGCCATGCTGACCGTCTCGCGGCCGTTGATGGTGATCGAACCGGTGCGCTTGCCCACCAGACCCACAATGGATTTGATGGTGGTGGTGCGGCCAGCGCCGTTGCGGCCCAGCAAGGTCACAACCTCGCCTTTGTGCACCGTCAGATCCACCCCGTGCAGGATGTGGGACTCGCCATACCATGCGTGCAGGTTGCTGATGCGCAGGAATTCGGTGGGCTCAGCCATGGGCACCCTCCAACGCGTTGTCGGTGCTGCCCATGTAGGCTTCGAGCACCTGAGGATTCTTCGACACCACTTCGTAGGGTCCTTCTGCAATCACTTGGCCGCGCTGCAACACGCTGATGGTGTCGGCAATGCTCGAGACCACATTCATGTTGTGTTCCACCATCAAGATGGTGCGGTTGGCGCCCACCTTCTTGATGAGTTGCGTGACGCGGTCCACGTCTTCGTGGCCCATGCCCTGGGTGGGTTCATCCAGCAGCATCAGCTCGGGGTTCATGGCCAGGGTGGTGGCAATTTCAAGGGCGCGCTTGCGGCCGTAAGCCAGTTCACCCGCGTGCACATCGGCAAACTCGGTCAAACCGACTTCATCGAGCAACTCCATGGCGCGGCCATTGAGCTGATCGAGCACCCGCTCGGAACGCCAGAAATGCAACGACAAGCCCGTGGACCGCTGCAGGGCAATGCGCACGTTCTCGAGTGCCGAGAGATTGGGGAAGGTGGCCGAGATCTGGAAGGAGCGCACCAGGCCGCGGCGGGCCACCTGGGCCGGCTTCTCGGTGGTGATGTCGTTCCCGTTGAACAGGATCTGCCCGCCCGTGGGGATCAGGAATTTGGTCAGCAGGTTGAAGACCGTGGTCTTGCCAGCGCCGTTGGGACCGATCAGCGCATGGATCTGCCCGCGCTGCACGCTCAGGTTGACACCGTTGACCGCGACAAAGCCCTTGAACTCTTTGACGAGGTTCCGGGTTTCGAGAATGAAATCTTTGGACATGAGGTACAGCAATAGGACGAAGCGCCCAGTTTGTAGACTAACCGGATTGCCCCCGCATTCTGGAGGGCGAGGGTCGGTTTTGTGTCATGGTTATCCCGGGGTTTGTCCCCGAAGCGTCTGACGCGGACGCAGCCGCTCAGACCAGCACCATGCCGCCATCGAGCAGGATGGACTGCCCGGTCATCCCCCGCGACGCATGGGACCCAAGGTACACCGCGAGCTGTGCGATCTCGTCGGGGTCGAGAATACGCCCCAGTGGCACCCGCGCCAGTGCCGCCTTGACCATTTCTTCGCCGCTCATGCCGGCGCTTTTGGCCACCTGCGCCTTGAGCTCTTCGACCATGTCGGTCTGCACAAAGCCCGGACAGATGGCATTGACTGTGACGGCAAACGGGCTGGCCTCCAGTGCCACACAACGTGTCAGACCCACCACCGCATGCTTGCTGGTGTTGTAAGCGCTCTGGTTGCGCGAACCCCATTTGCCCGCGGTGGACGCGATGTTGACGATGCGCCCGTGCCGCCGCGTCTGCATGCCGGGCAGCACCGCCTGCATGAAATGCAGCACACCGAAGAGGTTCACATCCAGCATGTCCTGAAAATCCTCGTCGGTGTAATCCAGAAAAGGTTTGGCACGGTAAACAACGGCGTTGTTGACCAGCACATCGACCCGCCCAAAACGCGCTTCGACTTGGGACACGGCTTCGAAGCTGGCCGCGCGATCGACCACATCTACGCCCAGCGTCATCAGCCGGTCATCGCCCAGCTGCAAACTGGCAGCCACTTCGGCCAACTTGTCGGTTTTCGTGGCGATCAGGCACAGGCCTGCGCCTTCGGCGGCATAAGCCTCGGCGATGGCGCGGC
>JACCDQ011506677.1_pt1 | contig 11958 bp, 9 predicted proteins | sample 7446031 | NCBI WGS metagenome assembly JACCDQ01 (sample SAMN15323442, study PRJNA562643) | freshwater metagenome | isolation source: river surface water | place: USA:Blue River Watershed | collected 2017-08-17
AGATGACCGTCGGTCGATTGAAAAGCTGCATTTACCCTCCGAGTAGAATGCAGCTATTGTATCAACTCGAGGTGGTGCGCTGAACCTGCAGCTTGGATAGCAGCTCAATCAGCGGATACGGTTCAGCCGATTTGAACCGTCGATGAAACTGCGGATGGTCGCACTTGACGAAGTCAGTGCAACCGTTCTTCGTCAACCACTTGGCGGCATTGTTGCCGAGCGCGATGACCGTGGACCATCGTTGCGCCGTCAGCACCGACGGATCGGTTGGAACGCCCTGCTTGGTTGCTGAGTTGATCCAGAGGAGTCGATCCTCAGTGATGCCATGAAGAACCATTTGCGCGGTGAGCCAACCACCGCTGTAGGTCTTCGAGTAGAACGGTGTGTTGTGATAGTCCTCGTCGTCCGGTGCCTTCGGTCCTGGACGGTCGCCAACGATGAGAATGTCCTTGCGGTCCTCAAGAATCTCGGTGTGTAGCCAGCCAACGTAGGTGTTGCGGCGCTCCACAAGCAGACGTGCGAACTGCCGCTGTTGGCGTTCAGTGAGATTCTTGTAGCTCATTACACTCGAATGACGATGTTGTCTGCTGAGAGCGTGTTGAGAACGTTGCCAAAGTCATCAACAATGTCGATGTCGGCGCCAACGTTGATGAACGCATTCGCGATAGCATCTGGGTCATCGCAGAAGACGTCCTCAATGGTGGACATCATCTCGAGCGCCGCTTGCTCGTATGGACGCGGTCCCAGCTTCGTGACGAACAGCACCGCGGCAATCAACTCCAGCTGATGTTGAGAGACACGAATGAGAATGTCGCCGGTGCCAGGCGCATCCATCATCATTTCGTCTTTTGAGTGGCGAGTTCGAATGGTCATCAGATGAATCCAACGGTGCGGCGGTTGAAGGACTTGCCGGAAGGTTGCGTGCTGAAGATTTCGGCAAGGGTGAACTGATTGCCATCGCCGAGCTGACGGTCATCGCCAATCTCGTCGAGAACATCTTGCGCTTCATCGCGATTCAACGCGCGGAACTGAACGATGTCGAAGCAGCGACCAGGACGAAGCAGCGCCGAGTCGATGTCGCTGATGTTCGGCAAGTTCGTCGAGAAGACCATCTTCTTGCCAGCGGCGGAGATGAGACCATCGGCAACGTTGAGGAACTTGTGCATCATCGTGTTGCCTTCTTCACGAGATTGCAGGAAGTCATCGGCATCCTCCATCACCAGCACGTTCGTGTTGTCGGAGATGAAGCCAGCGAAGAAGCCATCCTGCGCCATCACGCGCGGGTCGTACGTGACCTTGGCGTCGCCACCAGAGCGATGGATGAGGTTCTTGATGAACGTCGTCTTGCCGGTGCCAGGTGGGCCGATGAGAATCAGAACGCTCGCATCGCTGCTGAGATACTCGGCGAAGTAGTCGGTCAGCGTGGCGTACGATTCCGGAATCCACGGATACGCTGCGCGAATGGCCGGACGGTAGTTCAGCGGAACTTGAACCTCATCGCCGCGCTCGTTCACAATCCACTGAATGAGGTTCTCAGCCTTCTTGAAGCGCTCGTTGAACTTCGCCTCCCACGCCTGAATAGCTTCGAGCGGTCCGTAGAACTCACCTTGAATCTTGCCGCGGTCAGCAATCAGCTTGATGACGCAGTCGCCGACGAAGCCGTTGACCGAGTTGGCCGCGTGGAAGATGAAGCGCGGGAACATCTCCTGCGCCAGATTGGTCAGCGAGAAGCCAGCGGTCGTCAGCCAAACGCCACTGACGACGGAGACATTGACCTCCTTCTCCAGCATCTGGCGGGCGTACGTCGAGAAGACCCACTCCTCGGTTGAGTACACACCGTGGACAACCTGTTGGGTGTCGAGTTGGTCAGCGAATCGTTCAATGTCGTCCATAGCGTCTGCCGAAAATTGTTTAGGGAGGCGGATTGCGCGCATTCTCTTTTGCCCGTACTTGGTTCGTCCAAACTTTCCATTGCGGAAGTTGCTTGGTAGAAATTGGGATAGGTCGTCAGAGTTCATAGCGCCATTCTACTGAGATTGCTTAATCCAGGGTAGATGAAAACGAGGTTGAGAACTCGTCCTTCCACTCGTTGTTCTTCGCCGACCACAACCGTTGGATGCCTTGGTCCAGCATGTAGGTGACCGCGTGGTCATCGCTCGACCGAACCGAGCGACCAGCACCCTGAACAATCTTCATCAGCGCGGTCAACGAGTACACGTCCGGCGCCACGTCGAGGATGACCTTGATGCGTCGGTCGCCGAGCGACCCGAACGGTGCCTTGACGAGGACTTGGTATCGACTCAGGTCGCCAGGCAAGTCCACACCCTCGAAGCCACTTGGCGTCAGCATCACGGCAGGACCACCGTCGTAGTCCTTGAACGCCTCGATGGTGTCCACCAGCTTCTCACCACGAATGTGCTCGAAGATGCGCAGCTCGGAGCGTGGAATAGCACCACGAAGCGTGCCAGCAATCGACTCCACAATGGCGAACGATGGCGCTAGAATGATGCCACGCTCGCCCTTGTTGGTGTGATGACGAACGATTTGATACGCGTTCGCGCACAGCTGCTTCAGCGTCTTCTCATCCTTCATCGAGGAGAAGTTCAGCGACATCGGCTTGAAGAACACGACACGCTTGTTCTCCTTCGGGAACTGCGGCTCAAGACGAATGTGGCGAACCTTGTCAGCTGGCTCAAGCGTCATCGTGCGCTTGGCGTACTGCTCGCTGATGGTTGCCGACATCAGCAGGTTGTGGCGAGCGTTGTCAAGGGTGGCGAACAGGTCGGAGATGAAGATGGGCTTGATGCTGACCTCGTTGTCAGGCTGACCCTTCTTCGGGTCGCGCGCCTTGTACTCGAAGACGTGCGGGAACTGCTTGTCCAGCAGGTCGAGAATGCGCGTCAGACGACCGAAGTACTTGCGGGACATCTTCGTCAGCTTCAGATACGTTGTCGGCGCTCGCACGTTGCGCTCCGCTTCTTGCTGGGATGCCTCAACGATGTCGGCGTAGATGTCGGCGAGGATGCGAATGTAGCTCATGTAGGAGTCATCGTCAATCTTGCCAGCGGCGAGGTGCTGCGTCAGCATCTTCAGCTGCTTGAAGAGGTCCGTCTGACCCAGCTTCAGGTTGTCCACAACTTCTTGCGCGGTCAGCTGAAGGCTCTTCTCGGTGAAGTTGATGGCGCAGAAGTCGGTGAACAGGTCATTCAGCAGATGCGCTTCGTCGAACACCGCCACCGTTCGCGCACCCAGCAGCTGAGCGCCGAGCCGGTCGGTGAAGTAGTAGCTGTAGTTCGTGATGAGATGGCGAGCGCGGTCGCGAAGCGTTCGGTTGCGCTGAAACTCGCAGGAGTTGCAGTTTGACTGAATGATGTCATCCATTCCGGACTTTTGAAACAGGCGAATCGCGCAGTTCTCAGCCGTCTGCGGTTCCTCATCGGTTGAAAGAGCCGAGCAGCTGTAGTTGCCAGCACCCTTAAGAAACCGAAAGGTTGTGTCGTTCGGGTTATCCTGATTAGAGAACGTGTCGAAGTACTGCTGACCAAGCGCGTTTGTAGCGGTCAGCAGAAAGCTGGCGCCGGCTGACGCATCAGGACTCTTGATGGTGTGAACCGCATCGGCGACCACGGCGCCGATGATGGACTTACCTGTGCCGGTCGGAGCTGACAGGATGACGTGCCGTGCGTCATCGTCCAGCATTGCGCCGATGATGCGTTCAACGTGATCAAGCTGCTTGTCGCGTGGTTTGAAACCAAGGCGGTCGTAGGCGTCGAGGATGTGTTGTCTGTAGGTCATTGGTCAAGTCGAAGTTTGCTTCATTGTATTCTGATTTTGAACAACGAGGCTACCTATAGTTTGGATGTGGCGCTTGAAGATAAATACATCAACTTCCATCGTAGGACATCTATGTCGAACTATTCAGGTCTCCCAATCGGTTACGGTCCAAAATTGCCACCTTCGGCGAACCTTTCATCTGGCACGCTCTTCTACAAAACCGAGGCTGACGTTGGTGGGCAACCTGGCTTGTACATCTACCGCTTCAAGCAGGACATCGGCGCAGCCGTTGGTGACCAAGTCGGCTCGGCTTGGGAGCAGGTTTCATCCCTCGACGTGTACGTCAATCAAGGTGGCGACACGATGACTGGCGACTTGATCATCAGCGGTGGTCGTCTTCACGTGACCGGCGTCGCACCAAGCGTTCGCCTGACCGAATCTGACCAGGCAGTGAATGCCAAGGAATGGCTCGTCGTCGCCGATGGTGGCACGCTTCAGATTCAGACGCGAACCGATGCGTATGCGTTCACCTCGACGGTGTTCTCAGTCAGTCGCACCGGCGTTGGTCTGCTGAACGGTGGGACCATCTGGCACTCGCTGAATGATGGCGCAGCCTCTGGGCTAGATGCCGACCTCCTTGATGGACAGCACGGCTCCTACTACACGAACCTGGCGAATAGCTCCGGCAACCTCGACATCAACACTCGCACCACTGGCACGCTCGCAGTCGCTCGTGGCGGCACCAACAGCACAACGACCACGGTTGGTGGCGTCCTCTACGGCGCGACCACCACGCAGATTTCAACCTCGACTGCTGGCACCTCTGGACAACTGCTTCGCTCGAATGGCACCGCAGCACCAACTTGGGTGAGTCAGTCAGCCATTGTCGCCGGCTCGGCGACCGTTCTTGCTACGGCACGAACCATCTCGCTCGCTGGTGATGCGACCGGCTCAGTCTCGTTCAATGGCTCAGCGAACGTCACCATCACAACGGTCGTCAACAACGCTTCGACTGCCGATACGCTGACCACTGCTCGCAGCATCACGCTGACTGGCGACGTCACTGGCACGACTTCGTTCAATGGCTCGGCGAACGTCACCATCACAACGACCGTCGCTGATGACAGCCACAACCACACCGGCTACGTCCTCAAGGCTGGCGACACGATGACCGGCTCACTCGGCGTTGGCTCATTCATCGCCCTGACCGCAGGCACTGGCAACATCTCCGCGGCAACTGGCACGTTCTCAGGCAACGTGTCGGCAAGCGGCTACAACTCGTCAGGCTTCCCAATCACCAACGTTGGCGCACCAACGGCTGGCACCGACGCTGCTACGAAGGACTACGCTGACAGCGTGGGCGTTCCACCGGGCACCGTGCTGGCTTGGGCAGGACAACCAGGCATTCCAGCTGGCTACTTCGAGTGCAACGGCGCATCGCTCGTCAGAACCTCCTACCCAGAGCTCTTCGCCGCCATCGGCACGACATACGGCGCAGCAAGCGGCACGACCTTCAGTGTGCCTGACCTGCGCGGTCAGTTCATTCGTGGCTACGACTCTGGCGGCGCCATTGATCCAGGTCGCGTCTACGGTTCGTATCAGCAGGATGCCATTCAGTATCACAAGCACTGGTCCGGCTGGGCTGAAGCTGGTGGTTCATCGTTTGGACAAAGTGCTGTGTATGGCACTTGGGGTTCTGGGGACTCCGACGGCGACAACTACATGTTCAAGACAAGCAGTGGCGTCACCGATGGATACGGAAACCCAAACAGCGAAGCCGGTCTCTCGCTGATGACAACCGAAACACGCCCAAAGAACATCGCAATGCGATTCATCATCAAGTACTAAAGGACAACCATGTCTCGTTCATTCTCAAACGTCATCGTCAACTATGGACCGACCCTGCCGCTGAACAGCGCTGACGGCTCGCTGTTCTATCTGACGACCGATGTACGTGACCCAAGCAATCCAGCCGTTGTCCTGTATCCATTCGGACTCTACGTCTTCAAGTTCAATCAGGATGCTGGCGTTGATGCCGGTGACCAAGTCGACTCTGGCTGGCGTCTCGCTTCATCCAGCGCTGCCACCATTGATGCGACGACCCTCGATGGTCTCGACAGCACCGACTTCCAGCGTGCCGATGCCGACCTCTCAGCGCTCGCTGGCACAACAACGACAGGTCTCTACGTCATCACTGGCGCTGGCACCTCGACCACTCGCACGCTCACCGCTGGTTCAAGCAAGGTCACCGTCACCAATGGCAACGGCATCGCTGGCAACCCGACTATCGATGTCGTTGAAGCCAACCTGAACCTCGCCAACATCGGTGGAACGCTCGACGTGGCAAGCGGTGGCACGAACAACACCTCAACTGTCGCTGGTGGCGTGGTGTATGGAGCCTCGACCACGCAGATGGCAACGACCGCTGCTGGCACCGCTGGTCAAGTGCTGACATCTGGTGGTGCTGGTGCGCCAACTTGGGTGAGCCAATCAGCGCTCTCAGTTGGCAGCGCCACGACTGCAAACACCGCCAACTCGGCAACGACCGCTACGACTGCGACAACGGCAACGAACGTGGCTTGGACTGGCGTCACTGGCAAGCCAACGACCGTCGCTGGCTTCGGCATCACCGATGCCTACACGAAGACTGAGGTCGATGCGTTCGACTACCTCAACTACCCACCGTTCGCCGGCGTTCTCAAGGAGAACCAGGTGCCAGTCTCGTCGACGTTCGGCATGTCGCAGACGATGTGGTCGAGTTCATCATTCGCTTGGGTGGACAACACTGGCAAGACTGTTGTGTTCTTCGTCAGCGACACGCCAGTCAGCGAGAACTTCGTCTTCCGCGCCTACCGCTTCAACGACACTGACCCGTTCATCTTCGATGCTGAACCGGTGTCGGCAACGTTTCTGAATCCTGGTGAGAAGGTTCTCGTCATCGCCAACATGGGCACGAACTTCGCCATTCTGCGCCTCGCCACAACGACGGTGCCAGAGACCGGCACGCGCTACGTGATGGTCAAGACCGGTGGTTCATCCAAGTGGCAGGACTGGGTCTTCGCCTACGATGTCACATCGTTGATGAATCCAGGCACGGACCGAACCAACCTGTTCCTCCTTGAGACGACTAGCGGTGACCGCATCCTTCAGTACAGAGTTCCAACTGGACAGGGCACCGCTGAGATTCGAGTGTACGACTCCTCGTTCACGCTGCTTCGCACTCAAGAGATTTACAACCGAACAGCGGACCTCACGAACATCGACCAGACTGCTGCCGGCAGAACAACGCCGACGGGAATGACGATTCTCAACTACGCGCCGTATGGTCTGTCGTTCCCATTCACCTGGAACAAGTTCACTGAAACGCTTCACGTCAAGAACCACACGTACTACGTTCAAGTCACCTCAACTGGTGCAAACCAAGGCGTTGGTCTCTCGGTCGACTTCGCTTGGTCGATGCCGCGCACGTGGATTGAGAGCGGTGCTGGCACACCAACCAACTTGATTCCGGTCAAGAGCAGCGGCTACCGCTACCATCAACTGTTCGACACCACATGGGACACCGACGATGGTGGCATGTCCGTTCAATGGGGTGGTTCAGGCTACGCATCATCAGTCGTCACTGACGAATACAGCGGCAACATGACGGTGATGACGAAGAACTACTTCAACAACGTTGACGTCGGCATCTACCGTCGTCTTGGCTACAACAGCGGCTTCATCTACAAGACGCTTGGTGGCAACAACACGGTGGCGAACGGTCGGGTTCAGTTGGCCGCTACGTACAACGCTCCAGACGGTTCGCCGTGGTCGAAGCAGATGCCTGGCTACTGGTTCCAAGCCATTGGCAACAGCGTTCGACTGCGCGCCACATCGACGCAATACGGTGCTGCGTTCGTTCACACGACGATGAGCCTGACATCGTTCAACTCCATCTCACGTGCGAACGACACCATCATCCTCGACGGTGGCAACTTCGTTGTTACGCCGACAGGCGCTCCGACATCCGTTGGCAACAACTTCTACAACGGCGCATTCGGCGTAGTGGTCAACGGCGCTGGCGTCCCAACGTACTACCATGCGATGCCAGGCACGACGGTCTACACCATCACGGCATCTGGCACATCACGAACCTACACCGACACTGGTCTGGTGATGCCAGCGATGCCGGCGACCATCAGCGGCATCACGGTGACGTCGCATGTCTACGTGGTAGGATGGAACGGCAGCATCGGTTCGCCAATCTATTGGACGCTGTTCAGAGACCCATCGAACAACGTACGCATGGCGAAGAACATCGCTGGCGTCTGGTCGGTGGTTGGTCCATCGCTGCTGACGGCGCAGATTTCAGCGGGCAACACGAACCGTGGTGACACGTCAAATGCCTGCTCCATCTCGAACGTCTCTGGGCAAACGGTGCTGACTGGCAACGGTCGCCTCCTATTCACATTCATCATTCCGTACACCGGCAGCTCTGGTCTCTTCTGGGCTAGCTACAACACAACGACGGATACCGAAGAGGTTGGCAACTTCACCCGCTTCCCGCAGCTGACCACGGTTGGCAAGACGTACCGCAACAACCAAGCGGCTGCGTCATTCGGCTACACGACCGACCTTGGCTACTACTACGCCGTCGCACCAGACACGCAGGCGCACATTCGTCTAGCTTCGTCCAAGGACCTCGTTGGCGCTGGCGCTGACCTGACTGAAGACCAGTGGTTCAACAACTCGGCACCGCAGTACGAGCTGTTCGTCAGCACCGAGAGCGCAACTGGTCTGGTCGCCTACACCAGCTCGTACCCGCTGTTCCTCGGTGGCTTCTACTCGACGGTGCCTGCGCAGGCTGTGACGCTTCAACCATCGACCGACAACTACATCTACGTCACTCGTGATGCCGTTGATCGTACGCTGCTGACCGTCACCACCGACACGACGCTGCTGCCATCGTCCAACACTCGCGCGGTGATTGCCAAGGTGACGACGAACGCCACCAACGTCATCGCGCAGGAGCTGTACGAGGTGGCTCAGCACGACACCATTGAGCAGCTTGAGAACGTCGACATCACCACCAAAGCTGTTGGTGACACGCTGACTTGGAACGGCACTGCTTGGGTGGCATCTGGCATCGGCACAAGCCTCGTGCCAACCGGAACCATCGCGTACTTCTACGGCACTACACCGCCAGCAGGGTGGATGATTGCCAACGGCGCAACGTTCTCAGCAGGCACGTATCCAGCGCTGGTCGCAGTCCTTGGCAGCAACATTCTGCCTGACCTTCGCGGCGTCTTCATTCGTGGTCTGGACCTTGGCATTGGCTACGATCCTGGTCGTGTGCTGAACACGTATCAAGCCGACGACTTCAAGAGCCACACCCACTACGTCTACGCTGACAACGGCGGCTTCAACACCAACCCGAACGATGTTGTTTCTGGTACTGACCGTGGCGTTGTTTACACTGCGCAGACGACAGCGACTGGTGGCACCGAAACTCGTCCAAAGAACGTGGCCCTTCTTCCAATCATCAAGTACTAAATCATGACATACAAAACAGTCTCACAGCTGAACGACGATGGCTACTTCATTGGAGTGGCGATTGCTCAAGAGTCGCCGCTTGAGCCAGGCGTCTTTCTGATTCCACGCAACGCGATTGACCTTGAGCCGCCAGCCTTTGACCCAACCACTCAAGTGGCGAAGTTCGAAGATGGTGTCTGGTCGATTGAGGACATCGTCATCGAGAGCAGCCCACCACCAACGCCGTCGCCAGAAGAAGTTCGATTGGAGCTGACGCGCGCTGTTCAGGGGTTCATGAACGAGACCGCTGCGGGACTTGGCTACGACAGCATCTACTCTGCCGTCACGTATGCTGAGGAGCCAGCTGTGCCGAAGTATCAAGCTGAAGGTCGTGCGCTGCGCGCTTGGCGCTCGCTGGTCTGGGCGAAGTGCTACGAGGTGCTAGCTGCAGTCGAGGCTGGAACGCGTGCTGTGCCGTCGGCAGCAGAACTCATCGCTGAGCTGCCGGTCTTCACGGCACCTTAAGCCTTCTTCTTGCTGTCCTTGAACTCTTGGGTGGTCACCTTCACCGGCTGGCCATTGATTGAGAACACCAGTCCTTCGATGTCCTTGCCAAGCTTGTCCTTGCCGACGATGCCTGGATGGTCGAGAAGGTGCTGCGCCAAGTCGTTCTTGGCATCGTCAATCGCCTTGATGAGCAGCGCCTTCTCAGGCTTGTCAGCAGCTTTGAGACTTTTGATGACGCTCAGCTCACGCTCACCAAACTTCAGAACGCTCTTGATTTTTGCTCGCACATCGATCTTGTCGGCAGACAGCTCTGGATTGACCACCTTGAGGTCAGACCCAGATGCCTTGTAAAGTCCTTGAATGATTGACGCCGCATTCGGGTGTGGTTCACCAGTGCTAGCTGACAGCACATCAATCGGCACAATCGTCATCACCTTGCCCAGCTTCGACTTGTCATACTGAACGGTGACGAAGGTCAGCTTGCCGTCCTTCTCAGTTGCCATTGGATTGTAGAAGATTTCACAGATGACCTTGGTGTCTGCTGGCAGCGACTTCACGAAGCTAGAACCCTTGAGCAGGTCGAACATGTCATCGTAGTGTGCTGCTCGCGCCACAATCTCGTCGCTCGAACCCTTTGACTTGGCGTGATTGCTGAACGACTTTGGTTCGAAGATTGGACCTGTTCGAGAACCTTCGAAGAAGAACCGACCGTTCTTGTCCTTGCCGAAGCGAGCGCCGAGACCATCGACCTTGAGCGTGACGTTCAGATTGGTGAGGATGCCACCAAGGTCAGCATCAATCGACTTGACCCACTGAACGAACTCAACTGGCTTCATTGATTGAAGATGCATCATGCTCTTGCGCTTTGATGCGACGACATCTTCGATGAGGAACTGCTTGAAGGTAATCATTTGTAGTTAGCGTAGAACTCTGACTTCTGCGCAGCGTAGTTGTCCTTGGCGCCGAGCTCCTTGAGCAGAATGCTCATCATTGCTTCCTTCTCAGCGCGGTCCTTGTCTGGGTCACCACGATACAGACCTTGAGCTGACTTGCTCCACAGCGTGTGAGCGAAGCCATCAGCAATCTTCTGCTGGTCACCCTTCGAGAAGGTCGCCTTGATGAGGTCGATGAGACCAGTAAATGAGCCTATCTTCTTAAGCTCTGCTTTCGATGGCTCGTGTCCAAAGTAGTTCTTGAAGATGTTCGTCAGATTGGTGTCGCCCTTCGATTCAGCAGTGCTCAGCTCGTGATACGCCGGCTTGCCATTGACCATCACCTGCTTGCCATTCGCATTCAGAACTGGCTTCAGCTTCTGACGAACGCCGTGCGTCACTGAGAATGCTGTGTCAGAGCTCTTGACTTCCTTGTCGGTGCCACGTGCGGTCTTCGCCTTCAGAACAACATCCTTCAGCTTTGGCGCATCAAGGGCGCGCAGCAGATACTTGTGAGCGACGCCCTTCACACCCTTGGTCATGTCGTCCCAAGCGCTCGAATGGCTGAACTGGCTCCACTCGGTTGGCATTCCTGCTTCATCAAAGTCGACCAGCTCGAGGTCAATCTGAACATTCAGCTTCGGGTCGGAAAGTTGCCAGAGCGAGATGTGCTGTCCAGCGCTCGACTTGAAGCCAATCAGCTTCGCTGGACCAAAGGTCTTGCCCTTGTTCTTCGTCAGGAAGTCCTTCAGCTCGGCATCAAGGTTCTTGTCGACCTGGGTGTCGATGTCACCGACCGAGCTCTTGAAGCGCTTGAAGGTGTCATCAGCAATCTTCGTGTTGAAGAAGTGGAAGGCTGAACCGCTCAAGAACTCCTTGCTCGAAAACAGAGCATCATTCCAGATTGGCTTGCCCATCTGCTTTTTGAAGCCGGCATTGATGGCTGCGAGCGCGGCATCAATCTTCTTGACAACTTCAGCACGCTGATGCTTTGTCAAGTCGATTCGTTCTGCTTCTTGGTCGTCGATTACGACATTGCCACCTTCGAGCAGCAGGAACTGTTTGAATGAAATCACGGATAACCCTTTAGCCGGATGCTGGAATAGTTGAAGTATTTATCGGTGTTCACCCTTAGCGTCTTGGATAAATAGAACTGACCCTACTTCTTAGAAGAGAACATCGATGAAATCATTTGGCATTCAGCTGCAAGAAGGCTCAAACATCACCAACCTGA
>JACCDQ010170419.1_pt1 | contig 11954 bp, 7 predicted proteins | sample 7446031 | NCBI WGS metagenome assembly JACCDQ01 (sample SAMN15323442, study PRJNA562643) | freshwater metagenome | isolation source: river surface water | place: USA:Blue River Watershed | collected 2017-08-17
CCTACTACACCGGCCGGGCTGTTAATGGCGAAATAGACGCCGGGGTCCAGCACACAGGCGGCAATCAGCGCCATCACGGCGACAAAAGACTCCAGCGCCATGCCGCCATAACCGACCATACGGATATCACGTTCATTTTCCAGCAGTTTTGGCGTGGTGCCAGACGCTATCAGCGAATGGAAACCAGAAATGGCGCCACAGGCGATGGTAATAAACACAAAAGGAAACAAAGACCCGGCGAAAATAGGCCCGGTGCCATCAATAAACTGAGTCAGCGCCGGCATTCTGATGTCAGGCTGCAAAATGACGATGGCAAATGCCAGCAGGATCACAGTGCCAAGCTTCATAAAAGTCGACAGATAGTCACGCGGCGCCAGCAACAGCCAGACCGGCAAAATCGCCGCCAGCAGACCATAGCCAATCACGGCAAATGCCAGCGGCACGCCGGAATGGTTAAAAAGTTCACGCAGGCCAGCCTGCTGGTCGAGCCAGCCGCCGCCGCCGACCGACAACAACAACAGCACCACACCCAGCATCGAGCCTTCCAACACCCGGCCCGGCCGCAGATACCGCATGTAGATACCGATAAAGACTGCGATCGGAATAGTCGCCGCCACCGTCGAGGTGGCCCAGGGCGAGTGCTTCATCGCATTGACCACCACCAGACCCAGCACGGCGATCAGGATGATCATAATCAGGAAGGTCGCCAACAGCGCGGCAAAACCGCCGACCGGCCCCAGCTCGTCGCGGGCCATCTGGCCGAGGCTTCTGCCGTCGCGGCGCATCGAACAAAACAGCACCACCATGTCCTGCACACAACCGGCCAGTACGCCGCCGACTAAAATCCACAAAGTCCCCGGCAGGTAACCAAACTGGGCGGCCAGCGTTGGGCCAATCAAAGGGCCTGGCCCTGCAATGGCGGCAAAATGGTGGCCAAACACCACCCAGCGATTGGTCGGTACATAATCGCGGCCGTCCGCTAACCGTTCAGCCGGCGTCGCTCGCGTCGGGTCCACCATCAGCACTTTGGCCGCTATCCAGGCGCTGTAAAAACGATAACCAATCAGATAGGTGCAGACGGCGGCGACGATAAACCACAGCGCGTTGATCGATTCGCCGCGATTGAGCGCAATACCGCCGGCGGCCGCTGCGCCTGTGATCGCCACCGCCAGCCAGAGCAAGCTCTGGCGCCAGTTTATATTCATGCTATTCCCCGTCAGGTCTTTGTTTTTGTTTGTTTTTCGCAAACTGTTTTTTAATCACCTGTTCTATCGGGTTCACCGGATCTTGTCAACGCGGCCGGCGCTGGTCGGGCAAGGCCGGCGAGCGCAAGGCAACAGCGCTCAAATCACTCAGTGCGAATGGCGCGGTAACTGGCGGGCTATCTGCCGGTACTGGGTCATTTCCTCAAACACCGCCCCTTCATCCAGCTGCGACACTTTGGCGCGGTACAGCTGCTGCCACCAGGTCTGGCTCGGAGGCAATTGCTGTTCCAGCTCTAAACGACGCTGCGCCAGCACATCGTCGGCCAGCAACACATCCAGCCGCGCCTGATTCAGATCGAGCCGGATCCGATCACCGCTGTGCAGCAGCGCCAGCGGGCCACCAACCGCGGCTTCCGGCGAGATATTCAGTACCGAAGGCGCACCGGAAGTACCGCTTTGCCGGCCGTCGCCCATCGTGGGTAAAGCGCTGATGCCGCGCGCCAGCAGATAAGTTGGCGGGCGCATATTGACCACTTCGGCCGAACCGGGATAACCCTGTGGCCCACAGTTACGCATCACCAGCATGCAGTGCTCGTCGATACCCAGCGCCGGGTCGTCGATGCTGGCGTGGTAATGCTCAGGCCCGTCAAACACCACTGCTTTTAACGTCATCACACCGGGATTGGCCGGGTCGGATAAATACTGGCGGCGAAAATCAGCGTCGATGGCCGACACTTTCATCACGGCCGAGCGGCATAAATTACCGCGCAAGACCAGAAAACCAGCGGCGGCTTTTAACGGTTCCGCCACGGTTTTAATCACCCGCGGATCAAGAATACGGCTGTGCCGGAGATTGTCACGCTGAAGACTGCCCGTCACCGTCAGGCAGTCGCCATCCAGCAGACCGGCGCTGTCGAGTTGCTGCAGCACGGCCGGCACACCGCCGGCATGGAAAAACTCTTCACTTAAGAACTCGCCGACTGGCTGCATATTGACCAACAAGGGCACCTGCTGGCCATAGCGCTGCCAGTCATCCATCGTCAGTTCAACCCCGGCATGGCGGGCAATGGCGTTGATATGCACCGGCGCGTTGCTGGAACCACCGAGCGCCGAGCAAAGCCGAATCGCATTGAGAAAAGCCGGTCGCGTCAGGATCTGACTGGGTTTGAGATCCGAAAGTGTCAAGGCAACGATTTGTTTGCCGGTCTGATAGGCCAGCTGCGCGCGCTCGCGATAAGGCGCCGGGATCGCGGCGCCGCCGGGCAACATCATGCCAAGCGCTTCAGCCAGCGCGTTCATCGTCAGCGCTGTGCCCATCGTATTGCAGTGGCCGGCAGAGGGCGCCGAACTCGCGACCTGACGGATAAAACCGTCGTAATCAATTTCGCCCTGCGCCAGCTGTTTGCGCGCCTGCCAGATGATAGTGCCGGAACCGACACACTGGCCCTGGTAACGGCCATTCAGCATGGGGCCGCCCGACAAAGCAATAGCTGGCAGGTCGACACTGGCCGCAGCCATTAACAGCGCCGGGGTGGTTTTGTCGCAGCCGGTGGTCAGCACCACGCCGTCCAGCGGATAACCATGCAAAATTTCAGTCAGCGACAGGCATTGCAGGTTGCGGTCCAAAGCGGCTGTGGGCCGGCGACCGGTTTCCTGGATCGGATGGACCGGAAACTCCAGCGGAATACCACCAGCATCGCGAATGCCCGCTTTCACGCGTTCGACCAGTTGCTGGTGAATGCGGTTGCAGGGCACTAAATCCGAACCGGTCTGGGCAATGCCAATCAAGGGTTTGCCAGCCTGCAGTTCGTCCAGTGTCAGGCCAAAATTGAGATATTTTTCCAAATAAAGCGCCGTCATATCCGGATTGGTCGGGTCGTCAAACCATTGCTGGCTGCGAAAGGTACGTTTGCTCATCGGTACTCCTGCTTAAACAACGGCGCCTTACAGCGCAACAGCCTGGCTTTGCCCGGCGCGGGCCTGCACAAAAGCGTGCAACAAGGTGGCGGCATTGGCGGCAACTTCAGCGAGACTCAGGCCGGGCTTGTATAAAGGTGCACCGAGGCCAAAACCCTGACAGCCGGCAGCCAGATAAGCCGGCATCTGCGCCGCACTGATCCCGCCAACCGCCAGCAACAAAGCGCTGGCCGGCAACACGGTGCGCATAGCCGCGATGGCGGCCGGCGGAATTTGCTGGGCCGGAAACAATTTCAGTGCGTCGGCACCGGCATCAAGTGCAGCAAAAGCTTCGGAAATGGTGGTACAGCCCGGCACCACCAGCAGGCCATCCGCTTTGGCAGCGCGGATCAGCGCCGGCTGACAATCCGGGCTGACGATATAATCCAGCGCCAGCGGCCGCAGCATCGCCAGTTGGTCCTGACTTCGCACTGTACCGGCCCCCAGCACCAGGCCCGGTAATTTCGCGGCACGTAGTTGCTGCAGACTGGCCATGGCGGCAGGACAGGTCAGCGGCACTTCCAGCCAGCGAAAGCCGGCCGACAACAGCTGCTGTGCCACCGCCACGGCATCTTCAGGCGGCAAGCCGCGTAAAATTGCGACCAGTGGCAGCTGGCGTAAAGAGTCAGGCATGGTGCAGCTCCTCTGTGGTCAGTGCTTTGGCAAGCAGCCAGATGCCACGCCAACAACTGGCCTGACTGGCATGGGTTTGATAGTGGATCCCGGGCGTAGTCAGTCCCAGCTGCTCAAACGCCAGTTGATAACAAAGCCGCAGCTGGCCATCTGCCACTAAAGTCAGCAGCGGCGCTCCGGCCGATGCGGGACCAAGCAGCGGCAGCTGCTGACGCAGCTCGTCACCAATCACCAGGCCTGACAGCAGACTGCGGGCGTCCAGCCGCTTTTCCTCTGCTGTTGCCGCCTGTTCCAGCAGCAGACAACGAGCGGCAAACCACAGCTGGCTCAGCCCCGGCAATTGCTGCGCCAGTGCCACGCCGCGGCAGAAACTGTCGCGACAAAACATCGGTTCGGTCTGAGGCGCAACCGCTCCGACCAAGGCTTTTAAAGACGGCAGCTGCAGGCTTTGTGCATACAGCTCCCCGGTCAGAAAAGTACGGAACTGCTGAACCTGACCATCCGCCAACAGGGCCCATTTACTGTGAGTGCCAGGCAGACACAACCAGCCCTGCTGCTGGCCTGTGCCGAGGATTTGCAATTCTTCACCGCGCATCCGCTGCGGCAGGCCCGGCACTGACTCATCTTTTAAGCCGGCACATAACCAGACCGGCGCTTCGGTCAGCGGCGCACTGACGGCGGCAGGTAAGCGCATGGCTGCCGCAGCCTGCTCTGCCAGGCCAGCCGGACACTGTTGTTGCGGGACATAATGCCAGCCCGCTTCACTGCCAATCATGCCGCCAAGCACCACCTGACTGGCCTTGGCCAGCCAGTCGGCAGCGGTCGCTTTGAGCAGTGCCGGCGCATCGACCGGCTGATGCGTCAGTACACCACAGGCCAGTTGCCGTTCGGCCAGCACAGTGCCATCCGCCAGGCTCAACAGCGCCAGCCGGCAATGGCTGCTGCCCCAATCTGCTGCGAGCAGCATCAGACGCGGCCGCCATCAATGATCAGCGACTGGCCGGTCATCAGCCTGGACGCCTGCGATGCCAGAAACAGCGCGCCGGCGACAATATCTGCCTCTTCCAGCGTCTGTGGGATAGCCTGCGTCGCCAGACAGGCGCTGACGGCTTCAGGTGTGGCCCACAGCTCACGCTGTTTTGGCGTCATCACCCAGCCCGGCACCAGACTGTTGACCCGGATGCCGCTGCGACCCAGTTCACGCGCCAGACTTTTGGTCAGGCCAAAAATAGCGGATTTGGCCGCGACATAAGCCGGGTAGCCAGTCAGCCCGAGCAAAGGTGCATTCGAGCTCAGATTGATGATGCTGCCATGCCCGAGTTGACGCATGTCGTTGCTGACCGCCTGTGCCAGTAAAAAATACGGCGTCAGGTTCACAGCCAGGCTCTGCTGCCAGTCACTGAGCGTCATTTGCTGAAAATCCATCCGGCGGTCATCGGCAGCATTGTTAATCAGCACCGATACAGCGCCTAACTGGTCGCGCACTTCGTCAACCGCCTGTTGCAGCGCATCAGCGTCGGTCAGATCACAGCAGACAAACAGCGGCTCGCGGCCACAGCGTTCCGACAACTGACGGACCAGCGCTTCGCCGGCAGCGCGGTCCAGGTCCAGCAGCGCCACCCGGGCTCCTTGCAGCAGAAAGGCTTCAACCAGCGCCCGGCCTATGCCATTCGCGCCGCCGCTGATTAACACGCAGCTATATTTCAGATCGTCATAGTGACCACAGATCATGCTGTTCTCCGGAGAATCACAATATATTATTTATAATACAATTAGAATTGAACGACTGCAAGCCTCTGTCCGCTGATGGTGCAAAGGCTCTGGCAGGGCTTAGTTGTGCTGTTGCAGACGCTGCTCAATCAGCTGCAGCGCTTCAGTTTCCAGTTGCAGCGAAAGGCGGGACGCTCTGTCAGCGTCGCCGGCCGCAATGGCCTGATAAATTTGCTCGTGATCCGCCACGCTGGCTGTTTCCACACCCTTGCTGTAGTTGGTAAAGCGGATACTGACTCTGAGTGCCGTTTCGATAAAACTGCGCAGCTGCATAAAAAACGGGTTACCGCTGGCCTTAAGAATGGTCAGATGGAAATCGATATCGGCCGTCAGCGAATCTTCCAGCCCCAGTTCGGCATCGGCCATCCGTTTTAATGCCGATTGCAGTTGTTTCAGCTCGTCTTTGTTGGCATTACGCGCCGCCAGTGCGGCCGCCTGCGGTTCTATTGCCAGTCGCAACTGCATAAAGTCGCGCAGCATTTCCAGGCTGGGTGTGCCTTTTAAAATCCAGTCCAGCACATCCGGGTCAAACAGATTCCAATGTTCCCGCTTTTGCACCATGATGCCGGTGCGTGGCCTGGAGATAATCAGGCCTTTGGCTGCCAGCATTTTGACCGCTTCGCGGGTGGCGGTGCGGCTGATCTGATAACGTTCGCACAGATCGGCTTCGGAGGGAAAATGGCCGTTAAACTGGCCCTGCACTATGGCTTTGCCCAATTCATGCACCAGTTGATGCGTCAGATTATTCGGTGAGCTGGCTCGTAACATGGGGGTCCGCCTGAATTTATAACATCTATATGATATTCAACGGCCGGCCATAAATCCAGCAGGCTCGCATTGCGCCGCTGCCAAAGGCTCCGGACTGATTGCGGCAGACCAGCGATCAGCGGGCAACGCCAGCGGTTCCAGCCGCCGGCGCCACAAGGCCCCCGCCTGAGGTTCTGCTGCCCGCTGGGCGCTGCTCAGATCATCATAAGCACTGCTGACCACCAGCCAGTCGCCGCAAGGGCCGGCGAAGACCGGGCAAGTCGGCTGACTGACCGGCAGGCGGAACTGCTGTAACAGCTGGCCGTCCGGAGTATAAGCCTGCACGGCGCCAGCGCCCCACAAGGCCGTCCACAGCCGGCCGAGCCGGTCAATGCAGGCGCCGTCCGGATAACCGGGCGCGGCAATCTGACAAAATAACTCACCGCAGCCAAGCGCCTGACCATCGGGGGCATAAGGATAACGACGAATTTGCCGGCGCGGTGAATCGGCATGATAAAGCCAACGGCCATCCGGCGAAAAACACAGACCATTGCTGATCTGCAAGCCCTGCAACAACGGCTGGCAATGGCCCGCCTGCAGACGAAACAGCGCCGCTTCGGCTTTCCCGGAGCCATCATCGTGCATAGCCCCTGCCAGCAGCCGGCCTTGCCGGTCAAGCCGGCCGTCGTTCAGGCGCTGGCCAGCGGTCAGAGGGGCAGACGCCAGCGGATACCAGTGGCCGGCAAACGGCTGGTATAAAGCAAAACCCGTTGCACAGGCAACGACCAGTTCGTCCGGGTCCTGCGTCAGCGCGACCGCTGTTACCGGCTGCGGCGTGGCGAACTGCCACAGCTGCTGTGTCGTCCAGTGCAGACAAAACAGCTGCTGACGACGGATGTCAGTCCACCACAGCCGCTGCTGCTGGTCGTCATAGCAGACACTTTCACCCAGCTGCTGATAAAGCGGCAGATACTGCCAGTCGCCGCAATCCTGCCATTCAATGAACACATCCGCTTGCATTGGCTCACCACCAGCTGCTGTACAGCGCAATTAACACCAGACAGACAAAAAGTGCCAGCCAGTTAAAGTCACGCCGGGTGGTAAAAGATGGCAGTGGCTCACTGCGCTGCAGCGCTGCCACCGGCCGCGGCCACAGCAGGGAGGCCAGCACCGCCAACAGAATACAACCGACAAAGACCAGCCCGACTCTGTCCATAAATGGCAGGGCCGGCCAGCAGATTTTCAGCAGCAACGAACCAGCGGCAGAACCCAGCGCCGCCGCCAGCGCACCCGCCGTGCTCATGGCACGCCAGAACATGCCGCCCAAAAACAGCACCACAATACCGGGCGTAAAAAAGCCGGTGAACTCCTGAATGTACTGGAAGGCCTGATCCAGCTCGCCGAGCAATGGCCGCGCCGTCACGACAGCCAGCACCATAGCCAGCACACTGACCAGCCGGCCGGTATTCAGATAATGCGCATCCGGACAGGCTGGCCGTAGTTTCTGATACAAATCTAAGGTGAAAATAGTCGCGATGCTGTTGGTCATCGACGCCAGCGACGACAACACCGCCGCCAGCAGGGCAGCAAATACCAGCCCGCGCACACCGTCCGGCAACATCGCCAGCAGCGCCGGATAGGCTTTGTCGGCCGGTGACAAGCCCGGCAACAGCACATAAGCAATGATACCGGGCAGCACCACAATCAGCGGCATCAGCAGTTTCAGCACGGCGGCAAAAGCGATGCCTTTTTGCGCTTCGGCCAACGAACTGGCCGCCAGCGCACGCTGAATGATGTACTGATTAAAACCCCAATAAGATAAATTCATCACCCACATGCCACCAAGCACCACTGAAATGCCCGGCAGCGCTGCATATGCCGGGTGCTCTGGCGCCAGCACTAAGTCAAACTTAGCCGGTGCCTGCTGCAACAGATGCTGCCAGCCGGCCCACACATCGCCTGCCGGTGTCAGCAGTTGCAGCGTCAGATACGTCAGCAGCAGGCCGCCGGCCACTAAAATCACTACCTGAATAATGTCGGTATAAGCCACCGCTTTGAGGCCGCCATACAGCGAGTACAGCAGCGCTAAAACGGCCAGCAGCCACAAAGACAAGTCCATCGACAGCCCGCTGATGGTCGACAAGGCCAAAGCCCCCAGCCATAACACCGACGTCAGATTCACCAGCACATAAACACCGAGCCAGAACACCGCCAGCAACACCCGCACCCGGCCGTCAAAACGCTGTTGCAGATATTGCGGCATGGTGCTGATATTGGCACGCAGCAACACCGGCAGCAGATATTTGCCGACAATCAGCAGCGTCAGTGCCGCCATCCACTCATAAGAAGCAATCGCAAGGCCAATCGCATAGCCAGAGCCGGACATGCCGATGATCTGCTCGGCCGAAATATTGGCGGCGATCAGCGAAGCCCCGACCGCCCACCAGGGCAAGTGTTTGCCAGCGAGAAAATAATCATCGGTGGTGCGGGCACCCCGGCGGGAGATCCAGCCGGCCAGCGCCAGCAAGACGACGAGATACATTCCCACCACGCTGAAATCTGCTGCAGTTAACGTTGACATCCGCTATCCTCAGTTGTAGTTATATTGTATAAAATACTATTTATAATATAATTAGCAAACCCCGAAAAAAGTTGCAAGCCCGTTTCGACACCCGCTCCCTTCTGATGACCCATCCCTGCAGCTGCTGCTGACGAAAATCCGCTTGCGCTATTTGTATTATTAGTAATATAAATAGCGCAGGAGGAACTCAACATGAAAAAATGGTCTGGTCTGGCCGCCCTGTCCGGGGTGGCGCTGTTGCAATCTGCGCTGACAGGCGCTTTGTGGTTGTGTCCGTTGGCCGTGATGTCCGTGCCAGCAAACGCAGCATCGACAACGCCGACAGCAACACACGCAAATACCGCAACACACGCAAGTACCGCGCGCGAACCCTGGCGTGATCATCAGGTGTTTGCCATCAATAAAGCACCGCCAAGAGCCACCGCCTTTCCATTTGCCACCGTCAGCGAAGCCCTGGCCCAAGACGAACGGCAAAGCCGCTTTTACCTGTCGCTGAACGGTTACTGGCAGTTCGACTGGCAAGCGGACGCTGACCAGGCACCGGCTGAGTTTTTCCGCCCCGGCTTTGATGACCGCCACTGGTCACAGCTGCCAGTGCCCGGCAACTGGGAGCTGCATGGTTTTGGCCACGGTATTTACCTTGATGAGCGCTTCCCTTTTCATGCCAGCTGGCCTGAGGTGCCTGTCAAAGACAACCCGGTCGGCAGCTACCGCAAAACCTTCCGGCTGCCCGCCGACTGGCAGCAACGGCGGGTATTTTTGCAAGTGGGTTCAGTCAGCGCCTCGCTGGAAGTCTGGCTCAATGGTCAGCATGTCGGTTACAGCGAAGATTCAAAAACACCGGCCGAATTTGAGCTGACCCCTTATCTGAAAGACGGCGACAACCTGCTGGCGCTGCAGGTGCGGCGCTGGACCGACGCCAGTTATCTGGAAAGCCAGGACATGCTGCGCCTGAGTGGCATCAACCGCGACGTGCTGCTCTACAGCACCGCGCCGGTGCGGCTGCAGGACACCTTCATCCACGCCAGTTTGCAGAATCAGTACCAGGATGGCCGGCTGCAGGCGGAGATCCGCCTCGACAACCAAAGCGGCCAGCCACAAACCGTGGCGGTCCGTTATCAGTTGTTAAGCCCAGAGGACGGCAGCGTACTGCGCGAAGGTTTTGCCAAAGCCGCCGGCGCTGAGCACAGCGGCGCAGCAGGCACTAAGCCCGTGTTACTGAACGCCGCCAAAGGCGAGACTACGCTGTCGTTTGCGCTGGAGCTGGCTGGCGTCGCCCGCTGGAGTGCCGAAACCCCGACCCTCTATCCGCTGCTGGTGCAACTGCTGGATGCCCAGCAGCAAGTGATTGAAGTGCAGCAGTTCCGTGTGGGTTTCCGTCAGGTCGAGATCCGCAACCAACAGTTGCTGGTCAATGGTCAGCCCATTGAGATCCGCGGCGTCAACCGCCACGAAACCTCGCCACAGCATGGCAAAGTGGTGTCGCGTGAACTGATGGAGCAGGATATCCGGCTGATGAAGCAGCACAATATCAATGCGGTACGCTCCAGCCATTTCCCGAACGATCCTTATTGGTATCAGCTGACCGACCGTTATGGTCTGTATGTCATCGACGAGGCCAATATTGAGTCGCACCCGCTGGCCATCGACGAAAAAACCCAGCTCGGCAACACCGAAAGCTGGCTGCCGGCGCATCTGGCGCGGGTGAAAAATATGGTCGAGCGCGACAAAAACCACCCGTCGATCATCATCTGGTCGCTGGGCAACGAAGCCGGTCACGGCAGCGTGTTCCGCCAGCTGTATCAGTGGATCAAACAACGGGACCCGAGCCGGCCTGTGCAATATGAACCGGCCGAACTGGCCGACTACACCGACATTTTTGCCCCAATGTACCCCAGTATTGAAAAGCTGACCCGCTACGCCGAAGGCAAACCGGACCGGCCGGCCATCATGATTGAGTACGCTCATGCGATGGGCAATTCGGTCGGCAATCTGCAGGATTACTGGGATGCCATTGAAAAGTACCCTCAACTGCAAGGCGGTTTTATCTGGGACTGGGTCGACCAGGCGCAGCAGTTCGTCAACGACAAAGGCCAGCCATTCTGGGCTTATGGCCGCGACTTCCACCCGACGCTGCCAACTGACGGCAACTTTATGAACAATGGTCTGGTCGCCGCCGACCGCCAGCCGCATCCGCACTTGTTTGAAGTGAAGAAAGTCTATCAGCCGATCCGCTTTGACTGGCAAGCCGGCGGGCCGCTGCAAATCTTCAACAAATGGTTTTTTCAGCCGCTTGGCAACCAGCAACTGCGCTGGACGCTGCAAAAAGACGGCGTCACTGTGGCAAGCGGCCAGCTGACAATGCCGCCAGTGCCACCGCGTCAGCAGCGGTCGGTGCCATTACCATTGCCTGATCTGACTGCTGACGGCGAGTACTGGCTGACCGTCAGTGCGCTGGTCAATCAGCCGGAACCGCTGCTGCCCACCGCTCATGAACTGGCGTTTGCCCAGTGGCCACTGACCGCCCTGCGCGGACTCACAGCCCTTGGCGAAACAACAGCCACGAGCGAAACAACAGCCCTGAGCGAAAAAGCAGCCCTGAGCGGGACAACAGCCCTTGGCGAAACAACAGCCACGAGCCCGCAACAAAGCCCGGCAAAACCAGCCCGCGCCTTCCAGCAAACCCGTGAAGGCCAGCAGTTGCTGTTCAGCGGCCACAGCCTGCAAGGGCAGCCGCTGAGCCTTCGTTTTGACAGCAAAACCGGCTGGCTCAGCCAGTATCAGCTCGACGGCCGGGACTTGCTGCAACAGCCGCTGCAGGCCAATTTCTGGCGCGCACCGACCGACAATGACCTCGGCAATGAGATGCCCAAATGGGCGGCGCTGTGGCAACAGGCCGGCCAGCGCCTGCAGCTGCAGCACTTTGACGTGCGCACAACAGCCAACGGCTGGCAGCTGGTCAGCCAGTATCAAAGCCCGGATTTTCAGGGTCGTTATCAGGTGCACTATCAGCTGAGCCACAGCGGTGCACTGGATATTGCGGTCAGTCTTCAGCTGAATGC
>JACCDQ010678758.1_pt1 | contig 11953 bp, 9 predicted proteins | sample 7446031 | NCBI WGS metagenome assembly JACCDQ01 (sample SAMN15323442, study PRJNA562643) | freshwater metagenome | isolation source: river surface water | place: USA:Blue River Watershed | collected 2017-08-17
AACGGATTACCCCAAAGACCATATACCGCAGGGAAAGAGATTGACAATAAACGATACATAGCTGCAACCCCAGCCGTTTTTACGACAGTTGACATGAAGGTTGTAAAAATCGTTGGTGCACCTTCATACACATCTGGAGTCCAGAAGTGGAAAGGAGCTGCCGATACTTTAAATAATAATCCAATAAAGATTAAGATAATCCCTGCATATAAAATAACGCCTCCTTCAAACAGTTCCATTCCTTTTTTAGTACGGCTTACCACTTCTCCAATACCATGAATATTGAATGAGCCTGTTGCTCCATATACTAAGGCAACTCCAAACAGTAAAATACCTGTAGCAAAAGCTCCCATTAAGAAATACTTCAAAGCAGCCTCGTTTGAGCGTAAATTACGTTTATCGCTACCTGTCAAAATATACATAGAAACCGAAAGGATTTCAAGACCTACGAATAACATAATCATGTTTTCATAAGTAACCATCATGAGAGCTCCCGCAGCGGCAAACAACATAATAGCGTAATATTCGGCAGGATGTGTGTGCTCTTCATCGTCCCCAAAACTTCTTGAAATAGCAACAACCAAAGCCGTTGATAATAAAATTACCGACGAGAAATTAATAGATAAATTGTCGGTTTTGAGCATATTGTTAAACCAAAAATACTCATGATTCCAGTCGGCTAAGTTCAAGCCTAAAGCAACAAGTACAAAAAGTAGTGTTGTAATCAATAGGTTTTTACGATTCGTTGAAAAGCCTAAAAACAAACTGGCAATACCCGAAAGTGATAAAGCGATAATTGCGTTCATATTAGTATTGTTATTCGTTAATTATGAACACCCGATAAGGGCGTATTTGAACGAAAGGAAATGCTTATTTAGAAATCAAAGTTAACAATTGAGCTACTGCTGGTTCCGACACTGTTAGGAAGATATTTGGAGCAAGACCAAACAAAATAACCATGAATGCCAATGGGAATAAGGTAGCTTTTTCGCTCAATGTTAAATCTGCAAAACCCTCGGTCAACGAAGTCGTTGGGCCAAACATTGATTTCTGAACCAGACGAAGCATATACACAGCTCCTAAAATAATGGTAAGTCCTGCGATAGCACCAGCCCAAGCATTGTATTCATATACGCCTTTTAGCAATAAAAACTCTCCTACAAAACCGTTTGTCAATGGTAAAGCCACCGAACCCAACATTAGGATAATGAACGTAACCGTTAAAAGAGGGGTAGTTTGTGTAATTCCTCCCAACGTATCAAGTACACGAGATTTTGTACGTTGTTGAATAATTTCTACGACAAAAAACAAACCTACTACGTTAATACCGTGTGCAACCATTTGGATTAAAGCTCCTTGAATACCGTCAAGCGTTCCTGAGAAAATACCTGCTGCCATTAAACCTACGTGAGCAAACGATGAATACGCAATTAAACGTTTCATATCTTTTTGCTGAATTGCAATGATTGAACCGTAAACAATACCAATAACAGATAAAATTACAGCGACCATTCCCCAATGTTGAACACCAAGTGGTACAATTGGCAATAATAAACGAATAAGTCCATAAGTACCCATTTTCAACATTACCCCTGATAGTAACATTGTTCCTGCTGTTGGTGCTTCTACATACGTATCAGGTTGCCAAGTATGGAAAGGGAACAACGGCATTTTAATAGCAAAGGCAATGAAAAATGCTCCGAATAAAAGACTTTGTTCTTTCAAATCTAATGAGCTTGCGATGTCATAAAAAGCCGTAATTTCAGAAGAGTGTGTACCAGGGGTTTCTAAGTATAAATACACCAAGGCTAACAACATGAATAATGACCCGAAAAGGGTATATACAAAAAACTTGAACGTTACCTTAATACGATTTTCTCCTCCCCAAATAGCAGCAATGAAGTAAATCGGAATTAACGCTGCTTCAAAGAAGAAATAGAATAAGAACGCATCCTTTGCGGTAAATACTCCTACTAGTGCTGCCTGCATAAATAAAATCAAGGCATAAAACACGGATGGATTTTTGTAACGCAAATTAAACGTTGATAAAATAATGAATGGAACAACCAAAGTTGTTAGCGATACCAATATCAAACTGATACCATCGATGCCCACCGAGAAGTTGATGCCCGCATTTGCAATCCAAGAATGCGAATAGGCAAATTGACTTGTCGCATTAGGTACAAATGTACAATAAGCATACCCTCCCAGTACTAACTCTGCAAAAGCAGCTAAGGATGCGAGCGTTTTTGCGTTTTCCCCTTTCGTGGTTAATGTCAATAACCCTGCTACGATAGGAAGAAATATTAATGAAAGTGTTAACATATTTTATTGATCAATCGGATTTGTACTGTTCAAATCTGCTATGTGATAAAAATCTTCGTGTATTCGTTCTTATTGAAAAATTAAAAGACTAAAAAAAGAAGCCTTGTAATCCCCAAGCCAATAAAGCGACAATCGACAACACCATGGCGAATAAATAAAAGCCTGTTGTTCCGTTTTGCAATAAGCGTGCTTCGGCCGATAAGGTTTTCACTAACTTACCAATACTTTCAACAATAAGGTCAATTCCTAAAAAGTCGATTACGTCATGGAAGAAAGTTGAAAGAGCTGAAATTGGCTTAACAAATACGGCATCATACAATTCGTCGATATAATATTTGTTATAAATCACTTTCTGTAAACCTGATTCAGCACCATCTGCTGCTGGAACTGCTTTCTTACTTACATAAATAACATAAGCAACAATTGCAGAAGCAAGAGCGGCAACAACGGAAATAACCATCAACATAATTTCTGTTGATTCGCTTACTTCTGCTGTTTCTACGTGAGAATGAGCAAATAATGGAGCCATAAATTCTGCTAAACCAGCGTGTCCACCAAAAATATGAGGCAAGTTGAAGAACCCTGCAATGGCAGAAAGCACCGCTAAAACCATCAAAGGAGCTGTCATCGTAAGAGGAGACTCATGCAAATGATGTTCTTGTTCTTTTGTTCCTCTAAACTCTCCAAAGAAAGTTAAGAACAATAGACGGAACATATAGAAAGAGGTCATGATTGAACCTAATAGACCGAAAGCCCACATCAATTTATTGTGCTCGTACACATGAGCTAAAATTTCATCTTTCGAGAAGAAACCTGCAAAAGGAGGAATACCCGAAATCGCAATGGTAGCAATCAAGAAGGTAATAAAGGTAATTGGCAATTTCTTACGCAAACCACCCATCGAACGAATATCTTGTTCGTCAGACATCGCATGAATTACCGAACCTGCTCCTAAGAATAACAAGGCTTTAAAGAAAGCGTGCGTCATTACATGGAAGAAAGAAGAAGAGTAAGCCATTACTCCAAGTCCCATGAACATATACCCCAATTGCGATACGGTTGAATAGGCTAATACCTTTTTAATATCGTTTTGGAATAGACCAATAGAAGCAGCAAACACTGCTGTGGCTAAACCTACCCAAGCAACCACTTCTAAGGTTTCTGGTGCAAGAGAGTACATGATATTTGAACGAATAATCATGTAGATACCTGCTGTAACCATGGTAGCAGCGTGGATTAGGGCCGATACGGGAGTTGGCCCAGCCATTGCATCTGGCAACCATGTATATAATGGAATTTGAGCTGATTTACCCATTGCTCCAACAAAAAGCAATAAGGTAATGGCCACTAATGTTTTATCTCCCGATAGATAGCCACCTTCTGCCACTTTACCAAATACGTCTGCATATTCAACAGAACCGAAATGAGCAATGATTAAGAAGATACCTAATAAGAAGCCTAAGTCACCGATACGGTTCATAATAAAGGCTTTACGAGCTGCTGCACCATAATTAACATTCTTATTCCAGAAGCCAATTAATAAGTACGAACAAAGCCCTACGCCTTCCCAACCGATGAACATAACCACATAGTTAGATCCCATGACTAAAAGTAACATGAAAAACAAAAAGAGGTTTAAGAAAGCAAAGAACTTTCCAAAACCTTCGTCGTGGTGCATGTAGCCAATCGAATAAATATGAATAAGAGAGCCAACTCCTGTGATGATTAACAACATCAAAAGGGAAAGTTGGTCAATTTGGAAAGACATGGCAATATTCAATTTGCCCACTGTAATCCAATCGAATACGTGTACAAGTTGAGGAGTTCCAGAGAAATTAAGGAAAAGCGACAAGGCACAAGCAAAAGAAGCTAAAGCTGCGGCTGAACCAATGATGCCCACTAACGAGTTCGGAACTTTACGAAACCCGATTCCGTTGATAAGGAAGCCTAGTAGTGGAAAGAGAGGAATGAGTGTAATTAATGACATATTTCTTTATTAATTTGAAAATTTGAAAATGTGTTAATTTGAAGACGATGAGCCAAGCCACCCTATACTCAAATTAAAAATCTACCATTTCAATTTATTCAAAATACCCACATCAATTGACTGAATGTTACGATAGATCATTACGATGATTGCCAAACCAACGGCAACTTCCGCTGCAGCAACTGCCATAATAAAAAACACGAACACTTGACCAGCAGGATCAGCCTTGTAGGATGAAAAAGCTGCTAATAGTAAATTAACCGCATTTAACATCAATTCAATAGACATGAAGATGATAATTGCGTTTCGGCGGGTAAGAACACCAATGATGCCGATACAAAAAAGTGCCGCACTAAACCATACATAGTTGTTTAGGGGAATTTGTCGGATTACGTCAGGTAATTGTTGCATGAGTTTTGTCTAGTTTTCAATTCGAGAGCCTTGATATTCGGATAATTGGGATATTCTCTCAAACCAACAAATCAAAATAGAAACATCTTTTCTATGGAATGTATAATATTTGGTCGATAGTTACTGTGATAAACAGGAACCACTGGCAAAAATAAGTATTTCTGATTGAAAACTTACGTTTGTAGCATAATTTCCCACTTATCTACTATTGAAAGTTCTCAATTTAATTTCTGTCAATTTTCGTTTTGTATCCAATGGGAAGTCGCCTTTCATCATCCAATCATAATAAGAAGGTTCATCTTTCAATACTTGAACTACTGGCTTGCCTGAATGTTTACCAAAATTGATAACTTCAACCCCCTCTTTATTAAAGGTCATTCGTTGAGCAAAATCAACCAATCTTGAAGAGGTCAATTCATGTAAGGCATCCATGTCATTTTTAACAGGAAAATATTCTTCTCCTTTTTCATTTTTCAAAGGTACACCTTCATACTTAGCGACTTGGGCATTAAGCACCTCTAGTGTCGCAATCGTATCTGCTTCGGCTGAATGGGCATCAATTAAGTCTTTATTGCAGTAAAAACGATAGGCAGCAGAAAGGCTTCTTGGTTCCATCAAATGATAGATTCGTTGAGCATCTACCAAACGACGATTTTTCATATCGAATTCCACATCATTACGCAGAAACTCTTCTACTAGCATGGGCACATCGAAGCGATTAGAATTGAAGCCTGCTAAATCACAACCATCTAAAAACTGAGACATCGACTTGGCAATTTGCTTGAAGGTAGGTTCATCTTTGACATCCTCGTCATAGATGCCATGAATCATCGAGGATTCCAAGGGAATAGGTATTCCTGGATGGACACGACGAGTTTTAACAGTAACAGTTCCATCTACATTGGCTTTCGCTATGCTGATTTCAATGATACGGTCTTTAATAACGTTCACGCCAGTAGTTTCCAAATCGAAAACGGCAAGCGGCTTGCGAAGGTTGAGTTGATGTGTAAGCATAAAAATAGTTTGAGCTCATGGTACTGAGTTGTGCAAAGTTAGCCAAAATAAAATTGAATCGTGTGTTGGTTTCATTTCTTATTTCTATTTTTGGCAAATGATAACAATTTCACTGTTTTGAATGTTATTTTAAGCAGAAATAGGCTAAAAGTAATCGAAAAAAGCCTTCTTTTCATCAATCAATAAACCACTCCCGAAGGATAAAAAAAATCTAATCTCGGGCAACTTTATGACACTTAACGAATTTTCAAAGGCATTAGCCAACGAATTTGCTTCGCAAACTTACGGCTCTCATCCCGTAGAATTATATGAACCACTTCGCTACTTAATGTCGCTTGGTGGAAAACGTTTACGTCCTGCAATGACGCTCATGGCGACGGCTCTTTTTACGGACGACTGGCAGAAAGCGATTAAGCCTGCATCGGCAGTTGAAGTTTTCCACAACTTCACACTTATGCACGATGACATTATGGACAAGGCCCCTTTGCGTCGTGGTAAACCGACAGTTCATGAAAAATGGAATGATAATATCGCCATTTTATCGGGAGATGTCATGCTTGTGCAAGCCTACGAACTATTGGCTGAAATAGATGATCACTTGCTGAAAAGAGCCTTAAAACGTTTCAATAGAACAGCTGCTGAAGTGTGTGAGGGACAACAATTGGATATGAATTTTGAGTCTCGAGAGGAGGTTTCGGAAGAAGAATATATCCAAATGATTAAACTAAAAACGTCTGTTCTACTTGGTTTTGCTCTAGAACTCGGAGCCATTATTGGCGGAGCTGACGAAGAAGCAATTGAAGCACTCTACGAAATAGGAGTAAACATCGGACTAGGTTTTCAATTAATGGACGATTTACTGGATGTGTATGGCGACCCCGACAAATTTGGGAAGCAAATTGGAGGTGATATTATTGCTAATAAAAAGACGTTTATGCTCATTGAAGCTCGTAATAAAGCTACAGGAGAAACCAAAATCACCTTGGAAAATTGGTTGCAAGAAACTCGCTTTAATCCTGTTGAAAAAGTGGCAGCGGTTACCGCTATTTACGACAGCTTGCATATTAGAGCGATTGCACAACAACGTATTAATGCTTATTTCGATAAAGCCTTTCATTTATTAGATGCTTTACAGGTAGAAGAAGTCCGTAAAAATGAATTACGTGCTTTCGCATCAATGTTGATAGATAGAGAAGTTTAATGTAAATTTGTTCATCACTAATACTCAATTGGCTGGAATAAATCGCACTTCTATTTTGAAGTTGCTAGTTAAAGAGACGATTAAAATCAAGCAAATTGATATGGCCTGTTCACTTTTATAGGACGGCTCTTATTTTCTAACAAATGGAACAACTATTATCCTCGTTATCTTTAACGACATTACTTATCTGTATCACTGTAGGGATTAGCCTATATGCTTGGCGAAGCCCTAGTGTAATGGATAAGCTTCTCTTAAATCCTTACCAAGTAAGTAAACATCATGAATACTGGCGTTTTGTAACATCGGGCTTTATTCATGCCGACTATGGACACTTATTCTTCAATATGTTTGCTCTGTACTCTTTCGGAGAGTTTATGGAGGCAGTATTTCAACAAATAGGAGGAATGAATGGGGATATATACTTCCTACTTATTTACTTAGGAGGTATCATTGTTTCAGATATTCCATCGTATTTAAAAAACAAAAAAGATAGTCGCTACAATTCGCTAGGAGCGTCAGGAGGGGTATCAAGTATTGTCTTTGCCAGTATCTTATTCGCTCCAACGAACAAAATGCTTATTTACGGTATCATTCCTATTCCAGCGATTGTTTTTGCCGTTTTATACGTTTGGTACTCGATTTATATGTCTCGCCGTAATATGGATAATGTTAATCATTCCGCACACCTTTATGGAGGACTATGGGGAGTTATTTGCTGTACCATTATTTATCCACAAGTATGGAGTATCTTCTTGGTTCAACTCATTAATTGGTAATTAACACAAGGTAGCGGTGTCATAGCCACTAATTTTTATGCAACAAAAACGAATAGCAATACTTGGTTCTACAGGTTCTATTGGCACACAAGCTCTTGAGGTAATTGAGGCCAATCCTAACTCTTTTCTTGTCGAAGTACTAACGGCTCAAAGCAATGCCGATTTATTAATCGAACAGAGTATCAAATTCAAGCCAAATTGTGTCGTTATCGGTAACGAAGCTTTGTACGATAAGGTATTTTCTGCGTTAAATGCCCTTGACATTAAGGTGTACACAGGAGCTAAAGCACTAGAATCAGTAGTACAAATGGACAGTATTGACATTGTGCTTACCTCAATGGTTGGTTACGCTGGACTTTTGCCTACGATTAAAGCCATTGAAGCAGGCAAACACATTGCTTTAGCTAACAAAGAAACACTTGTCGTAGCAGGGGAATTGATTACGGCTTTGGCAAGGGAAAAAGGCGTAAATATCTACCCTGTCGATTCTGAGCACTCTGCTATCTTCCAATGCCTTGTGGGAGAATTTCATAATCCGATTGAAAAAGTAATTTTAACCGCTTCTGGTGGGCCTTTCCGTGGAAAAAAACGAGAAGAATTGCTCGGTGTAACCAAAGCTCAAGCCCTCAAACACCCCAACTGGGTAATGGGTGCTAAGATTACCATCGACTCAGCCAGTTTGATGAACAAAGGGCTAGAGGTCATTGAAGCAAAATGGCTTTTCAATGTAGAACCTTCTCAAATAGAAGTAGTTGTGCATCCTCAGTCGATTATTCATTCATTAGTTCAATTTGAAGATGGGTCAATAAAAGCTCAAATGGGACTTCCTGATATGAAGTTACCTATTCAGTTTGCATTAGGCTTCCCTGATAGACTAAAATCAGATTTTCCACGTTTTGACTTCATGAAATATCCAAATCTGACTTTTGAACAACCAGATAAAGAAACATTTCGTAACTTGCAATTAGCTTTTAATGCAATGGCAACAGGCGGTAACATGCCATGTATTTTGAATGCAGCCAATGAAATCGCTGTAGCAGCATTCTTGGAGGATAAGATAGGCTTCTTACAAATGTCTGACCTTATCGAAACTTGTATGGCAAAATTACCGTTTATAAAACAGCCTTCGTTGGAAGACTACATTGCGACTGACGAAGCTACTCGAAGATTTGCTCTTGAAGCTCTTTAATGTCGCACATATAATAATGAGCAGATAATCATATTTCAACACAACTTTACAGCGTTAGGAGAGTGCATACTAAACCATGTACACCGCTAGCGAATCATTGAACAATATGGAAGGATTAGTGAAGGTTGGACAACTCATCTTGGGCTTGTCTATTTTAGTAAGTTTACATGAATTTGGGCATTATATCACGGCAAAGTGGTTTAAAATGCGTGTGGATCGGTTTTATCTCTTTTTTGATTTCCTTTTCCCTATACCCACATTATTAAACTTTGCGATTTTCAAAAAGAAAATCGGTGATACAGAATACGGCTTAGGCTGGTTCCCACTAGGCGGTTATGTCTCTATTGCAGGAATGATTGATGAAACGCAAGATGCGTCGAAGCTTGCTGCCGTTCCTGAACCTTGGGAGTTTAGAGGAAAACCGGCTTGGCAACGCCTTATTGTGATGCTAGGTGGGATTATTGTCAACGTAATTTTAGGCATCCTAATTTTCTTTGGCATTAACCTCAATGTTGGAAACAACTTTATTTCTAAGCAAGAACTAAATAAAAACGGTATTTATGCGGGTAATTTAGCCAAAGAAGTTGGATTCCAAACAGGAGATAAGGTCTTAAAAATTAACGGAAACGACTATAAAGAGTATAGCGATATTGGCGGTGCTATTTTAGAAGACAAACTTAACTATACCGTCGAAAGAGCTGGGAAAGTGGTAGAAATTACCATTCCTGATAATTTCTTGAATAAACTTTCGGAACAAAAAGGAGAATATATCCAACCGCTAACGAAGTTTAAAGTGGGTATTGTTCCTCCTCCTAAAGCTCCGTCTTTATTGGAAAAGTTATTTGGTAAAACAACAACAGAGGCTCTTTCTCCTGCTCAAGTTGGAGGACTCAAAGATGGAGACGATATTGTTGCCATTAATGGTAAACCTGTCGTGTTCTTCCAGTTGTTTCAAGAAGAACTCCTAAATTATAAAGGCAAACCGATTACGCTTGCTGTTAAGAGAGTCAATAAAGTCGATACGCTCAAAATGACAGTCACAGAGGAAGGGAAAATTGGTTTTATACCTGAACAATTAATCGAAAAAACACACGAAGACTATTCGGTTGGCCAAGCATTTGGTGCTGGTGTACACGATGCCTTTGATGTGGTTTGGAAAAACATTCAGGGCTTTAAGAAGATTTTCTCAGGACAAGTTCGTGCTGATAAAGCCCTAAGTGGTCCTTTTGAAATTGCCGATATGTACGGTTCTCATTGGGATTGGTTAAATTTCTGGAGCTTAACAGGCTTACTTTCTATGGCATTGGCATTTATGAATTTCTTGCCAATTCCTGCCTTAGATGGTGGTCATGCCTTGTTCTTAATTTATGAAATCATCACGGGTCGTCCTCCATCGGAGAAATTCATGGAAAGAGCTCAACAAGTTGGAACGGTTATCTTATTAGGCTTAATGGTCTTCGTTCTGGGTAATGGTGCATTCAAAAAATTCTTTTAATACAAAATCATGATTAGTTTAGTAAACATAATCAAAGAAAAGCCTTTGAAGCGATTTACGTTTCAAGGGCTTTTCTTTTTAACACTCATTGTAGGGTTATCGAGTTTCTATGTCAAACACGCTTTTCACACCAGCGTAACAGAATTACACTACAATGCGAATGCAAAATCGTTAGAAATTAGTATTCGGGTATTTACGGACGATTTACAAACAGCCCTCACGAAAGAGAACGGGAACAAAAAAGTAGTGCTTGAAAAGAACGATGCCTTTGATGCCTTGGTACAACGCTATATCAGCAAACATTTTGTGTTGATAAGTCCTTTGAAACAAAGACGAGTATATAGTTATGTGGGAAAAGAGCAAGAAAACGATGCTACATGGATTTATCTGGAAATGCCTATAAAAGAGTCTTTGAAGGGTACAAGTATTTTGAATGAAGTGTTAATGGAGGCTTTTGACGACCAAACGAATATCGTCAATATTATTTATCCACAGGAAAAGAAATCGCTGCTTTTCAATAACCATAATAGACGATTGGTGGTAGAATAATTTTTATTACCCCTATGAGATTTTTGAAATCTCACAGGGGTATTTTTTGAGAACCGTTTCTCTAAAAATAAAGCCATTCAACTGCCTTCGGAAATTCTCTTCCCCACTGCGTTTCGCTTTGTTCGCTACCTGCATCTACCGATAAATTAATTTCTATCTTTTTATTGCCTTGTCTCTCGAGCGTTTGCTTCAACTTTTCCACATTTTGAATAGCGACTTCGCCTTCTTCTTCACCTACATAGACATATAATTTTGCAGGTAAATGACTTAAAAAGTCAATCGCATCAAAATAGATATTCGGAGAAACCCATAAGGAAGGCGAGAAAATCATTAAGCGACCAAATACTTCGGGAGCCATTAAACCCGCATAAATACTAATCAATCCAGCCAACGAACTTCCGCCAATACCTGTTGCCTCTCTTGTCGGAATGGTTCGGTAGTTTTTATCAATATAAGGCTTCAACGTTCTTGTCAAAAAGTGAATATACTTTCTGCCCTCGCCCTTACCTAATTTAGGATTATTGTAAGGAGAGTATTCTGTAAAGCGTTCTTCGCCACCATGAGCAATTGCTACCACAATGACATCTCCGTGCCCACGAGCAGCTAAAATCGCCATTTGCTTATCAATTCCCCATTTATTCATTTCGGTATCTCCGCCAAACAAATCCTGAGCATCCTGAAGATAAAGGACAGGATAATGCTTCTTAGAGCGGTCATAGCCTTTTGGAAGTAGAATATACACCGCACGTTTGCGTTGCAACTGAGGCATCTCAAATTCTTCCGAAACTAATCGAATTTCAGGCATTACATTTTCGGGTAAATTCGCCCCATTCATCCGCCAGTGAGGTACAAAATCTTGTACAACTCCATCCACAGCTTTTACGACACGATTATTACTTGGATGTCCAAATTCATCCAATTCTACCTGATCCCAGCCGCCCTTGGTATATTTATATTCAAGCATATCGGGTAGGGGATGGCTCATTGAATAGCGAAGTGCGTAAAT
>JACCDQ011516692.1_pt1 | contig 11951 bp, 13 predicted proteins | sample 7446031 | NCBI WGS metagenome assembly JACCDQ01 (sample SAMN15323442, study PRJNA562643) | freshwater metagenome | isolation source: river surface water | place: USA:Blue River Watershed | collected 2017-08-17
CTTATCGGGGGAGATGCACACGCAAACGCTCAGACCACCAGGAGCGTGCTCAGCGGGGACACTTCGGGAGATCTCGGCGCTGTGCGCGACATCGTGCTGCTGAATGCCGCAGCCGGTCTTGTTACCTACGAGTTAGCCAAAGACGCATCGCGCAGTGAGGTTGAACTTGATCAGCGTTTCGAGGTGGCACTCGAGCGCGTGGTCTCGGCTCTGGAGAGCGGAGCGGCGGAGGCGACGCTGAGCCAGTGGATTGCCGCCACTCAGAAGTAGCCTAAAACATTAGTTGACATAATGTTCATTATCGGCGTTAGGTTGCCTCTGGGCTGATTATGAAATGTGCTGCTTGATGAGGTCTACAAGTCCAGGCGGCCCAAACGTTTCAGAACTGTTGAGAATCTCTGAAACTGACCACCAGCGCAGCTCAATAATGTCCCGCCATTCAGATCGGGTCCAGGCGGCGGTGCTGATTTCGGGCCGTTCCTGAAGAGTTATTTTGAAAAAGTGCGCGCGACCAGTCTCGTAGCGCCCCTCGCTCCAGTCCATCCTGAAGTCGATATGGCCAACAACTTCACCGAGTTGCGGGGTGGTTAGGCGCAATCCAGTCTCTTCGAATAGTTCTCGCAGGCCAGCGGACTCAATCGTTTCGCCTGGGTCAATACCGCCACCGGGCGTTAGCCAGCGAGGTGGCAGGCCCGTTCCTGGGTCCCAGTGGGTCAACATCAGTAGCAGGTGACCCTCTGGATCGAGCAACAGCGCTCTGGCCGTTTCCCGGTGCTTGACGTGCACGAGAGTTTCGGGACTACTTGACATAACTATTTGATCCGTTTGTCCTGTAGCTTGAATCCGAACAATTTGAGTGAAATCTGCATCAGGTAACCGATGCAGACTGCAAAGATAACCGTGCCCTCGCGTACCTGACCGCCCATGAACCATCCGATGGTCAAGACCAACCCTTCGTAGATTGTGCGAACTATCCAGAATGGCCAACCCGTGACACGCTGCGTGCCGACCATCAGGCCGTCTCGGGGTCCGCTGCCGAGGTTGGTGCTGATGTAAAGGCCGGTGGCAATTGCTACGAGAACCATTCCAACTAGGAAGCTTCCGAGTCTTTGCCAGTAAGCAGTTAGTTCGGGCAGCCACGGCAGTACCGTGTCCGAGAACAATCCAATGCAGATAGCGTTCAAGACTGTCCCTAGTCCGGGCTTGACGCGGAGTGGGATCCAGGCGAGGAGCACGAGGGCACTCACAATCACACTGGCTACGCCGTAGCTCACTCCAGCCTGTTTACTGATGCCCAGGGCAAATACGTCCCACGGCGGCACCCCGATTTCAGCGTGAACCACGAGAGCCAATGCGAAACCGTATAGGTAGAGCCCGACCATCAGTTTGACGAATCGCATCAGGAATTGCTCGGGCATGTTGTTAGCCTAGCCCTGTGCATCCGTACCTAGAGCCTCCCCTCCCCCATGTTCTGGCTCATCGGGGTTTGACCTTTGTGAACGGCGCACCAACCCTTGACGAAAACACATTGGCGGCCTTCAAGAATGCGGTAGCTGCGGGTGCAACCCACGTTGAGACTGATCTTCAGGTAACGAAAGACGGCGTGGCGGTGCTCTTCCATGACGACACGCTGGACCGGGTAGCGGGCATCGGAGCGCGGGTTTCTGAACTGACATTCGTCGAACTGCGCAAGGTCCGTCTGCTTCACGGCGGGCAGGTACCGAGTTTGCTGGAGGTACTAGAAGCGCTCCCTGACACCAAGTGGAACATCGATTTCAAGACTCCAGACTGCGTCGAGCCAGCCTGCGGCGACATTCTTTGCGCTAATTCAAGCGAGAGGGTGCTCATCGCAAGTTTCTCCGACGCAAACCGGCGGAGGGCACAGCGTTTTCTTCCAGCCGCTGCCGCGTCCGCTGGGATAGCGCTTTCTCTGCTTATCGTGATTGCAATCAGGTTGAAGCTGAGCTGGTTCGCTCGCCTTTTGTCACGCAAAGTCCAGGCCCTTCAGTTGCCACGCGAGGTGTCCGGCGTCCGCTTGGACAGCCGCAAGTTGATTGCGGGATTTCGCAGCCTTGGACTCGCGGTTCACTACTGGACGGTGAACGACCCTGCTGAAATGTCGCAGTTGGTGGGTCTGGGGGCTTCAGGAATCGTGACCGACAGAGCTGATCTTGCGGCGGCTTCCTTGCGCCACCTGTGAATTCGCTGACAAGTTAGGGATCGCGCGAACTATTCTCTACTGCTTCCCTGTTCTGCCTGTTGACACAGTCGCAATAGGAATGAGGAATCATGGGCGAATCAACGATGCGCGGAATGCGTTTAGGCGCAAACAGCCTGGAAAGCGCTGTAGGCGCTGCTTTGGAAGCAAGGGTTTCTCACAGCTTTGTTTGCGAACAACAGCACGAAACCACGGTGGTATTTGCCGCAGACGCTGAAGTTCCATCCCAGTGGGAATGCCGGACATGTGCAAAGTCCGCCCACCTTCACCTCGATGGAGTGCGGATCAGCATTGAAGAGACGGCCGAGGCAGTTGGAAGATCCCACTGGCAGATGCTCCTAGAGCGTCGAACCATCCCCGAGTTGGAAGACATTCTCGACGAACAACTCTCCGCGCTTCGCGAGAAGCGCGCTCGAGTAGCTGAGAAAGCTGCTAGCGGCTTCTAAGACCCCAGAGCGTAACCCTCCAGAGCGCTTCGAAAACAATCTTCCAGCTCATCTTGGAGTTTCCGTGGGCTCGTTCTACAAAACGTATCGGCACCTCGGTGATTCTCGCTCCAGCTCGATGACACCGCATCGCCATCTCAACCTGGAATGAGTAGCCAGCACTCGCGATGCTGTCTAGCTCCAGCCCTCGCAAGAAATCAGCCCGATAGACCCGGAAACCCGCCGTAATGTCTCGGATGTTGCATCTGAGCATCACGGATGCATACCAGTTGCCGATTCGGCTGATTAGAACCCTGTGCAGTGGCCAGTTCTCCACCGCTCCCCCGGCGACCCACCTTGACCCGATGACTAAGTCGGCACGATTTGCCTGCTGTAACAATGCGGGTAGGTCCTCTGCCCTGTGGCTACCGTCAGCATCCATCTCCACCAAATAGCCATAACCCTGATCAAGTCCGAACTCGAATCCGGCCAGGTAAGCAGGACCCAGCCCCTGCTTCTCAGGGCGGTGGAGAACACGAATCCGAGGATTGGCCTCTGCCAACTCATCTGCGATGGCACCAGTTCCATCGGGCGAGTTGTCGTCAACAATCAGAAGATCGACCTCGGCCAGAGTGTTGAGCAGCTCTCGGGCGTAGATACCAAGCGAATCGCGCTCGTTGTAAGTAGGCATTATCACGAGGGTGCGAAGTGAGTTAAGTTCAGACATCGAAGGAAGCCTACGCTGTTGACGCGGTTTCGGATGGCGGATTCGCAAGTCTTTTGCGGCGAACTCTCAGCATTAGGAGCAATGACAGCACCAGCAGAGCGATGTTGATGGTGTCTGGCCAGTTACCAACCAGCTGGGCAGGTGTTAGATGAGTATTCAGTGGCACCGTCTGGATTGTGTAGTCGGGCGTGAAAGGCTCCACCTGTCCTGCCACCGATCCATCGGGGAGTATGAATTCAGTTACCCCAACGGTCGAAACGTGTGCGATTGCCCTCCCGCTTGAGATTGCCTGAAGTCGAGCGAGGGCCTCTTGCTGAAAAGTCTCCTCGCTGTAACCGAAGTCGCTGTTATTTGCCTGTGATGCAATTAGCTGGGCTCCATCGGCTACCAATCGATTGACTACGTCATCGATAGCGATTTCGAAGCAGATCAGCGAGCCAACCTTGGTACCAGAGGTTTCTAAAACTCCGTCTCGTGACCCAAAACTGTAGCCGTGGCTGATGAGGCCAACCAAGTCCGGAGCGAGGCTATACCAGAGGTCCCGATCGGGCACGTATTCGCCGAAAGGAACGGGTCGCTGCTTGTCATACCAGTCTGTAAGCCCGATGGCCGGCCTGTAGAGCAATGTGGTGTTGTAGATGTCCGGTCCACGCTGAGTCACGGCACCAAGCAGCAAATCCCTTTTCAGAAGATTGTCAACGGTTGTTCGGATTGTGCTGCGAGCAAATGTGTTGGAAGTTGGATCGATGTCGCTAGCGTTCTCGGGCCAAATCACGAGTTGAACCGAGTCAAACTTGGGGTCCTCAACGAGTTTCTTGGTGACGTCGAGGTGTTTTGCCAGGATGCTCCCCGGTTCCGGATTGGCAAAGAGTCCCGCATTGGCATTGCCCTGCACCAGCGCTACCGTTAGTTCCCTGCCCGTCGAATTCATGGTTGGGGCGGTCATTGCAGGTATTGCAACCACCAGCAGAAGTGCGGCCACGGAAGAAAGTTTGGGCAATCGTCGACGTTCTAACAGCAGTAGAACAAGAGTGGCGGCAAAGGCTACGGCAAAGCTAATAGCACTCAACCCGCCCCAATACGCCCACTTGGCCAACACGGTATCCGCCTGTGTTTGGGCAAGTCTTGACCACTGGTAGCCGCCATACGGCCAGTGACCGGCAAGCCATTCTCGGGCCACCCAACTTGAGGCAAGCAGGAGTGACAGAACAATCGGACCAAACCACCGTTTGGAAAGCGAGCTGCGCTCGAACCTTTGCCAAATGAACGCACTAACCAGGGCACCAACCATAAAGATGAGGGCCTCGAGCACGCTGAGGGCAAGCCATGGCACGGGTCCGAGATAGGTGGTGAGCCATGGGCTCTGGGAGGCATAAAAGGCGAATCCCGCCACAAATCCCAAGAGCAGTGCGTGGCGAAGTCGCTTTGGTCTCAGTGACCAGTGGATGAGTGCAACCGCGGGAAAAATCAGCCACCACAACCCGGCCTTAGGAAGTGCGGGTCCCGCTAGCACGCCACCTAGGGCCGCTGCCAGGAGCTGCCAGATGAGGAGAGGAACTTTTCGCGGTCTAGCCATAGTACGAGTAGGCCACGATTCCGCGTTTCACTAGATCAACGGCTTTTCGCGCCTTGTCAGCCAGCGCGGGCTCGGCAATCTGAACCAGTTGATCTAGAAGATCGATGATTTGCTTGCTCCAGCGAATGAAGTCGCCTGGGAGCAGGTCTGCGGTATCGAGAACCGAATCTAGTCGCGCACCACTTGCCCAGCGATGAATTGCGAGCGAGAGCGACGGCTGCAATTCACCCGTTCGAGGCAACTTATGGTGCTTGGCAAGGTCTTCCAGACGATCCCACTGGGCCTCGGTCTCCGCGAGAACCTCGGCAAAGTTCCCCTTTGGAAGACGCACATCGAAACTCTCCGAATCGCGCCGCCCCTCAAAGACGAGCGCGGCAGCCAGACTGGCGAGTCCCGCCGGATCAAGCTCGGTCCAAACCCCGCTGCGCAAGCACTCGGCAATCAAGAGATCGCGCTCGCCGTAGATGCGACCGAGCATTTTCCCGGACTCAAGAACCTGGTAGTCGTTATCAACCTTGCGAATGTAGCCGAGTTCGAGGAGTAGGTCACAGATCCGGTCAAAAGTTCTAGCCACCTGGTTGGTGCGGCTTTCCAGCTGGCTGGTCACCTGATTGACCTCGCGGCTGAGCTTGTGCCACCGTTCCGCCCACCTGGCATGAGTTTCGCGATCCGGGCATCGGTGACACGGGTGCTGCTTCATGCGGTGCTTTAGGTGGTTCACCTGCTTTTCGCGGTCTTTTCGCCCCGCAGACTCGCGAACATCTTTGCCGCGCTCCGAACGCACCCGAACAGAGGCCAGAGATTTCTCCAAATCTGTTAGATCCCGACGGATTTGCGAGTAGTCGGCAAAATCGCCCAGGTGACACTCCATGGCCTCCGCGAAACCTGCCATCGAGACCTGCTTTTCCCTCACCCCTTGCGCGAGCCCGACCACAGAGGCGTCAGCCTGGTATTGAGCGAAAGAGGTCTCAAGGACTTCACGCGCTCGCTGGCGCCCGAAGCTTTCGATTAGATTCACTGCCATGTTGTGGGTCGGACGGAAGGGGCTGATGAGAGGGTAGGTTCGCTTTGATGCCAAACCCGCCACCGTTTGTGGATCCAGGTTGCCGGTCCACTGGATGATCGAATGCCCCTGAGTGTCAATGCCCCTGCGACCGGCTCGCCCGGTCAACTGCGTGTACTCACCGGGCGTGATTTGAACTCTTTGTTCACCGTTGTATTTGTCAAGCTTTTCGAGCACCACAGTCCTGGCCGGCATGTTAATGCCGAGTGCAAGGGTCTCCGTGGCAAACACCACTTTCACGAGGCGTCGGAGGAAGAGTTCCTCAACAATTTCTTTGAAAGCCGGGAGCATTCCCGCATGGTGCGCGGCGACACCGCGTTCGAGGCTGCTGAGCCATTCAAAGTATCCAAGAGTGTTCAGATCTTCATCCGCGATGTTGAGCACTCGTTCTTCAACGACTGCCCTTATCTCGAGCGCCTCTTCCCTCGTAGTCAGTCGCAAACCGGAGTGCTGACAGGCGCGGACGGAGGCCTCACAACCCGCCCTCGAAAATACGAAAAAGATTGCTGGAAGTAGATCCGCATCTTCGAGAATGTCGACAATCTCAGGTTTGGTGACCTTTGCGATTCGCACCTCTTGACGATTTGGACCCGGGTGTCCCCTTCTCCCCCGCTGCGGTCGTGTCGGCAATTGCCTGAGCTTGTTCTGATGCTTTTGCAGGAGGTCTTGATTTACCCGAGTCTGCGCTTTGTCGGCAAAAAGCGGCAGTATTTCGTCGTTGAAAAGCACATGCTGCGTGAGGGGAACGGGCCGATGTTCCGAGACGATTACCGCTGTCTCACCTCTGACTTCGTTGAGCCATGCCCCAAACTCTTCTGCATTGCTAACGGTGGCGCTCAGACCGATTATCTTTACTGAAGCTGGAAGGTGGAGTATGACTTCCTCCCAGACCGGCCCTCGGAAACGATCAGCTAGGTAGTGAACCTCATCCATCACAACGAAGCCCAACTGCTGAAGAGTGGTGCTCTGCGCATAAATCATGTTGCGCAGCACCTCGGTTGTCATCACAACAATCTGGGCATCGGAGTTGGTGTTGTTGTCTCCGGTGAGTAGACCAACACGCTCCGGTCCATACCTAGCCGTCAGTTCGGCGAATTTCTGGTTGCTGAGGGCCTTGATCGGTGTCGTGTAGAAGACCTTTCGCTCCTGGGAAATGGCCAGGTGAATGGCAAATTCTCCGATGACTGTCTTACCCGCACCCGTTGGGGCAGCAACGAGAACTCCCTTGCCCTCCGCTAGGGCGTGACAGGCCTGTTCCTGAAAGTTGTCGAGCGGAAACTTCAGTATTCCCTGAAAGTCGATTAAGGCTCGGTGCTTGGCCTGGACTCTGGAGCGCGCGTATCTCTCTGCGGGGCTCAGGTTCGGTTCGTCCATTTAGGACTCGAGTTCGATTTGTAGGTTTCGGCTCTTACGCGCCGTCCAACTATCGCGGAGGTATGCGACTCCCGCGGCTACGAAGTAAAGGACCATGAGCGGAATCATTAGGTAGAACATGCTGCTCGGATCAGCGGTTGGGGTAGCTAGTGCGGCCACGACAGCGGACACAAAGACCGCTAGACGCCAGCCCTTGAGGATTGCCTTGGCTGAAAGCAGCCCAAGAAAATTCAAAAACACCAGGACGACGGGTAGGACAAATGAGATTCCGAAAACGAGCAGAATCCGAACCGTGAAAAGTATGTACTCGGTCGCGTTAATAACGTTGGCTGATCCTTCGGGGGTTAGACCAATCAGTGTTCTCACAAACGCGGGTAACGAAATCCACGCGAGGTAGCAGCCACCTAGAAAAAGCGGAACAGCGACACTGAGGAACCCAAACGTGTACAGCCTTTCCTTGCGTCTGAGGGCAGGCAAAACAAAAGCCCAGAACTGATATAGCCAGAAGGGTGACGTTATAACCACACCGATGAAAGCCGAAATTTGGATTCGCAGGTCGAGTGCACCGCCGACCGTTCCGAAGTTGATGGTCGCGTTGATGTTCTGGTCCTTTGCGAGCGCGACAACTGGAGCCTGAAGGGCTGCAAATACCAGGTCAAAGAGGTACCAGCCCGCCACGGAACCGGCCAAAACTGCTAGGGCGACCCAGAAAAAGCGGCGACGAAGTTCCTTGAGGTGCCCGCCTAGGCTCATGGTAGCCCGGGGGTCGCGACGCGCAGACACTAGTTCTTGTCGGTCTTGGAATCCTTGGGAGCGGCGTCCTTGGATTCGCCATCCTTGGCCTTGGCGTCGGTCTTCATTTCCTTACGGAAAATTCTGATGGACTCACCAAGGCTCTTTGCCAAACCAGGTAGCTTGGGGGCTCCGAAAAGTACCAGCACGATTGCAAGAATGATGATCCATTCCCAGCCATTTAGTCTCATGGTTTCTCCCAGCGTTTGCTCTTTAGGTCTTTGACTAGCCTATTTGCTCTTAGCCGCTTTCGTTGAATCTTCTCGCGCTTCAGTGTTTGAACCCTGAGGATACTTGCTTCTGGATCATCCGAGATGGTGGTCTGTGGCACATTGGCTGTTCCGGCGATGGTTAGTTCAGCTAACAGTGGCTCCAGCAGTGTCTGCATTTTGCTGGCTTCAACCTCCAGTGCCTTGACTTTGCGCAACAGGGAGAGGCCGATGCTTGCAAACACGTATAGTGCACCGATAACAAGCACTGCCCAGATTAGAAACCAAACCCAAAAACCCATTTGGTCACTCCTCGTTCAAAGCTTGAGGCTCAGCTGAAAACTGGGCCAGTGTGGCTCTAGCGTAACTCGCGACCGCAGCGACGGCCTCTTTTGGAGCAACAACCTTTGCATGGCCACCATATCGGGCCACAACGGGTCCCAGCGCTGATAGGTCTCCGATGGGTGCATCGAACCGAAAAGATCCATTTGCCAGTTCCGTCGGCTCGGAGTCCTGGATGAAGTCGTCCATGAGCTTAAGAGCCTCGGGTTCAACTTCAAAGCTGACCAAAGTGTCATGATCGGTTGGCTTGTAGACGAACTGCGAAATTTCGAGTTTCAAAGCCTCTTCAGAAATAGGTAAGTCGAGCATCGAAGTGCCCCGCATTCGATCGACTCTGAAGTTCCGCTCAGACTTCTTCCCGTGGCAGTAGCCGCGCACTATCCAGTCCTCGCCCACAGAAGTCAGTTGAACGGGGTCGACCTCGCGAACCGAAGTCTCCCCAGTTACGCTGGTGTACTCAAAACTGATGCGCTTGCGCGAAACTATTGCCTCGGTCACTATGCGGGTTTCCGCATCCACGGTTCCGGGGGTGATGTGAATTGTCTGCGGTGCCGCTTCGGAAATCTGTTGTCCGAGCAGTTTCGTCAACGCTTCGATCTCTTGCCGGTCGGCCACTCCTGGCAGCGAAGCTAGTTTGGTAAGGCCTGCCTGGAGGGCAACTATCTGCAGAGAACTCAACTTGGGCATGCCGTCAAATGCCTGCCTGAAACCGAGAGCAACCTCTTCCATCTCATCAAGATCGAAGTCAAAGTCGAAAAGACTGTCACCGTTTCTTTCAATCAGCCAGACCATCTTTAGAGCCGACTGAACGTCTTTAGCATCCACTCCGAATTGTTTAGCAAGTTCACTTATTGAGCTGTAGTTGTGTTCCGAAAGGAACGAGACGAGCCCGAGCGCGAGGTTCAGTTTCTCGCCGCCCGTGAGTACGCGTTTTCTAGCCACCGTGCACCTCCAGAGTCCTTCTCAAACCGCGTTCCAGCTCGGTACGAAGTTCGGGTGGGCTCAGGACCTGTACTCCGCTGCCGAATAGACGAAGCTCTTCGGCTAGCAGGTGTAAGTCCATGAAGTTCGCTCGGTACTCATTTCCGTTTGCCACGCCAGGTTCATCCATCCGGAAGTGGAACCAAGCTGGCGTTCCGGGCTGTATTTCTAATACGAACTCTTGGCCGCTGATGTACTCCTGAAGATCCGCAGCAGCCTCAGCCAGCATCTGGTTGGTCGGCGGCTCAAAGTGTTCATCGGTAACGGTCACAACGCGGGAAACGATTCGTTTGAGCAAGAAGCGGCGAATGTCGGCTGCATCTACGTCTTTTCCGACGACGAGCCATTGGCTGGCAACCTGTTCTAACTGCCAGGGTTCGATGCTTCTCTTAGAGACTTCGCCGTTCGGTTTCCGGTATTCAAATTGGATCTGCGCATTTGCGTCAATGGCACCAGCGATTTTGTCGAAGTGGCGAATTCCACCGATGCGGGGTGCCACACCGAACAAATCGAGGCTGCTTGGTTCTTGGCCAAGTGCTCGAAGGCGCTGGATGCCGTAACTCGTGGCTGCGCCGAGCGAGGCCCCAGCCCAGGCTCGGGCTGCGAGTTCCAGAAGCGCTAGTTGACGGGCCGTGAATGTTAGGTTCTCGGGCCACTCAAAACTTTCGTTTGGAATCCGATAGCGAAAGGTCTGATTGTCATCCATCGCAGAGGTGATGTTTTCAACTATCAGGTTGATTCCAGATTCGCGAAGCGTTTCTTTATCTCGCTCGAAAAGCTTGTTTACAGCCTTGATCGCAGTTTCGGTGTTCTCATGCTCGTATCCGGGCAACTGCAGAATCTCCGATGCCGAAAGCCCACCCGGGGCCAGTAATAGATTGCAAGTTAGCCCGAATAGCCGCTCTTCAGGGCTAATCTTCCGAGTCGCTTTTCCGGCCATACTGCACTCCCCCTCGAGTACCGTCTACTACTTTGAGTTTTCCGTTCGCTCTGTACCCAGAATGTCAACGACGAATATCAACGTTGAGTTGGCAGGAATTCCACCCTGGTCGCTATCTCCATAGCCATCGCTAGGTGGAATCACGGCAACTACCTGAGATCCAACCTTTTCCCCACGCAAAGCCTTGATGAAACCCTCAATCAGCTGGTTGTGACTTAGTTGGAACTGTGCCGGAACCTGCTTCTCCCAGCTGGAATCGAACTGGGACTTTTCTTCAGACCACACCCAACCGCTGTAATGAACGGTCACCTTATCGTTGAGCTTCACAACCTCGCCATTTCCAACGATGGTTGTCTCCTTGGCGAACTCTGTGAAGGCTGGCTTGGCCCAGTCTTGAAGCACCAAACCAGGTGCCCCGGTGCTACCGACCGCGATTTGTGGGAAGCCATCCTTGAGTGAGCCCGGCTTTCCGGTTGCCTTTGGCAAGTAGAACTTAATCAGCTTGAAAACGAAGACAATACCCTGGTCTTTGCCAATGCCAATTGACTCAATTCCCTGGTTATCGTGAACAATCTTGGCTGGGTAGTAAATCGCGACCGTAGAGCCCTCTCGAGCACCTCCGATGGCATCGCAGAAATTGGGCTCTCCGTCTTTGTTGATGAACTGCGAGGCGAAGTTTTTGCCGTCAAAACTTGAAGCCTGGAACTCTGCTCCGGTTCCGGCGTTAAGCCCGATGAAGTCGAGGTCCACGAGCTGGTCACCCAAAAACTTGGGCCCTTTACCCTCCACCAGCACCTTGGTTTCTACGGTGTCGCCGCGCAACGGAACCGGGTAGGTAACTTCAGGCTTACCAGCGGTGGTCTTAGATAGCTTGATCTGGTCTGCGGTGTTGCCCGTAGTGAACGGTTTACAGGTTGCAGATAGTCCGCTGAATGCCCCCTCGGTTTCACTGGTGCTTGCACATCCGGCAAGAGTGGAAGCGAGAAGGGCTGAAGCCGCTAAGACGGAGATTATTTTGCGCAAAATTTTCCTTGCTGCTATGGATAGATGAAGTTTATCCGCTACTTACTTCTCATCGCGCGCCGCCGCAGCGGCTTGGGCGTTTCGCATGGTCTTTCTTACTTTTTTGTCGCTGATTCTGCGCTGACCGAGATGCTCTGGGTTCCAAACCGAAAGGTCCTCATCGGAGAATTCAGGCTTATTGCTCTTTTTGAACTGTGGAAGAACCGTGCCATCAGCCAGCTTTCGAGCAGTCACCAGGAAGCCAGTGTGTCCAATCATTCTGTGCTCGGGACGCACCGCTA
>JACCDQ011408845.1_pt1 | contig 11950 bp, 10 predicted proteins | sample 7446031 | NCBI WGS metagenome assembly JACCDQ01 (sample SAMN15323442, study PRJNA562643) | freshwater metagenome | isolation source: river surface water | place: USA:Blue River Watershed | collected 2017-08-17
CACGCCGCTGGCGTCGCTGGACGCGCCGGCATCCGGGCGCATGGCGGTGGCCGAGGCCATCACCAACCTGCTGGCCGCGCCGATCGAGCTGTCGCGCGTCAAGCTCAGCGCCAACTGGATGGCGGCCTGCGGCGAGGCCGGCGAGGACGCCGCGCTGTACGACACCGTCAAGGCCGTCGGCCTGGAGCTGTGCCCGGCCCTGGGCATCGGCATCCCGGTGGGCAAGGATTCGCTGTCCATGCGCACCCGCTGGACCGATGCCGGCGGCGAGGCCCGGCAGGTCGTCGCGCCGGTCTCGCTGATCGTCACGGCCTTCGTCACGCTCGACGACGTGCGCGGCACGCTGACGCCGCAGCTGCGCACCGACACGCCCGCTGGCACCGACACCACGCTGATCCTGATCGACCTCGGTCAGGGCCGCAACCGCATGGGCGGGTCGATCCTTGCGCAGGTGCTGGGCCAGTTCGGCTGCCACCGCAAGGACGGCGTGCCGGACGTCGACGAGCCGGCCCAGCTCAAGGCCCTGATCGCCGCGATCAACCAGCTGCGCGCCGAGGGCAAGCTGCTGGCCTACCACGACCGCAGCGACGGCGGCCTGTGGGCGGCGGCCTGCGAGATGGCGTTTGCCGGCCAGGCGGGTGTCAGCCTCAACGTCGACCTGCTGGTCACCGAGGGCGACGGCATCAGCGACAGCCGCGCCGACACCGGCGACTCGAAGAACTGGGCCGGCCAGGTCGGCGAACGGCGCAACGAGCTGACGCTCAAGGCGCTGTTCAACGAGGAGCTCGGCGCGCTGATCCAGGTGCCGACCGCCGCACGCGACGAGGTGCTGCGCACGCTGCGCGCGCACGGCCTGTCGCGCCACAGCCATGTCGTGGGCAAGACCAACGACCGCCGCGTCGTCGAGGTCTGGCGCGATGCCAAGTCCGTCTACGCCGCGCCGCTGCAGGACCTGCAGCAGGCCTGGGACGAGGTCAGCTGGCGCATCGCCGCCCTGCGCGACAACCCGGCCTGCGCCGACAGCGAACACGCGCTGGCCGGCACGCCGCAGGACGGCGGGCTGCATGTCGCGCTGACCTTCGATCCGGCCGAGGACGTGGCCGCGCCCTGGATCGCCAAGGCGCGCCCGAAGGTCGCGATCCTGCGCGAGCAGGGCGTCAACTCGCACGTCGAGATGGCCTACGCGATGGCCCAGGCCGGCTTCGACACGCACGACGTCCACATGAGCGACCTGCAGTCCGGCCGTGCCGCGCTGGCCGGCTTCCAGGGCTTCGTCGCCTGCGGCGGCTTCAGCTACGGCGACACGCTCGGTGCCGGTGAGGGCTGGGCCCGCTCGGTGCTGTTCAACCCGCGTCTGGCCGACCAGTTCAAGGACTTCTTCGGCCGCACCGACACCTTCGCGCTGGGCGTGTGCAACGGCTGCCAGATGATGGCCGCGCTCAGCCCGATCATCCCGGGCGCGCAGCACTGGCCGAAGTTCACCCGCAACAAGAGCGAGCAGTTCGAGGCCCGCCTCTCGCTGGTCGAGATCCTCGAGAGTCCGTCGATCTTCTTCCAGGGCATGGCCGGCAGCCGCCTGCCGATCGCGGTGGCGCATGGCGAGGGCTATGCCGACTTCTCCCAGCGTGGCGATGCCGGCGCGGTGCTGCGCGCGATGCGCTACGTCGACGGCGCCGGCCGGCCGACGCAGACCTATCCGCTCAACCCGAACGGCAGCCCGGACGGCCTGACCTCGGTGACCACCGCCGACGGCCGTTTCACCGTGCTGATGCCGCACCCGGAACGCGTGTTCCGCAACGTGCAGATGAGCTGGACCTCGGGCGACGTGTCCGCGCGCAGCCCGTGGGCGCGCATGTTCGGCAACGCCCGCCGCTGGGTCGGCTGACGGCGGCGCGGGGCGTCAGGCCACCAGCCGACGCCCCAGGATTGCCGCACGCAGCATCGCGGCGACGGCCGGCGCGTCATCGGGCAGGGCGGCGACGCGGTCCTGCTCGATGGCCAGCAGGATCCACTCCGACAGCATCCCGATCAGCGCGGCCGCCTCGGCCGCCGGCAGGGTGACGCCCTGCGTGGCGGCGCTGTGCTGGATCGCCTCGGCCAGCGCGTCGAGGTTGGCACGCCGGGCGCGCAGGCCTTCGGGGCCGAGCGACAGCACCTCCATGAACAGCGCGCGCATCAGCAGCGGCCGGGTCGCCAGGTGCGTGAAGTAGCGCCGCACCGCCCGCTCGACCTGCTCGGCCCAGGGCAGTCCTTCGACCTCGTCCAGACCCAGCTGGCGCCGGCTGGCCTCGCTCGCACTCTCGTAGAGCGCGATCATGCAGGCCTGCTTGTCGGGGAAGTGTTCGTAGAACGTGCGCTTGGAGACATGCGCCGCCGCAGCGATGTCGGCGATGGTCGTCTGCGCGTAGCCGTGTCGGGCGACGCAGACCGCGAGGCCTTCGAGCAGGCGACGGCGGTGGTGCCGGCGGCTGTGGAACGAGTCGGCGCGCGAGCCGTAGGTCGGCAGGCTGGCCGGAGCGGCGTCGGTGACGGTGTTCATGAGCGGACCCCCTCGAATGATCGTAGCGAGGCCGCCGTGACATCACCACCCGCGAGCACGGGTGGTCACAACCGCATCGGGGTGTTGCACCTCGATGCGGTCGCAGGCTTCAGCCGAAGAACTCTTCGCGGCGCAGATAGCGCCATTGGCCCGGGGGCAGGTGGCCCAGCACCACGCTGCCGATGCGCACGCGCTTGAGGCCCACCACGGTCAGCCCGACCAGCTCGCACATGCGGCGGATCTGGCGCTTGCGGCCTTCGCGCAGCACGAAGCGCAGCTGGTCCTCGTTGGCCCAGCTGACCTTGGCGGGCTTGAGCTTGTGGCCGTCGAGTTCCAGGCCGTGGTTGAGCAGCGCCAGGCCTTGATCGGACAACTGGCCGCCGCCTTCCTTGACGACCCGCACGAGGTATTCCTTCTCGATGGTCGAGTCCTCGCCGATCAGCTGACGGGCGACGCGGCCGTCCTGCGTCAGCACCAGCAGGCCGACCGAGTCGATGTCCAGACGGCCGGCCGGCGCCAGACCGCGCAGATGTCCCGGATGCCAGCGCTGGCCGCTCTTGTCCTCGGCCCACTGGTTCTCGGGCCGCAGCAGCACGACGGCCGGCTCGTGGCCGTCCTCGGCCTGGCCGCTGACATAGCCGATCGGCTTGTTGAGCAGGATGGTCACGCGCTGCGCCTGCTGCTGGTGCGCGGCGGCGTCGACCTCGATGCGGGCGTCCGGGCCGACGCGCTGGCCCAGCACCGCCATCTGGCCGTCGACGCGGACCCAGCCGGCCTCGATCCAGGTGTCGGCCTCGCGCCGCGACGCGAGTCCGAGCGCGGTCATGCGCTTGGACAGGCGCTCGCCGTCCTGGCGCAGCGGCTGCGTCGCCAGCTCCGCCGGCTGCTCGATCGGGCGAACCTTGTTGAGCCGCTCCGACGGCTTCACGAACGGGCGCTGAGGGGGGGCGTTGCGCTCATCGCGACGGGCCTGCGGGGCCGGCGTGTCACGGCCGAAACCCGGACCGGGCCCCCGGTCCGGCCAGCGCCGAGCCTCCGGCGCCGGGCCGCTGCGACGATCGTCCTGCCGCGGGCCGGGCCGAGCCTCACCCCGCGCCGGGTTGCGCGGATCCTGTCGGTTGTCCAAGCGCGGATCGTGGCGCGGGTCAGCGCGGCGGACATCGTCGCGACGAGGCCCTTCGCGACGGGCGTCGCGGGGATCCTGGCGCGGGTCCTGGCGGTTCGCCTGGCGCGGGTCCTGGCGCGGATCCTGGCGTGGTGTGCCGAACGATCCCTGGGCGGTCTCGCCGCGCTGGCGGAATGCCTCTTCGCGCTGCGCCCGTTCGGCCTGGGCCTGGGCGAGGGTAGGGCGCTGACGGGCGGCGGCCAGGCCGCGCACGGGGCTGCGGCGCGGGCTGTCGGCCGGTGAATTCGTCGGATTCTTGGACGGCAAACCGGCGTCGGGCGATTTCTTCAGCTTGAGCGTGACCATGTGGGCAGGTGCGTGGAGGCGGTCATTCGGCGTGCGCGGACCCTGTGCTAAGGTCTGACGCAGTGATCGAGTCAGCCCCGCGGGTCGGGGCTTTTTCATGTCTGGAACGTCTGGCGCCACGTCGGCGCCGAGGGAGTGCGTGTGGATCTCGTCTTGCTGATCAAGGCTGCGGTGATGGGTGTGGTCGAAGGGTTGACCGAGTTCCTGCCCATCTCCAGCACCGGCCACCTGATCCTGGCCGGCTCGCTGCTGGGCTTCACCGACGACAAGAGCAAGGTCTTCGACATCGCGATCCAGACCGGCGCGATTGTCGCCGTGATCCTGGTGTATTGGCAGCGTCTGCGCGAGACCGCCGCCGGGCTGGGCACGCAGGAGCGTTCACGCCGCTTCGTCATCAACGTGGCCATCGGCTTCCTGCCGGCCGTCGTGCTGGGGCTGCTGTTGGGCAAGGCGATCAAGGCGCATCTGTTCACCCCGGTGGTCGTGGCCAGCACCTTCATCATCGGCGGGCTGATCATCCTGTGGGCCGAGAAGCGCAGCCAGGCCAACGTCCGCATCCACCACGTCGACGACATGCAGCCGCTCGATGCGCTGAAGGTCGGCCTGGTCCAGTGCCTGGCGATGATCCCCGGCACCAGCCGCTCGGGCGCGACCATCATCGGCGGCATGCTGCTGGGCCTGTCGCGACAGGCGGCCACGGATTTCAGCTTCTTCCTGGCCATTCCGACGCTGATCGGCGCGGGCGCCTACAGCCTCTACAAGGAACGCGCGCTGCTGTCGATGTCGGACCTGCCGATGTTCTCGGTCGGCCTGCTGTTCTCGTTCCTGTCGGCCTGGTTGTGCGTGCGCTGGCTGCTGCGCTATGTCGCGACCCACAACTTCGTGCCCTTCGCCTGGTACCGGATCGCCTTCGGGATCCTGGTGCTGGTCAGCGCGAGCACCGGCTGGATCAACTGGTCGGAGTGACGGGTCGGCGTGATCAGGCCGGACGCCTGAACACGAGGTCCCAGACCCCGTGGCCCAGCCGGATGCCGCGCTGCTCGAACTTCGTCAGCGGCCGGTAGTCCGGCCTCGGGGCGTAGCCGTCGGCGGTGTTGACCAGGCCGGGCTCGGCCGACAGCACCTCCAGCATCTGCTCGGCATACGGTTGCCAGTCCGTGGCGCAATGCAGGTAGCCACCCGGCTTGAGCCGAGAGACCAGCCGGGCGACGAAGCCGGCCTGGATCAGGCGACGCTTGTTGTGCTTCTTCTTGTGCCACGGATCCGGGAAGAACACGTGCACGCCGGCCAGTGACGCCGGCGTGATCATGTGTTCCAGCACCTCGACGGCATCGTGCTGGACGATGCGCAGGTTGCCCAGTTCACGTTCACCGATCAGCTTGAGCAGGGCACCCACGCCAGGCGTGTGGACCTCGATCCCGATGAAGTCATCGGCCGGCCGCGCCGCCGCAATCTCGGCGGTCGCACCGCCCATGCCGAAGCCGATCTCGACGATGGTGTCGGCCGTTCGACCGAACGTGGCGCCCAGGTCCAGCGGCTCGGCCCGATACGGCAACACATAGCGAGGGCCCAGATCGGCCAGGGCCTTCTGCTGGCCGGTGCCCATGCGTCCGGCCCGCAGCACGAAGCTGCGGATGGCTCGCTGCGGGTGCCCGGGGGCATCGGGCTGATCCGGCACGTTCGGTTCTTGTTCGTTGTTCATGGCTCGAAAACGACGAAGCCGGCAAGCGCCGGCTTCTGCAAGGGTCTGGACAAGTCAGGAGAAATCTGGAGCGGGTGAAGGGAATCGAACCCTCGTATGAAGCTTGGGAAGCTGCCGTTCTGCCATTGAACTACACCCGCGTGGGCCGGATTCTAATCAGTCCTCGGCGAACCTCATCGACAGGTCGACCGCCCGCAGATGCTTGGTCAGCGAGCCCACCGAAATGCGGTCCACGCCGGTCTCGGCCAGCGCACGGATGGTCTCCAGCGTCGCGCCGCCCGAATACTCGATCAACGTCTTGCCACCGCAGGCGCGGTGCTCGCGCGTCATCCGGACCGCCGTGCGAATGTCGGGCAGCGAGAAGTCGTCGACCAGCAGCAGGTCGACGTCCTCGTCGAGCGCGATGCGGGCCTCGTCGAGCGATTCGGCCTCGGTCATCAGCGGTACGGGCGAGCCCAGCGCACGCGCCTGGTGGATCGCCTGACGGATGCCGCCGGCTGCGGCGATGTGGTTTTCCTTGATGAGGATGCCGTCGTACAGGCCGATGCGGTGGTTCACGCCGCCGCCGCACAGCACCGCGTACTTCTGGGCATTGCGCAGGCCCGGGAGCGTCTTGCGGGTGTCGACGATGCGCGTCCCGGTGCCCGCGACTGCCTCGACATACCGCCGCACGGTTGTCGCGGTGCCCGACAGCGTCTGCAGGAAGTTCAGGGCGCAGCGTTCACCCGTCAGCAGCGTGCGGGCCGGACCCGACAGCAGGCAGATCACCTGATCGGTCGCGACCTGCGCGCCTTCGGCCACCGTCCATTCAATGCGCACCGGCGACTTCAGCATCCGGAACACCGCATTGACCCACGCCTGGCCACAGATCACCGCCGGTTCGCGGGCCACGATGCGGGCTCGGCCGTGCACGGCCGCATCAACCAACTGCGCCGTGACGTCGCCGCTGCCGATGTCCTCGTTGAGCGCATGGGCCACGATGAAATCGAGGTCGGCAGGCAGGCGGTGTTCGGACATCTTGGCGCTCGCGGGGTTCTTGTTCGAAGGGTCGTCATTCTGCCGGCCCCGGGACCATCGTCCGAGCTGACCGTGGCGGATTCGACGACATGTCCGGATCGTCGCGCGCGAGCGATGGCACGTTTGACTTTACATAATCAACATCGTCGAACGTATACGATGCCTCCCATCCCTGGCTGTCAGCACCCGTCTCAAGTGCCTCACGGCATCGGGACCCGTTGCCCGGACGTCTCGCTCGGCGCCATGCCCGCCGGGATGTGCGGCAAGCGGTGGGCGATGCCCTTGTGGCAGTCGATGCAGGTCTTTTCCTTGTTCGCCAGATAGGTCGCGTGCATGACCTGCGCACGCACGCTCTGTCGGGTGAAGTCCATCGACTCGTACTGATGGCAATTGCGGCATTCCAGCGAATCGTTGGCCTTCAGGCGGGACCACTCGTGGCTGGCCAGTTCGAGCCGCTTGGCCGCGAACTTCTCGGGCGTGTCGATGGTGCCGAAGACCTTGCCCCAGACTTCCTTGGAGGCCTGCATCTTTCGCGCGATCTTGTCGGTCCAGTTGTGCGGCACGTGGCAGTCCGAGCAGATGGCGCGCACCCCGGATCGGTTGGTGTAGTGGATGGTCGTCTTCAGTTCGGCGAAGACGTTGTCGCGCATCTCGTGGCAACTGGTGCAGAAGGCTTCCGTGTTGGTCGCCTCCATCGCGGTGTTGAAGGCGCCCCAGAAGATGATGCCGCCGATGAAGCCGCCCAGGGTCAGGAAGCCGAGGCTGTAGTGGACGCTCGGTCGACGAACGATCTGCCAGAACTGCTGGATGCGCTTGCGCATGGTGCTTGTCCTTGTTGTCATGCCAAGGGCCCTCGGGCCTAGGGACGGGTCGGTGCGGAAGCGGCCTCGAACGGCTCGGGGCGGAAGGTGTTGCCCACGAGCGCCGGCACGTTCTCCTGCACGACGTGGCACTGCTTGCAGAAGTAGCGCCGCGTCGAGATGCGATCGAGCACCTTGCCGCTGCGATCGAGGTAGTGCGTCTCGCTCACCGGCACGGCCCGGGACAGCGCGGTCTTCTCGCGTGCATGGCAGTCCAGGCACTTGTTGAAGTTGCGATCGACCTGGTAGCCGTCGATGCGGTGTGGCACCAGCGGCGGTTGCTGTTGGTGGCTGCGGCGGATGCGCTGGTCGTCGTTGACGGCGTTGCCCATGCGGGGCGGCGCGGTCGTGGCGGTGATGGGCGTGGGCCCACGCAGCGGATCGACGAGCGGCGCAGCCTGTGCGCCGGCAGCGACGATCCACGCGGCCAGGCACAGGACGAGGCTGGATCTCATGACATGGCCCTCCAGGCCGGTTCGCGTCGCGGCTAGACCTTGACGATCTTGACGGCGCATTTCTTGAAGTCGGTCTGGAACGAGATCGGGTCGGTCGCGTCCAGCGTCAGCTTGTTGATGAGCTGGCTGGCGTCGAACCACGGCACGAAGACGAGACCGCGCGGGGGCTTGTTGCGATCGCGGGTCTCGACGCGGGTGCGCATGCTGCCGCGCCGCGAGCTGATCTCGATCTCGGAGCCGCGACGCAGGCCGAGCGCGCTGGCGTCGTCCGGGTGCATGTAGCAGACCGCGTTCGGGACGGCCTTGTGCAGCTCGGGCACGCGCCGCGTCATCGAGCCCGAGTGCCAGTGCTCCAGCACCCGTCCGGTCGACAGCCAGAACGGATAGTCCTTGTCGGGCGACTCGGCCGGCGGCTCGTAGGGCAGCGCGTAGATGCGGGCCCGGCCGTCGGGGAAGCCGTAGAACTGGTAGTCCGAACCGGGCTTGACGTAGGGGTCCGTGCCTTCCTTGTAGCGCCAGCGGGTCTCCTTGCCGTTGACCACGGGCCAGCGCAGTCCCCTGCCCTGGTGGTACGTGTCGAACGGCGCGAGGTCATGGCCATGACCGCGTCCGAACTGCGCGTATTCCTCGAACAGGCCCTTCTGCGGATAGAAGCCGAAGGCCTTGGCCTCGGCGTTGGCGTAGCCGGCCTCGACATCGGCGACCGGGAACCGGTCGACCGCGCCGTTGCGGAACAGCACGTCGAACAGCGTCTTGCCGCGGTACTCGGGCTTGCGCGCCAGCAGGTCGGCGGGCCAGACCTCCTCGACCTTGAAGCGCTTGGCGAACTCCATCAGCTGCCAGAGATCGGACCGCGCCTCGCCCGGCGGACTCACGAGCTGGTGCCAGAAGTGCGTGCGCCGCTCGGCGTTGCCGTAGGCGCCCTCCTTCTCGACCCACATCGCCGCGGGCAGGATCAGGTCGGCCGACAGGGCCGTGACGGTCGGATAGGCATCGGAGACGACCACGAAGTTGGCCGGGTTGCGATAGCCGGGATAGCCCTCCTGCGCGAGGTTCGCGCCGGCCTGCATGTTGTTGTTGACCATCACCCAGTAGGCATTGAGCTTGCCGTCCTTGAGCATCCGGTTCTGCAGCACCGCGTGGTAGCCGGGCACGTCGGGGATGGTGCCCTCCGGGAGCTTCCAGATCGACTCGGCCTGGGCCCGGTGCTTCGGGTTCGTCACCACCGTGTCGGCCGGCAGGCGATGGGCGAAGGTGCCGACCTCGCGGGCCGTGCCGCAGGCCGACGGCTGGCCCGTCAGCGAGAACGGGCTGTTGCCCGGCGTGGCGATCTTGCCGGTCAGCAGGTGGATGTTGTAGACCATGTGGTTGCACCAGACGCCACGCGTGTGCTGGTTGAACCCCATGGTCCAGAACGACATCACCTTGATCTTCGGATCCGCGTACAGCTCGGCCAGCGCGAGCAGCCGGTTCCTGGGCACGCCGCTCAGGCGCGCGGTGTAGTCCAGGTCGTAGGTCGAGACGAACTGCGCGAACTCGTCATAGGTCATCGGCTTGGACCCGCCGGCGGCCGCACCGGCGTTCTTGGCCGCCTTCTGCAGCGGGTGTTCGGGCCGCAGGCCATAGCCGATGTCGGTGTTGCCGCGCAGGAAGGTGGTGTGTTTCTCGACGAAGGACTTGTTGACCCGGCCCGTGCTGATGATGTGATGGGCGATGAAGTTCAGGATCGCCAGGTCGGTCTGCGGCGTGAACGTCAGCTCCAGGTCGGCCAGTTCGTAGGACCGGTGCTCGAAGGTGGACAGCACGGCCACCTTGACCTCGGGCGCGCTCAGTCGCCGGTCGGTCACGCGGGTCCAGAGGATCGGATGCATCTCCGCCATGTTGGAGCCCCACAGCACGAACGCATCGGCAACCTCGATGTCGTCGTAGCAACCCATCGGCTCGTCCGATCCGAAGGTGCGCATGAAGCCCACCGCAGCCGATGCCATGCAGTGGCGCGCGTTCGGGTCGATGTTGTTGGATCGGAACCCCGCCTTCATGAGCTTGAGCGCGGCGTAGCCTTCCCAGATCGTCCATTGGCCGGAGCCGAACATGCCCACCGCCGTGGGGCCCTTCTCCTTCAAGGCTTTCTTGAAATGCTCGGCCATGACGTCGAAGGCGGTATCCCAGGACACGCGCTCGAACTCGCCGTCCTTGGCATAGCGGCCGTTCTTCATGCGCAGCAGCGGCGTGGTCAGCCGGTCCTCGCCGTACATGATCTTGGAGAGGTAGTAGCCCTTGATGCAGTTCAGGCCCTTGTTGACCTCGGCCTGCACGTCGCCCTGCGTGGCGATGACGCGGTCGTCCTTGACGGCGACCGTCACGCCGCAGCCGGTGCCGCAGAAGCGGCAAGGCGCCTTGCTCCACTTGACGCCGTTCTCGGCGGTGGCCGCCTGGGCCGGGGTCGGCAGGGTGATGCCGGCGGCCGATCCGGCGGCGGCGGCGGCGGATTGGCGGATGAAGTCGCGCCTACGCATCGGGAAGCTCCTCGTTCATGGTGGCCAGCGTGTCGGCGCACTGGTAGACCAGGGCAGCGGACATCACGCCGTCGATGTGCTGGATGTCCGAGACCCGTCGGGTCATGTCGCGGGCGCTGGGGGCTTCCAGCGTGACGACCAGCTTGCCGCGCTCGGACGTGGCGTGGATGCAGGCATCGGGCAAGGCGGCAATCTGCCCGGCCACCCGATCGACCCGGCTCGGCGCGGTGTGCACCACCAGGCTGGCGATGTGCAGCTCTTCGGTGTCCATGGTCGACACCGTCAGGAGCCCGAGACCGCAGCGGCCCCGGGCGGGCCGGCAAGCATCTGGAAGATCCAGACCAGGAAGCCGTAGCCCGACACCAGTCCGACCGCCAGCACCGGCGCGAGCAGGATGGAGAGGACCAGGAAGGTCTTGAGCTCCTGGGCCCGGTCGGGCGGGCTGTTCGGTTCGGTCATCGGTGGCCTTCTTTCCTGTCGGATGCCTTGGAAACAAGGCGCCAGAAAAGAATAGCCAAGCGATAGGCTGGCGTCCAGAAGATGCCCGACGAATGAACCTTATTTGTCGGGCGGCTTGATCGACCTCAAGATCAGTTCACGTTCAGCCGCCCTGCCCGGCCACAGCGCCACGCTGTCGCCCCGGGCCCAGAGGGGCAGCAGGTTGCGGTAGTCCGGCGACAGGGCGATGCCGGACTGTCCGGTCGAGACGACGATGCGCGAGCGGGACGGATCGGCCAGGTCGTAGATCGCGCGCAGACCCGGCCCGTGCTCGACCTGGAAGGCCTGCGGATCGTCCGGCGTCGCCCGCAGATTGACCCGCATCGCGTTGATGCTGTGGCTGTCGCCGGGCACCGGCACGCGCAGCTCGAACAGGCGCCGCAGGGCGGCGATCTGGCTGAAGGGCCGGTGTTCGGCGCGGGCCGTGTGCAGGCGGTCCCAGCGCCAGGCGCCGGGGTCGTCGCCCAGGCGGCGACGCAGCTCGGCGATGGCATCGGCCAGGGCGGCGTCGACCTGCTCGGCGCAGGTTTCCTGCCGTTCCGAGGTGGTCTTGTCGTCGCACCACCAGGCGTCCTGCCGGTCGAGGATGCCGGTCATGGCCTCGCGGAAGCTGCGCCGTTCACTGAACTGCCGGCCCCAGAGGCTGTCGAGTTCGTCGGCCAGGACACGCCGCGTCAGGGCCTGCGACCACGCCTGGTAGAGGCTGGCCCCCGGCGAGTCGCCGGCCATCTCGGCGTCGAAGCTGGACTGGATGGGCGCGAGTCGCTCACGCAGCGCAAGGTCCTCGGGCGTCGTGGCGGTGTGCCAGCGTGCTGCACGGAAGGTCGGCAACCAGCCCTCGGCGGCCCGTGATCGCACGTCGCGCTGCATCGCCGCGAAGCTGTCGACATCG
>JACCDQ011176157.1_pt1 | contig 11949 bp, 12 predicted proteins | sample 7446031 | NCBI WGS metagenome assembly JACCDQ01 (sample SAMN15323442, study PRJNA562643) | freshwater metagenome | isolation source: river surface water | place: USA:Blue River Watershed | collected 2017-08-17
ACGGTAAAATAAATTAAGCATAGAGCTATGAGCTAAAAGCTTTTAATTTTTGAGAAATCACGTTTAACATAAATATAAAAAAAGCTGATAGCTCATAGCTTACAGCTTACAGCTAAAAATATGAAAAAAGTATTAGTAACAGGGGCAGCTGGATTTATAGGTTTTCATACAGTAAATAAGTTAATCGAAGGAGGATTTGAAGTTGTTGGTTTAGATAATATAAATGATTATTACTCACCACAATTAAAATACGATAGACTGAAAGAGGCTGGTATCGAGGTCGAAAAAATAAAGTGGTATCAACCAATTACAAGTACCAAAACTATTAATTATCGTTTTGTACGCATGAGTTTGGAGGATAAGCAACAATTATTCTCACTGTTTCAGAGCGAAAATTTTGATTATGTTATTAATTTAGCTGCTCAAGCTGGTGTTCGTTATTCTATTGAAAATCCAGACGTTTATATTCAGTCTAATACTGTAGGTTTTCACTACATTTTAGAAGCTTGTAGAAATTTTCCAGTAAAGCATCTTGTTCATGCTTCTTCTTCTTCTGTGTATGGTGCTAATGCCAAAATTCCGTTTTCTGAAGACGATAAAGTAGATGCACCTGTAAGTTTATATGCCGCCACCAAGAAAAGTAATGAGTTGATGGCTCATTCTTATAGCTATCTTTATCAAATACCTATCACTTGCCTAAGATTTTTTACTGTTTACGGTCCTTGGGGGAGACCTGATATGGCACCTATGCTTTTTGCAAAAGCGATTAGTGCTGGAGAGCCAATACAGGTATTCAACAATGGCGTGATGGAAAGAGACTTTACTTATGTTGGAGATATTGTAAATGGAATAGTGGGAGCAACCAAAGCTATTCCTGAAGAAATACCTAAGTATAGAGTTTTGAATATCGGTAACGGTTCTCCTATTAGTTTGATGAGTTTTATTGAAGAAATAGAATCAAATTTGGGTAAGGAAGCGATTAAAAATTATATGCCAATGCAGAAAGGAGACGTACCAAGAACTTGGGCAGACCAATCAGCTTTAGAGAGTTTAACAAATTTTAAGCCTGCGACAAGCTTAAGAGAAGGGATTAAAGTCTTTATAAGTTGGTACTGCAAATACTTTAATGTATAGAAAGAAAATCTTGTTTAAATAGAATATATCATTGAAACTTGATTGATAATTAGTTAGTTTTTAATAGATTATAATTTATAGAACTCAATTAAAGTCTGTTGTAAATATAAAATTAATATTTAGTGATATTAGACACGCTTAAAGTACTTTAACTTTTGTGGAGTATATAATTGGGAAAATTAGAAAAATATGCATTCAGCCAAAAAAGTAGCTATCAATACTGTTATCCTCTATGTTAAGATGATAACAACAATATGTATAGTTCTATATTCTACTCGAATCGTATTAAATGTATTGGGAGTATCAGATTATGGAGTTTATAACTTGGTAGCAGGAGTGATAGCGATGCTTTCGTTTTTAAACTCTGCTATGACAGTTTCAACTCAACGTTTTCTTTCTTTCTATAAAGGAAAAAAGGACATAGAGGTTCAAAGAAAAGTCTTTATCAATAGTTTAGTTTTGCATATTCTCATTGGATTACTTGTTTCTCTGGTATTATTTCTAATTGGGGATTATCTATTTGAAGGATTCTTGAACATAAACAAAGATAGAATAGCAGCAGCAAAGTCCATTTATAACTTCATGTCTGTAACGGTTTTCTTTACTATTATTGCAGTACCATTTAATGCCTCACTAAATGCGAATGAAGAAATGTTATGGTCATCAATCATTGGTATTTTAGAGGCAGTGATGAAGCTGGCAATTGCATTTGCGTTACTATTGTTTTCGGTTGATAGCAAACTTGAAATGTATGGTATTCTGACGGCTTGTGTGACAGTTGTAAGTTTTTGCTTTTATGCCATAATTTGTGTTGGAAAGTACGGAGAGTGTAAAATCACTTTCTCAGACTTGAAGAAAACAGATTATTCAATGATGGGTGAACTTGGTTCTTTTGCTGGATGGAATTTGTTTGGAACTCTTTGTGTACTTGCAAGAACTCAAGGTTTAGCAGTATTGCTGAATATATATTTTGGTACAATTGTCAATGCTTCTTATGCCATTGCTAATCAAGCAGGAGGGCAATTGAAATTTTTCTCTGCCAATATGCTTAGTGCTTTGAATCCTCAAATTATGAAAAGTGAGGGGGCAAATGATAGAGATAGGATGTTACGCTTATCAATGATAGCGAGTAAATTTGGATATTTTTTGTTGGCGTTTATCTCAATACCAACAATATTTGAAATGGAAACAATCCTTAAGCTCTGGCTAAACAAAGTTCCTGAATATAGTGTTGTTTTTTGTCAACTTGTTTTAGTTGCAGGTTTAGCCAATCAGTTGACTATTGGCTTACAGTCAGCAGTACAAGCAACAGGTAAAATAAAATTGTACCAATCGGTTGTCGGTACAATATTATTATTAAATATGCCTGTAGCCTTAGTTTTAATGAAATTTGGGTACCCAGCTTATTCAGTAATGGTTAGCTTTATTTTTATAGAGCTAGTCGCTTGTATAGCAAGACTTTTTTTTCTAAAGAGCTTATCGGGACTTTCTATTATGGAATATTTCCAACGAGTAATTGTTCGAGAAATAATCCCAACAACTTCGATACTTGTTATATGTTATCTAATCACAAGTTTTCTTCATTTTGAATACAGATTTCTTATTACATTTCCTGTTTCAATTTCTATATTTTTATTCTTTTGTTATACAAAGGGACTTTGCGAAGATGAGAAGGGAATGGTAGATAAACTTGTTAATAAGTTACTTGAAGGTGTTTTTAGTAAATTAAATCTTAAAAAATAGTCAGTTAAAGCTTAAATATACATATTGTTATGAAAATAGGAATAATGACTTTTTGGTCAAGTCAAGATAATTATGGTCAGCTTTTACAAGCGTATGCTTTGCAGACATATTTAACAAATATGGGACATGATATTTTCCAAATAGCGTACAATGGAATTGAGGAATCTAAACCTGATAAATCATTTACAGAAAAAATCAAACAACTAAGTATTTCTAAGGTAATCAACGTGTTTAAACAAAAACAAAACAAAAAGAAAACTTTAGAAGAGCAAAGGAAACATCCAAGGTATTTTGATAAGTTCAGAGCTGACTACCTACACATTGGTGAGGTAAAATACAACAGTTACGATGCCTTGTTAAGTAATCCACCAGAAGCAGATTTTTATATTTGTGGTAGTGATCAAGTATGGAACTATAGTTTTATTGGAAAACCAGAGCCTTATTTCTTACAATTTGGAGATTCAAAAGTCAAGAGACTTTCTTATGCAGCAAGTTTTGGACACAAAGATTTGCCAGAGGATATTCAAGAAAAAGTGAAGATATTTCTTCAAAAGTTTGATGCCATTGCAGTTAGGGAGAAAAGTGGTGTAGATATATGTAAAAAGTTGGTTAGTAAAGATGTTCATTGGGTGCCAGACCCAACATTGCTTATTACACAAGAACAATGGACAGCTTTATCAGCAGATACTAACGGTTTTAAATCAGTAAATAAACAAAAGGTTTTTGTTTATACCTTGGGGAATAGACCTTTGGAGGCAAAAGATGAAATATTGAAATATTTTTCAGAAATCGATAATACTGAACTTGTTCATTCTTCTATTAATAATGATTTCTCAGGTACTTCATACCCAACCATTAATGAATGGCTTGGGCTTTTCAAAAACACGGATTTGGTTCTTACTAATTCATTTCATGGAATAGTGTTTAGTATCATATTTAATAAAAAGTTTTTTGCTTTACCAAGTAAAGGTAGTACGGTGGGAATGAATGAAAGGATTCTTAGCCTTTTGCAAAAGTGCGGTTTGGAGGATCATATTTTATTTGAATTTAATAAAGATGAGATACAAAGTCTAATTGCAAAAGAAGTAGATTGGGTAAAAGTAAACAAGACTATTGCTGAATGGAGATTAGATGCTAACGCTTATTTAAATCTTAATCAATATGTTTAGTATTGTAATTCCACTTTATAATAAAGAGCAGTATATCTTAAAAGCGATTGATTGTGTTCTTAATCAAACTTTTACTGATTTTGAGCTAATTATCGTCAATGATGGTTCTACGGATGGTAGTTTAGAGGTACTGTCTCAAGTTAGTGATATAAGAATTAAAGTTTTTTCTAAACCTAATGGAGGAGTATCATCTGCTCGAAATAAGGGAATAGAATTATCAAGTGGGAAATACATAGCATTTTTAGATGCTGATGACTTATGGGATGTGAATTATTTATTGGAAATGAGTAAGCTAATAAATAAGTACCCCCAAGCTGTTATGTACGCCAGTGCCTATGAGGTAATTGAAAAGAGTAATAAATTTGTAAATACTCAAGGTCTAGGGGAAGGTATTATTCCTTCATATTTCAATATTGCGATAAATTACCCAATAGTCTGGACATCTGCTGTTATTATTAGGAGAAATATTTTAAACGATGTAGGTGGTTTTCCATACGGAATGGTTTCTGGAGAGGATTTATTAACCTTTGCTAAAGTAGCTAATCTTGGGAAAGTTGCATTTACACCTAAAGTTTTAGCATATTATAACTATGTTAGTAGTGGTGCAAATGGTAGAATGTATAAAAAAGATACCTCTATAGAATCGTGGATAGATCTATATAAGGAAGGGAATGATGATTTAAATGAATACATTGCTTTTAAAGGAATAGAGAATGGTATTCGACACACTTTAGGTTTTCATAAAGATATAGGTAAACTAAGAGAAAAAGAGTTTTTGTTTACGAAAAAATCCCAAAAACGTCTTCGTTTTCTGAAAATCATAAATCGCACTCCTAATTTTATTCTTAAGTTTTATAATTTAGTTCGATATTTGAAGAGTAAATCTAAACTAAATTAGTATTTGTTACCAACTTGAATAGTAAGGTAAAGCAATTAAAAGAATGTCAGTAATTAGAAATATACGTTTTTTCCTGATACTTTTATTTACTACGAACATCGCCAGTGCTTGTAGATTAGAAATAGTACCCGAAAATGTGAGTATTTTATCTAAGAAGTGTGATTCGGTCGCAAACAACAAAAAACCTCTATACTACCAAATTGTCGGGATGAGTAATCTTGTTGCACTTTGGGATTTTTCAGAAGAAGCTGGATGTAATAGGGAGTCAGTTGGTATGAGAAATTTTCCATTAAAAGAATATGGTTCCCATATTGCTAGAACAGATGATGGACCAATTTCTGGTTTTTCAGGTAGTTTTAAGAATAGTTCATTTTTGAGTTTACCTAATGATGAAACAGCCGAGCTTAACATTTACGGGTCGAATAAAGAAGTTACTGTTTTGGCTTGGATTAAGTGGGATATAAATACAGGAATAGCTTTTATTTGTGGTTTATGGGATGAATACACAGATGGTGGTAAACGCCAGTACGGACTTTTTGTGAATTTGCCTAAATATAACGGAAAGAATAATGTCTGTGGTCATATTTCTAAAACTGGAAAACCAACACCTCCATTTCCATATTCAATAGACTATTCAGCAAGTAAACAAACTGTAGTGGTAGGTGATACAACTTGGAATCCTATTGGATTTACATATGATGGATACCAGGTCAAATCATATTGTAATGGGATATTCTTGAAGAGGGAAGTTGAATTGATTGCTGATACAAAAGGATTTCCTGGGTATGAAAATGGTTTATATGCAAGTAAAAACCCATATATATTCCCATTTGGAATGGGTAACAATGGTGCAAATTTTACAGTTGGAGGTAATTTAATACATAGTGGTTATTCAAATTTTTTTAATGGAAAAATTGCAGGTATTGCCGTTTTTGATAGGGTTTTAACTGATAATGAAATAATTAGCCTCATACCTTGATATAAACTATTTTCATTTATATCGTATATTATCAAATGTCACGAGGTGCTACATTAGAATAGAATGCCTCTCACAAAATACCAAATCCAATAGTTATGCTTTCCGTACGTAGTAGAATAAACTATTTAAATATTGTATTAGTGCTTTTTTCACTAATTAATTTTTTTGAGCTTTTTTTGCCAAGAGACGAAAGCCAGCAGTCGTCAGCACGCTTACCAATTCAAATTTTGAATATAGTAGTTTTGTTGCTCATGATTTATTTTATAGCATTTTGCAAACTTCATTTTAACAGAATAACAAAAGTTGTTTTGTCATTAGTAGGAATGATTATTGCGTATTTTTTTGTATATCTTATTGATAATAACATTGTTGTTGGTGAAATTAGAAATTATATAAAATTTACTACATGGTTGATTGCAATTATATTCTTTTTTGAAGCTCTATTGAGGTTCCCTACTCAACCAGTTTATTTTCAGATATATGCTTTCACATTTGTTTGTGCGATTGCTAAAAAAATCTTTGATGCTTCCGTGTTTGACAATGAAAAACTTAATGGTGGAGATACCGCATCCTTGCCTCTTCTGTTCATCATACCAACAATTTTGTTATTATTCAAGAGTAAGTATAGGTTTATACTTTTGTCTGCATGTGCTTTTTTAATATTAATTTCTTTGCGAAGAACATCGATATTGTCCCTAGCTGTTTGTATGCCATTTATTTATAAATATCTAAAAAGCTCGTTAACTAAAGGTCAAGTTTTGTTGATAGTTGTTTTATTTTTTTGTGGACTTGTTGCTGTATGGATGTATTTTGGTGTGGCAATTCAATATAGATTTAGCGAATTTTTTGATAAAAACTCAGAAGCAGGTGTTGGATCTGGACGTTCATCTTTTTATTTAATTGTTTGGGATAATTACCTAAGTGGAAATTACTCTATTTTTTTAGGCAATGGACTTACCTCAGTCAAGTATCTTTTGATGAAAAAAGCAAATTTTGAACTTACCCACGCTCATAATGACTTTTTGGAAATAATTTACACATTTGGTTTATTAGGTATTTGCTTATGGCTATTTTTCTTAAAAGCAATCTGGAACTTAAAAAATATTATCAAAAATATCAACATCAATATTTTTTTTGTGACCTTTATTTCTTTCATGATTGTAAGTATTTCTTCTGGGTCAATCTTAAGAATTGAGATGATTTCATTTTCCATAAATTTAGCTTTATTACAATATTATACAGTCAGAGATAATTTAAAAATTGTTAGTGTAGAAAGAACTTAAATTACGTTTTTTTCTGAGTTATACTCTATGAAGTAATCATTCATGAAATGATATCAAAATTTAAATCAAGTAATAATGCATAAGATGAATTTTATTAAATTTATTTTTCAAGATTGGAGTAGTAATAAAAAAAATACTAAAGGTAGGTTTGTTGCAATCTGTTTTAGGATGGCGAATTTAAGTACCCAAGGAATAATATATAAGATTGTTTTGTTGCCTTATTTAATTTTTTATAAGTTTTTTTTCGAATATATAATTGGAATTGAGATACCTTACGCAACAAATATTGGAAAAGGTTTACAAGTTTTTCATTTACAAGCAATAGTGATAAATAAAAGTACGGTAGTTGGAAATAACTGTAAAATAAGACATTCATTAACAATTGGAAATAATGGCAAGTCTAAACTTTGCCCAATAATTGGAGATAATGTAAATATTGGAGCAAGTGTTTGTATCATAGGTAACATTAAAATAGGTAACAATGTATCTATTGGAGCTGGTTCTATAGTAGTTAAAGACATTCCTGATAATGCAGTTGTTGTTGGTAATCCTGCAAAGATTATTTCTATTTTGAATGATTATTGAATTGACTTAAAAATTATAATTAAGTAAAAATACAACAGAAAATAGATTATGATTAATAATAAGAGTGATTACAAACTATATTTAAGAGCTGATGCGGTTTCAATGGATATTAATCCAGATTCTAAAATGGCATTGCTAAAAGCACATTTTGCAAATCCAAGATGGAGATTCATAAAGAAACTTCGTAGGGCTTAATACTATAAAAATTGTAAAAAAGGTTTCTTGTTCAAGTTGATATATTTACTTATTTGGTACAATTATAAAAACTATGGATTAAGATTAGGATTTACAATTCCTTTGAATGTTATAGGAAAGGGATTATCATTACCTCATTATGGGACTATCGTTATTTCTAAAGAAGCAAAAATTGGAGACAACGCTCGTATTCATGTTTGTGTAAATATAGGGGCTCATATCGGTGGAGCACCAATAATTGGAGATAATGTATATGTAGGGCCAGGTACAAAGATGTTTGGCGGTATTAGGATTGGGAATAATGTTAAAATTGGTGCAAATTCTGTCATAAATAAATCATTTGAAGAAGATAATATAGTTTTGGCGGGTGTTCCAGCCAAAATAGTGAAACGCCTTGAAACTTAGATGTTATAATTTTCTAATATTCAAATTACCATATAATCAAACAAATATGAAGGAGAAAAATGACAGGCCGTCTGTGATTTTTTATGCTCCAGTTGGCAATGTATCTAAAGGATACAAGAGTGGTGGAGCAGAGGCAGGCTGTAAAAAAACAATGGAGATTTTAAAAAAGGCTGGATACAACCTTATTTTAGTTGAAAAACCTGCGAAAATGTCAGAGTCTAAATTTGAATCATTAGTGTTATTATTCAGATTATTTAAAGTATGGATTCATTTGATTTCACTTTTTCTGAAAAATAGAGATAGTATTTTACATGTAGCAGGCTTCTATCTGAATCAAGTTTATTTTGAAGGGCTTTTAATTAAAACTGCCAATTTTTTTAAAGTTAGAAGTATTTATGAAATAAGAAATGGCGGAATGATTGAAGCCTATGAAGCTGGGAATAACACTTACAAATCATGGATGAAAGTTGTACTTTTAGATTCAAGCTTAGTACTTTGCCAAGGTGAGGATTATTTAAAATTCTTAAAAAAGAATTTTGATAGAGCATCTTTTTACTATCCTAATTACATAATGGATGATTTTATCACACCAAACGATATTGTTGATAGAAACACTGATGAAATTAGTGTGATTTTTGTTGGTAGGGTTGTACCTGATAAAAATGTAGATTTTATCATTGATGTTTGTCAAGAGATTAATAAATCAAAATTGCCATTTAAGCTTCATTTAATTGGTGCTTCAGAAGAGTCTTACTATCAACTTCTGGAGAACAAAGTAAAAGGTTACGGTTTATCCGAAAGTGTAATTTTCCACGGGAGAATGGAGTTTAAAGATATTTACAATTATTTGAAATCATCGCATTTCTTTATTTTTCCATCTAAAGAAAAAAGAGAAGGTCATTCAAATGCACTAACGGAAGCTATGGGCTGTGGAGTAGTTCCTATAGTTAGCGAAGCTGGTTTTAATAGTAGTATTGTTGGAGACACTTCTTTAGTTGTTAAGGATTATAACCCTGAAGCATACGCCAAAATTGCTGTTAAAATATGGAATAACGGGGAATGGAACGGCTATTCCGAACAGGTTTACACAAGAGTGCTTGAAAATTATACAGAAAAAATCGTAAGAGAAATGTTACTCAGGGCTTATCGCTCAATATAATTTAACAATGCAAAAAATTAGAATACTTAATATCGATATTCTTTCTATTGACATGGAAAGTTTACTAGGAAAATTGGACAGAGGCGTAGTTTTTACTCCCAACGTTGATCACATGGTTAAATTACAAAGTGATTCTGATTTTCTTTCTTGTTACCAAAAAGCTGACTGGATTTTATGTGATAGTAATATATTAGGAATTGCTGCAAAGTTTTTAAAAACTCCCTTTAAGGAAATCATACCTGGGTCTTCACTCTTACCTGCCTTTTATAATTACCATAAAAATAACCCAAATATCAAAATTTTTCTTTTAGGGGCAGCCGATGGAGTAGCTACAAAAGCTATGAAAATGATTAATGAAAAGGTTGGAAGAGAAATTGTAGTTGGAGCTTATTCTCCAAGTTTTGGATTTGAAAAAAATGAAAATGAATGTCAAGAAATAGTAAAGCTTATAAATAGTACCGATGCAAATGTACTGGTAGTAGGTGTAGGTGCTCCTAAACAAGAAAAGTGGATTATAAAATACAAGGACTTTTTCTCAAAAATTGATATTTTTATGGCTTTGGGTGCAACAATTGATTTTGAAGCTGGAAATATTCAAAGAGCACCAATGATTTTTCAAAAACTGAGTCTTGAGTGGCTTTATAGATTACTAAAAGAGCCAAAAAGATTATGGAAAAGGTATCTAATTGATGATATGCCTTTTTTTATGATGATTTTAAAGCAAAAGTTTGGTTTATATAGATAAACTGACAATGAAATGTAAACAAAGATACAACACACATAGGTTTTATAAATGCTGGTGAGCGATATGGCACTTACTAAAAAGTTAAAACTTTGGGTAATTCAACATACATTATTTACTGTATTAGTTTTATTTAATCCTTTTAAAGTAGTCTCACAGATTCTTATTGACAATCAAGCAACAACTCAAACAAAGAATTTATACAAAAACCTTTTCAAAAATAGAGAAAAAGCCGTATTGTTTGGTCATCAAGATGATTTAACGAGTGGTATAAACTGGAAAAATAATTCTGATAGCTCAGATATCAAAAACTTAATAGGCATCTATCCTGCAGTTTTTGGTTGGGATATTGGAAAGATTGAGTTAAATAATCAATTTAATTTTGAAGGTGTTTCTCTTCAAGATATAGCTAACAATATCAAGTTTGTTTACCGCTTAGGGGGAATAAATACTTTGTCTTGGCATTGCTATAATCCAGTAAATCCATCTGAATCAGCTAAGAGTAAAACAGATTCAACAATTAAAAAGCTTTTTTCGGATTCTAAAACTTTAGAACGATATAACCTTTGGTTAGATAAAGTAGCAACTTTTTTAACAGGTTTGAAAGGGAATAATGGTGAATCTATTCCTATTATTCTTAGATTGTTTCATGAACATACTGGAGATTGGTTTTGGTGGGGAAAGTCTCATTGTACACCAGATGAATATATAAAGCTTTGGAGATATACTGTCGAGTATCTGAAAAACACTAAAAAAGTTCATAATCTGATTTATGCCTATTGTACTGATAAATTCTTATCTAAAGAACAGTTTTTAGATAGGTATCCAGGAGATGATTATGTAGATATTATCGGTTCTGATATTTACGATAAAATTGAGTATCATACCAAATTTGTAGATACTGCTCCCAAAATGGTTGCTATGCTAAGAGAAATTGGGACTCAGAAAAATAAACCATTCGCTATTATGGAGACAGGTTTTCAACAGATGCCAATGGAGGATTGGTGGACTCAAACTCTTTATCCAGTTTTACAAAATTCGGGATTGTCTTATGTATTGGTTTGGAGAAATACAAACCTTAATAGCTATTGGGGTGTTTTTAAGGGGCAAAAGAGTGAAGTTGATTTTAAACGCTTCTCAAAATATAAGCATATATATTTTCTACCTCGAATATCATCTAAAAATTTTTATAGAAAGTGATTGTTACTACTTTTAAAAATAATAATTCATCGTTTGAATATTTTTCAATATTTGTTAATATCTTATGAAATAAAAATTGGTGAACTTGTTATCAAAGGAGAATTTATAGAAATATGAATATTTTAGTCTTTGGCGGTCATGGACAGCTATCCCAATGTTTAAAGAAAGTAGCACTTCAACAAAACTTTGAAGGTTTTGTTTATTTAGATAGTACTCAAGGCAATATTTTAAACAAGGAGCAAATAGCTACATTGTTTGCTCAATACCAACCTAAATATGTAATTAACTGTGCCGCCTACACGGCCGTTGATAAGGCAGAAGATGAAATTGAATTATCCAGGTTAATAAATAAAACTGGAGCTGAAAATTTGGCTTTAGCTTGTGCAGAAAATGGAACTGTTTTAATTCATATTTCAACAGATTTTGTCTTTGAAGGCAATGTGCCTAAAGTTCTTGC
>JACCDQ010361790.1_pt1 | contig 11947 bp, 11 predicted proteins | sample 7446031 | NCBI WGS metagenome assembly JACCDQ01 (sample SAMN15323442, study PRJNA562643) | freshwater metagenome | isolation source: river surface water | place: USA:Blue River Watershed | collected 2017-08-17
ATAAGGTTTGGTGATTTGAATCGTACCATTTTGCGCTGAGGCGATGCTAGGCGCGATGGCCATCGCCCCGAAAATCGAACAGAAAAAAATCGAAAAGAGACTCCGCATGTTGCGAAGATAGGATTATGCGCGGTTAGTTCTCCAGTTGGCGAGTGCTTTGTGGAGGTGGTAGAAGGCAAAGAAGTGCAAAATGATGGCGAACTCCAAGCCCAAAATATACCAAGGCCATTCGCCGATGACGAAGGGATTTTCGGCTTCCGGACGTTGGCATAAGTACATGTAATTTCCGTCTACCAAGTAGTTGATGCCGCCGATAACGGGGATGGTGAATTGGGTGTAGAGAAAAACCTTCCACCATGAATTGGGTCGGGGCGTATAGCCCAATCGCATCGTAGCGTACACCGAGCCCAAGATGATGATGCCGTGTGAAATGCAGTATTCTACGTGGTTGTACACCGCCGATCCGTTGGTGATTTCGGGTGTGAGGAAGGCATGGATAGCGCCGGCGCCCCAATACACGAGAAATTCGTAGCTGATTTGAGATCCGCGGATCAGGAGGTAGGCAGCGATGAAGGCCGACATCCCACACAGGTGCAGCGGAAGACTGTTTTCCATCGACCAGGTATGTCCGAGATACATGTGGTACTGGCTAGCGGCAAAATTCAGCAGCGACAGTGCACCCAAGCCCCATCCAATGGCTTTGCGTGTGCCTTCAGATTTGTTTTTTGAAACAATGAGGGTGAGGATGAACAAGCCCCAGAAGATGCCATTCATGTACATCCAATCGCGTGAACCCACGGGTACGGTGTGGTGGATCCGGTTGAGGTTGGCGTATTTATCGGTTGATATAAAGGTGTCAGCTGCGTAAAGTGTATCCATAAAAGCGTGCAAGATAAAAGTTATTGATTGAAAATCAAGCGATGCGTCATTATTGTTGATTTTACAATATTTATTCACGAATTGGTGTAAACGGTTGGATTTGCCGTGAAAATGTCGTTTTTTGCCGTTCAACTAATCCTTTTTTTGATGAATCAGAACAATACCACACGCGCATTTGCCACTTTGGTGAGTGTATTTTTTTTCTGGGGCTTTGTAGCGGCCAGTAACGACATCCTCATTCCGGTTTTCAAAGACAAATTGCACTTGGAGCAGTGGCAGAGTCAGATGATTTCTTTTGCTTTTTACGTGGCTTACACGTTGGGTGCGTTGGGGTATATGTTGGTGAGTTTTTTGATGAAGCGCGATTTGTTGGGCAAGTTGGGCTATGGTAAGGGCATCGCTTTGGGTTTGGTGATTAGCGCCATAGGCAGTTTGTTGTTCATTCCAGCGGCGGATGCGGCATCGTTTCCGATGTTGTTGGGCGGATTGATCATTGTGGGATTGGGTTTTTCGTTGCAGCAGACAGCGGCGAATCCTTTGGCGATTGCTTTGGGGTCGCGCGAAACCGGTTCTCAGCGTTTGAGTATGGCTGGCGGGGTGAATAATTTTGGTACTACCATCGGACCTTTGTTGGTGACAGCGGCCATTTACGGGGCGATGGGTTCTGGGTCTGGTGCGGAATTGGATGTGAGTGCGGTGAAGGTTCCGTATATGGTGTTGGGATGCTTGTTTGTGTTGTTCGCGGCCATTTTTTACCGCTTGGATGTGCAGGTTGAGGCGGGTGAGCAGGTTGAGGCCAGCGACGATGATGGCAAATCGGTATTGTCGTACAAGCAGGTTTGGATGGGTATGATTGCCATCTTTTTGTATGTGGGTGTTGAGGTGAGCACGGCGGGCAATTTGAGTGAATATTTGAAATCGAATTTGAAGGTGAGCACGCAGGACGCGGCGCCATATATCAGTTTGTTTTGGGCCAGTTTGATGATTGGTCGATGGGCCAGTTCGGCGGGTTCATTCAATGTGGCTGCGGGTGCCAAGAAAGCGTTGCGCTTTGTGTTGCCATTGGTGGCCTTTGCTGTGTATTTGTTGGTGAATTCTGTGCGATACAAAGAAGGTGCTTTATCGTTGGATTTCGGCGCTGTGGAGCAGTTTTATGGGTATGTGTTGATGGTGGGTGTATTGATTGGGGTGGATTATTTGAGTAAGGGTAATCCTGCCAGACAGTTGTTGATTTACAGTGTTTGTGGGATGGTTGCGTTGATGGTCGGGATTTTCAACGGAGGGTCTTTGGCGGCGATGGCTTTCGTGAGTGTTGGGTTGTTTTGCTCTACGTTGTGGCCTTGTATTTTCACCTTGGCGATTGCAGGATTGGGCAGTAAGATGTCGAAGGCATCAAACTATTTGATCATGATGATCATGGGTGGTGGTGTTGTGAGTGTATTGCAGGGCAGATTGGCATCGGCTGATTTGCTGGGTATTTTGAACAGTTATTGGGTGGGTGTGGCGTGTTTTGCGTACTTGGCGTATTACGCTGTGAGCATGACGGCACACTTCAAGAAAGCGGGGATAGAGGTAGGACAGGCATCGGGCGGACATTAATTTTCCGATTTCTATTTGTAGAATCGCGGAATTTGATTATTTTTGCAGCCCGTTAAACAGGAAACTCTTCGGAAAATTCTGTCTGACATGTTGGTATCGTAGCTCAGTTGGTAGAGCAAAGGACTGAAAATCCTTGTGTCGACGGTTCGATTCCGCCCGATACCACAAAGAGTTGGTTTATCCACATTAAGTTATGTTCAGGGCCGTTCAAATGAACGGCCCTGAGTGCTTGTAAACATTGGGCTTGACGTTTAACGATGTAGTTTTGTGTCGTTACAAGTCAATGAAAAATCGTCACAACAACCTACCGTCTAAATGCCTTTTGTGCCCGATTTGTGACACGAAATGGCACACTTTTTTGTTCGATTCCTGTTCTAGATCACCGGAATCGAACTCGCACGAATTTGTCACAAATGCAAAGGAGGCTTTTTCCTTATGCTAAGCTTCTATCTCAGACCCTCGCACAACCGCAAAGGCTACGCTGACGTGTATGCGAACATTCAATTCTCCGCCGACAGTCGCTTCAGAAAATCCACAGGTGTCAGGGTGAAAAAGGCACATTGGGATGAGAAAAAAATGAAGTTGAAAGCCCAGTCTCCCGGTGCCATGGAAGTGAATTTAGCCCTGCTGAAAATCGAAGAAAAGGTCGCAGAAATGCACTATGGACTCAAATTTGCCAATAAAACCGCGGACTCCGACATGGTAGACGAAATGGTTTTTGGATTGGCTCCAAGGTCAAAGCGGATTTCATCGCGCTTAAATCTGGAATCGAACTTCATGGAATATCTCCAAAATGTGGAAAATACCATCTCCAAAAATTCAATCAAATCCTACCGCTCAAGCTTCAATCACATCAAGAATTTTGCAGAGGAAAAAGGGTTGAAATTGGATTTTACAATCTTTGATCGCGACTTTGAAATTCGGTTTACTCAATATCTTATCAAGGAAAAAAATATCAGCAACAATACCATAGGTAAATATATCATGAGCTTGAAGATCTTTCTAAAGCAAATGGAGAAACGGGGTATCAAAGTAGATCCTGCCTATAGAGACTACCGGATTCTGTCTGCGCCTGTAGACTTCGTTTATTTGACCTCTGTTGAATTGGATGCCCTGCTTGAGTTGGATTTGTCGAATCGTCCTCAATTGGAGCGTGTGCGCGATGTATTTGTGTTCCAGTGCGGCAGTGGTTTGAGGTATGGCGACATCGAAAAGATAACTTGGGATGATATACACGACAATCGAATTGAAATTACCACCGAGAAGACCAAACAACTATTGAAAATCCCGTTGAATAAATACACCAAATGGGTGATTGATAGAAATAAGGGGGCTGAGAAGCTGATTGATCCGCTGCTGAATCAGGTTCAAAATCGATGCCTTAAAGAATTGGGGGCCATGATGGGGATGTTCGGGAAACACAAGGTGGTCAAGTTTTATGGAACCAAGCGCAGGGAGGACACCCGTGCCAAATGGGAGTTGATTAGTACGCACACAGCCCGCCGAACATTTGTTATTTTGGCCCTTGAGCGCGGGATGAGGCCGGAGGTTGTGATGAAGATTACCGGTCATACGAAGTTGTCTACGTTGCAGCGTTATATCACCATTTCTGACAAGGTGGTGGAATCGGAAATGATGCGTGCATTTGGGTGAGTAAAATCCAATGAAATAACAAAAAAGGCCTTCCCCAATGGAAGGCCTTTTTTGTTGGTTGCTTGTTAGACGTCCAGGTCATCCCATTCTGACTCAATTAGCTGGTTTTGAAGATCAGCGGTGAGAAGTTTGAGCAAGAGTAGTTTTCGATATTCTTCAACCTTGGTGAATATCGCTGAGTATATTAGTTTAGGGTTGGTTTGATAAATACTCATCAGATGATCAATGACCATATTATGGGTACCCAGGATTTTGATTTGTTTTTCCTTCGAAATCCCCGATTCAGATTTTAGATATTGTTGCAAAGCAATGAACGACATGGTTTGGTAATTTTCAAGATGCTCTTGTAGCCCTGGGTATGAAGATTTATTACTTTTCATGTCTATTTAGCCGTTAAGTTTATTGATGATTTCCTTCCAAGGGTAAAATAGTTTTTTCCCTATGCGTTTGTAAGGGATAATACCATTCAATCTCCAATTGTACAATGTGGTTCTGCTGACATTTAACCTTCGGCGTAATTCCTCATCGCTAATTAATTCAATGCCCAAATTTTCTTTGGCTTCTACGATTTTTTTCACTGCGGTTTTGATAACATCGATCAACATCACGCTACTTTCTAGTTCTTTATTCATTTTGTTCATTTTTGTTTTTTGATATTTGGTTTGAGTTTAAATATGTGCCAATTAGGATTATGCCTGCAATGATGACTACGGTTAGAAGAATTTTTAATCTACTGCTTTCATTGTCAGATGGTTGATTCATTTGATGATGTTGACTTGTCAAATGTGGTTTAAAGTCTGTGGAGATGGGGTTGAACACCACATATTCAATATTGTGGTTTCGTGTGGGAATCTGTCTATTCATGTTTTTGGTGTTGTTAATTGTGTAATGATTACCTCATGTCCATCTTGACTATGTTGGATTAAAAAATGAGCAATCCGATACTTACCGAATGAAATGATTATCGGTGTTAATCTATCATTTTGTAGCAATCCATTTGGAAAGGAGAAACCCAATCCAATTAATTCGGTGGTTTTGAATTTAAAAGGAAATTCTACATAATTTCGATTCGCAAAAAGCTTCACCAAAATCAAATAGTTGTTCCATCCTTTTTGGCCGTGAGTTCTTATGACTTCTGATCGAAATCTATTGTACTCTCGTTTGTGTGTTACTCTACATTGGTAACATAAATCGCTCCTTATTGCTCGGCCATCGATTTCAATTTCGTGAAAACATAATTGGCAGATTTTTATATTTTTCATACCCGCAATAATCCATGATTTATTGCGAAAAAACGAAGGTTGTAAAAAGTCCTATATTATTGATATTCAATAATTAAAAAATATGAAATCCCCGTTTTTGAGTGCCCCAAATCATAGAGATTAGTTATTAACAGGGTTTCAACAATTTATTTTTTAAGCGCGCTTTTGTTAAGGCCAAATAATTTGCACACGTACTCTCTATTTTGATGTTTTGGGGACGCAATTTCCAATATGGAGCTATATTTTTTGTTGTCATCTGGGATTGGAGATTCCAGATCATTTAAAACTTCAATCAGAAATTTCTTCGACTTATGATTTTTTAATTTGTAAAGTGTTTTTGGCTCTCGAGTTATACTCTGCTCAAACAAACACAAAGAGCGAGTAGTAGTCTGAAGTGCTTTCCAAAATTGAATGTACTTTTCTTTCATTTTGGATTGAAATTCCTTTGTCTTTAATAGATTCTGAATTTCTTCGCTCAAGTTGATTTTGTACGATTGCAATGGTAAAAATGTATTCGGAGAAACAGCAATAACTGAAAATGAAATGTAAGAGTTTTCGACAGTGGTTATTGCATCAACGATGATTTGGTGGAGTTTTTTTGGGCTGATTTTTTCAGCTGAAATTTCTTCCAATATCTTTGAAGTTGAAATATATAATAGGTGATACTGGTCGACTACGAAGGGTTGTATGTTTGACTCGATTGTCTCAAGTTTTAGATAGTTTTTATCTTCGAGAGTATAGGTAATTAACTTGTTGAAATCTGCTTCCGCCAATATGGGTAGGGATATATTGATATTGCACGACTTATGGATCCAATCATCAATATTTTCAACCAAAGTAAGGTCATTATGATAACGCAACACTTTGTCCAATTGAATGATTATTTTTTTAGGAGCACCTTGTTTTTTGGATCCCAAAGGTCGACCACTTTTTTTCATGATGTATGAAGATATTGTGCCCCTAATTAACATAAAATAACTAGCAGTTGTTAGCAACTGTTGACAACTGCTAAAAACTGAACTTATTAAGATGTCGGATGTATCTTATTGTAAAACAAATGAGAATACGCAGATTTGATGTTGGATGTATGTGCCCAAAGGATGGGTTTTGTATTGATAAGTGATCGTTTCAATCATTGATTCTCTTGTATGTGGAATTGTCTGATTTTTTAATAAAAATCACATCGATTTGGCTGTCCATCGATTTTTTGAAATGTATTGATGAACGCGGTGGCAAATTCAATCCGACGTCCTTTAACATTTGATCGTGCCATTCCATCATTTCTGAATATTTCAGTTTTCTGAACGGCTGTTCTTTAATAGGAACCTGCTCAATTAAGTGGGGTTCTCTAAATTGAATTTTTAATGTAATCCTTGGGGATAATAACCTCAATCTTTTGGACAGATAGGTTTTAAATCGATAATAGAATTTTGTTGTTTTCATAGCTTATATGTTTGAATTTCTTCCTCATTATTTTACCACCGTGGTTGCTATTAACTCGGTTGGTGACGATCAAAGCGTCTCAAAATGATGATTCAAATATAAGCATTCCCCTGATGTGGTTCGATTAAATATCATTTATTCATCTCAAAAAAATCTCTCTCGGATGAGTACCACCAAAAACTACTTTGGTAACATTGCACAACCATAAAGTGGGTGGCTTAGTCATCCTCTACAGTATTTTTGGAAGACGAAAGTGATGGTTGGGGTGATGCCACGAAGTCGTTAGCTCTAAGTCACGGATACTTGGGTATTGACCATAAAATATCCACGCTTTACTATTTCTTAACTCTTGCTTTCAAGTTGTTTTCAAGATTTTCGAAAGCGATGACTTTGTCTTGGTAAATGTAAACAGAGCTCCTACCATAATAAAGGCGTCTGGCCTCTTCTGCAGTAACCATATAGCTGTCAGGTTCGCCCATAACTGCAATGACATCATCCACTGTAGAACCGATGTAAAAGTAATTCTTCGAAATACTTGTTTTTCCCTTGAGCTCATTCAGCTCTGTTTCTAGGGCTTTGTTCTTTTGTTCAAGTGATTCGACGTATGACAGGTCGATTTTACCATTGTTGCTGTTACAAGAGAGTATCGAAAAACAGAATACGAGTGTACGTCGTCAAGTTCATTAGGACAAGTGTTAAACAAAACTAAGTGATTGATTTTGAATTTGCAATAGGTGATTTATCCGTCTTTGTAAAATGGTTTTGTGCTTGATTTCTTCTCTTTGTTGCAGGATTTTCGCGCCCCTATTGAAGTATACATCGGCAGGTGCTAGATTGTTTAAGGACTCATGTAGGCGGTTATTGTTGTAAAAATCAATAAACTCACCCAATGCCCTTTCTAATTCTTCTGGTGAATAATAGTGTTCAAGTAAGATTCTATTCTTCATAGTCCTGTGATAACGCTCAATTTTACCCTGGGTTTGTGGGTGCATGGGCTTTCCACGAGTGTGTTCTACGCCTCTTTTTGATAAATAGGACTTTAACTCCCCCGATAAATAACAAGATCCGTTGTCCGACAGTAAGCGTGGTACTGCATTCGCCTTGATTCTGGCTTTGCCCAGCGCTTGCTCCACGGTCCTAACGGCATCTTCGGCTTTCATTGTTGAACACAGCTCCCAATGCACAATATATCTGCTGTAATCATCTAAAATGGTCGATAAATAGTACCAACCCCAACCTTTGATTTTGAAGTAAGTAAAATCCGTTTGCCACATCTCATTCACCCTAAGGGTTTTGTCTTTAAATTCATCTGCCGCACTCAATACCACGTAGTTGGGAGCTGTTAGTAATCCTCGTTTCTTTAACAAGCGGTATACCGTTGATTCGGATACAAAGTATTCACTAGATTCGGCGTATCGTATGGCCAACTCACGGGCAGATAGTTCAGGATTTTCCAAAGCAAAATCTATAATCTGCGATTCTATCTCATAGGGTATTTTATTCCAAACACAATGCTGTTTTGATGTACTAATTTCCAATCCAGTCTCGCCAAATTTGACATACCGATCATACCAAGCATAAAACGTACTGCGATGAATACCAATTTGTTCCAAGGTAGCCTTAACGCCAATGGGCGATTGTTCTACTATCTTGATGATCTCCATTTTTTCTGCCGCTGTCATTCTCATATATCTGTGGAATTTGATTCGAGACCATTCATGCTTTTTTTTAACGTCCGATTCTTAAGCATCAACTCGGCCACCAAGTTTTTAAGCTCTGCATTCTCGTTTCTGATCTGATTTACTTCATCTGTATTTGCCTCCCGCAAGGTGTCTCCATTCAATCTCCGTTTGCCGGCCTCAATAAAGTCTTTGCTCCATCGATAATACAACGCTGGTGCGATGCCTTCTTTTCTGCAAATGGTGTTAATGGATTCATCACCACGCAATCCTGAAATAACAATTCTGATTTTTTCTTCAGAGCTAAATTTACGCTTGGTTCGTCGGCGAATATCCTTGATAACCGCCTCCGCATTTTTTGGTTCTTTTTCTTTCATTGTAAGCAATTTATGGTTTTTAAGTATAACTTTGTTTAGTCACACTTATGTCCACTTTATGCTGACGATCTACAAATACGAGAATAAAATAGCTTTTCATTTGAAATATTAATGGATATTTTAAATCTGCAATATAACTATGTTAAACGTTTGATTTAGTATCAACTGTGCTATCCAAATACTTCATGTAGCTGATGTGAACCGCGTGTTTCAGATAGAAGCACATTTTTACCACATTGATGTTATCCTTGGTTTTCAATTCCTCATAGCTATCTTGTTTCGGAGTGATGTCTCCCATGTAGTAAAATTCCGTGCCTTCGTCATCATTCTTTTTGATAAACAATGGAATTCTGAGCCCTGCGTTGGTCTTGAATTGAATGATCTCCGGGCTGTTTAACGTTCTTTTTCGTTTGCTGTAGTATTGCAATAAACGGTCACTTAAAAATTTGTCTTCGTAATCGTGGAAGTCCTGCTTGTTGTAGGTGACGAAAATCGGACATTGGGTTTTTACTTTGTCAAATACATATCCTCCAACGTTCTGCGCAAGTGGGTTTTGGTCCCATCCCAAAATTCTGAAAACATCTTTACGCGAGTATTTCCCGTACAAATGGAAACCATCACAATACTCACCGTCGTAAAATTGTTTGTGACGATGAATACTGGCTTTGGTTGTATCCAACAATAAGTTGGTAAAATAGGTTGATTGTAAACAAGCCAACAAATCTTTACCTAAATGTATTTTGCCAGATTCTTCGTTAAATTGAACCAATGTGAAACCTCCAACTTCACCGATGGATTTTAAAGCACCATCTTTCAATTCTGTTGCAAATCTCAAATTCAAATTGTGAACATATGATCTAATATTCTCTGGCTTGATAGAGTATGTGTTGGTTGATGTTTCAGCCAACAATTCAGATATATCTATGGCCGTATTGGTATTGTTATTTTTGAATTCTTGAATCAGTTGGAATAAAATTAGAGATTCTTCCAGTCGTTTGCCATTCAATACCTCTAGGGATAGTGATTCCAATATTTTTAATTGGTCACCAATTATTTCCTCTGACTTCTTTGGTAGTTTTAATTTTAAGAGAAATCCATAATATGATTTATACTCGTTTACAAAAGTGAATGGATCCCTGGATCCATGCTCAATAAAATCCATCATCATCGGGGTATACCCCAATTTGAAATTTAACAAATCAAAGTCCGTTTTTAGATCCTTGAATTTGCTCAAGTTCGCGTCATTTAAGGATTTGAAAATTCGCTCTTTAGAAATCGAGTCGAAATTGATGGTAGATGCTCCGGGAATTAAATCTGAGCCGTTTACCAAGCATCGTCTAATTCTGTCTTTGTTGAAGGAGGTGTCTCCAAACAAGGCAATCGGCACCAAGAAATTGTTTTTATAGTTGCCAATAAAATCCAATACGGTCAAATACTCTTTATTCTCAGCTTTTCTCAAACCTCGACCAAGTTGCTGCACAAATACGATGGCAGATTCTGTTGGACGTAGCATAAGAATCAAATTGATTCGGGGAATGTCGATACCCTCATTGAATATGTCGCGACACACAATGAAATCAATTTTTGTATTGAAATCGTCTGTCTCAAGTCGTTGAATACCCATTGAACGTTCCGCTTCAGAATTCTGGCCTGTGAGTCCGATGGAGGGATATCCCCGTTCAGTGAGTTTTTCAGCAATGGCATAACATTCATCTACTTTGGAACAAAAGATCAATCCACGTACTCCTTCAAGTTCTGCGCCGTATCGACCGATGGATTCGATGATTTTATCTATGCGTTCTTCAGAAACGAGTAGGTTGAAGTCTGCTTTTTCCTCAAGTACTTGACCATTCACCGTGATATCTGAGATACCGAAATAATGGAAAGGTGTCAGTAAGTCTGCTTTCAAAGCCGTTTGTAATCTTATTTCATAAGCTACGTTGTGATCAAACTTTGAATATATGTCAAATCCATCTGTTCTCTCCGGCGTTGCTGTCATGCCGAGTAAGAATTTGGGTTCGAAATAATCAATAATGTGATCATACATTTTCGCCCCAGCATGATGACTTTCATCGATCACGATGTAATCGAAATGATCTTTTGGGAATTTTAATCGATGTGATTCTTTGCTCAACGTTTGAGCAGTTGCAAACATAAATCGGACAGTCTCATTTTTTTCAGTACCAGTGTATACGCCGAAATCGTCTGTGGGTGCATCGATAATTATTTCCTGAAATGAATGAAGGGCTTTGCGGGCAATGTTCTCGCGGTGAATAACAAACAACATTCTCTTGGGCGCAAATGATCGAACATCAAATGCTGCGAGATAGGTCTTTCCTGTTCCTGTAGCAGAAATAACAAGCGCTTTCTTTTTGCCTTGATTTCTGAGTTTTGATAATTTTATCAATGCCTCATGCTGCATCGAGTTCGGCTCAGGAATATTGAGTTTTGTATGGTATTTTAGCGCAGGATCAAGTGTTTGTTTAACTTGCTGAGAATTGTAAAATGCTTCGTAGGTTCTGATGAAGTCTTCATCTACAATAACCGAATGGTCATAATCGAATTGGAATTCAGATCTTAATTCTTTCAGCGTTGCACCATCATCATGGCTGTGAAGTAAAATGTTCAACTCTCGGTTAACCGCCAATGCATTTTGTGTGAGGTTGGAACTGCCGATAATGAATGATTGATAGTTGCCATGGTCAAATAAATAACCTTTGGCATGGTGACTCTTCTTTTGAATCATACGCAATTCAATGTTCTCGAATTGCAACAATAATTTCATGGCACCGGGTTGGCTGAAAGTGAGGTAATCAGAAATGACGATTGTTCCACGGATGTTTTTGTCTTGCAGGCGCATTAGCGTCTGCAAAATTGATTTTACACCGCTGCTGGTAATGAAAGCTACGTTGAACCAGAAATGTTGACAGTTTTCTAATTCCTCTAGGAGGGTAGAGAGGACTTTTATAGATTTCTGACCAGAATTTGTGAGAATTCGGGGTGTGTAATTTCCTTGGTATTGACTCGCATCATCAATAAACCCATGTTGTAATCC
>JACCDQ010593299.1_pt1 | contig 11947 bp, 9 predicted proteins | sample 7446031 | NCBI WGS metagenome assembly JACCDQ01 (sample SAMN15323442, study PRJNA562643) | freshwater metagenome | isolation source: river surface water | place: USA:Blue River Watershed | collected 2017-08-17
GCCGGGCGGCCCCCTTTTTCGTTGCCTTTCTTTTCGCGGATGCGCTCCATCATCTCTGAGCGGGCCGCTTTGGCGGCCGCCTGCATCACGTCGCGGCTGGGCGGTTTGCCAGCGCCGCCCCATATGGTTTGGCGACCCATGGCAATGGGTTCCGCCACCTCACCGGGCTCGGGCATGAAGTCCTGGAAAATTTCCACCGGAATTTGCTGCTTGGTGAACTTCTCGATGGCCATCATGAAGCCTTCCTCGTCCAAGCTCACCAGGCTGACAGCAGCGCCTTCTGCCCCCGCGCGGCCGGTGCGGCCAATGCGGTGCACGTAGTCTTCGCACACGTTCGGGATTTCGTAGTTCACCACGTGTGGCAAATCGTCAATGTCAATGCCGCGCGCGGCAATGTCGGTTGCCACCAAGGCGCGCAGCTCACCGGTCTTGAAGCCGGCCAACGCCTGGGTGCGAGCGGTCTGGCTCTTGTTGCCGTGCAGCGCCATGGCACTGATGTTGTTTTTGTTCAAAAAGTCGGCCACGTTGTTGGCGCCGAACTTGGTGCGGGTGAACACCAGCACCTGGCTCCAGTTGTGCTGGTTGATGATGTGCGCCAACAAGGCTTTTTTCTTGCCGCGGCCCACCGGGTGTATGGTTTGCTTGATGCGTTGCACCGTGGTGTTGGGCGGCGTGACCTGGATGCTTTTCGGGTTGTTGAGCAAGCCGTTGGCCAGTTCGCGGATCTCATCGCTGAAGGTGGCCGAAAACAGCAGGCTTTGCTTGTTTTTGGGCATCAGCTTCAGGATTTTTTTCACGTCGTGGATAAAACCCATGTCCAGCATGCGGTCGGCCTCGTCCAGCACCAGGATTTCGACTTTGGACAGGTCCACGTGACCTTGGTCGATCAGATCGAGCAGTCGGCCAGGGGTGGCCACCAGCACATCCACCCCTTTGTTGATGGCGTTGATTTGGGGGTTCATGCCCACGCCGCCAAAAATGGCCGCGGTCTTGATTTTCAGGTGCTTGCCGTAGGCCTTGACCGACTCTTCAACCTGTGCGGCGAGTTCGCGGGTCGGTGCCAACACCAAGGCGCGCACAGGGCGCGCCTGGCCTTTGATGGCCTCGGGGGCGTTGGCTTGCAGGCGGTGCAGCAGGGGCAGCGTGAAGGCAGCGGTTTTGCCGGTGCCGGTCTGGGCGCCTGCCAGCAGGTCGTGCCCTTCGAGCACGGCGGGTATGGCTTCGGCCTGGATGGGGGTGGGGTGCTCGTAGCCTTGTTCGCGTACGGCTTCCAAAATGGCCGGGGCCAGGTTCAGTTCTTCAAATGTCATTTAGGGTAGCGCCAGTCCGTGGCGCAGGGTATCGGCCTCATCCTGCGCACAAGGGCGGCAGGCCAGTCAAGGTAGGCTGATGGGTCGAAAAAATTTTGGGCCGTTGACGTTGCCAGGTTGGCAAGCGCAGCCCCAGCAAGGTGCTGGCGGAAGCACTGACTGAAGGTGCTTTCAAGACGCATTGTCGCATAAAGGGATAATGTCGGGTGATTCGTGCTGCATTTGGCACTTTTTTGTTTGGAACTACGCTCCCCATGGCCCAATACGTTTATTCCATGAACCGTGTCACCAAGACCGTGCCGCCCAAGCGGCAGATCTTGAAGGACGTGTCGATCAGCTTCTTTCCTGGCGCCAAAATTGGCGTGCTGGGCTTGAACGGTTCCGGCAAATCGACGCTGCTCAAAATCATGGCGGGCATTGACAAAGAGATCGAGGGCGAAGCCGTGGCCATGCCCGGTATCAAAATCGGTTACCTGCCGCAGGAGCCGCAAATTTCGCCCGAGCAAACCGTGCGCCAGGCGGTGGAAGAAGGCATTGGCGGGGCCTTGGCCGCCAAGCAACGCCTGGACGAGGTGTACGCCGCCTACGCCGAAGAAGATGCCGACTTTGACGCCCTGGCTGCCGAGCAGGCCGAGCTGGAGGCAATCATCGCGGCCAGCGGTTCCGAAAACTCCGACCTGCAGCTCGAGTTGGCCGCTGATGCTCTGAACCTGCCCCCTTGGGATGCGGTCATCAAGAACCTGTCGGGCGGTGAAAAACGGCGCGTGGCCCTGTGCAGGCTGTTGTTGTCCAAGCCCGATATGCTGCTGCTGGACGAACCCACCAACCACTTGGACGCCGAATCGGTGAACTGGCTCGAGCAGTTTCTGCAGCGCTTTCCAGGCACTGTGGTGGCCATCACCCACGACCGCTATTTCCTGGACAACGCTGCCGAATGGATTTTGGAACTGGACCGGGGCCATGGCATCCCGTACAAGGGCAACTATTCCGATTGGTTGGACCAAAAGGAACGCCGCTTGGAGTCGGAGCAAAAGAGCGAAGACGCCCGCACCAAGGCCATGAAAGAGGAACTGAAATGGGTGCGCTCCAATGCCAAGGGCCGCCAGGCCAAGAGCAAAGCGCGATTGTCCCGTTTTGAGGAATTGAGCGACGTTGACTACCAAAAACGCAACGAAACCAACGAAATTTTCATTCCCGTGGCAGATCGCCTAGGCAACCAAGTCATTGAATTCAAGAATGTCAGCAAGTCGTTTGGCGACCGTTTGTTGATTGACAACCTGTCGTTCAGCGTGCCCCCGGGGGCCATTGTGGGCATCATCGGCCCCAACGGCGCGGGCAAATCCACGCTGTTTCGCATGATCCAGGGTGTCGAAACGCCCGACGCGGGTGAAGTCACCATCGGGCAAACCGCCAAGTTGGCTTTTGTGGACCAAAGCCGCGAAAGCCTGGACGGCAGCAAAACCGTGTGGGAAGACGTTTCGGGCGGGTTGGACAACATCGTGGTCGGCAAGTTTGTGATGCCCAGCCGTGCCTACATTGGCCGCTTCAACTTCAAGGGCAACGACCAGCAAAAGCTGGTGGGCAACCTTTCGGGCGGTGAGCGGGGCCGTTTGCATTTGGCCAAAACCCTGGCCCAGGGCGGCAACGTGCTGATGCTGGACGAACCGTCGAACGACTTGGACGTGGAAACCCTGCGTGCGCTGGAAGAGGCGTTGCTGGAGTTTGCCGGCAGCGCCATGGTGATTTCCCACGACCGCTGGTTCCTCGACCGTATTTGCACCCACATCCTGGCTTGCGAAGGCGATTCGCAGTGGGTGTTCTTTGACGGCAACTACAGCGAATACGAAGTCGACAAAAAGCGCCGCCTGGGTGACGAGGGCGCTCGGCCCAAACGCATGCGCTTCAAGGCACTGAAATAATGCCGTCAGACCCGCAAACGCCCAGCGCCGAACAGGTGCTGGCCGACATGCACCGCTGGATTGAAAAAGCGGTGATCGGCCTGAACCTGTGCCCTTTTGCCAAAGCGGTGTACGTGAAAAACCAGGTGCGCCTGGTGGTGAGCCGCGCCCGCCACCTGGACGCGTTTTTGGACGACCTGGACCGTGAACTGGAACTCTTGAGCACCACGCCGGCCGAGCAAATTGACACCACTTTGCTGGTGCACCCTACCTTGTTTCCCGACTTCTTTGCGTTCAACGATTTTTTGAACGTGGTGGACGAGGTGCTGGAAGAACACGAGCTGGACGGCGTGATCCAGGTGGCGCCATTTCACCCGGATTTTCAATTCGAAGGCACCGAGCCGCAGGATGCCGACAACCTGACCAACCGCGCCCCGTATGCCGTGCTGCACCTGTTGCGTGAAGACAGCATTGAACGGGCAGTGGCTTCGGGCGACAGCGCGGAAGACATTGTGGAGCGCAACCTGCAAACCGTGCGCCGTTTGGGCGCTGCCGGGTGGGCCGAGTTGTTGAAGTCTGACACTTGACCCCAGGCCTGGCAGCCGTTTACCTCAGGCAGAGCTGCCAAGCAGCTTGTCGATCCAGTCAAGCAGCTCCAGTGGGCTGAAAGGTTTGACCAGGTAGGCCGATGCGCCGGCTTCTTGGCCCAGTTCCCGGTCCCGGGCCTGCCCGCGCGCGGTCAGCATCAGTATGGGTATGTGTTTCAGCGCTGCGTCCGCACGTATGCGACGGCAGGCTTGCAGGCCGTCGATTTCTCCCGGCATCATCACGTCCATCAAGATCAAATCGGGCTTTAACGCCTGCGCCTTGACAACGCCCGTCAAGCCATCCGCTGCCTCGTGAAGTTCTAAATCTTCAAACTCCAGCGTCATGCGAATGAGTTTGCGGATGTCGCTGTGGTCTTCGACCAGCAAGACTTTTTTCATGGTTTCTTCTCGATTTTGAAGCGCTCCCTGCCGTGCGATTCAGGGAAGGCTTTTTTGCGACATATATGACCTTATATCATAAAAAATAATCAATAAAACATCATGAATTTATAAAAATGAAACATTGATTGTTAAAAATAAATGATGCAAAATACAGTTGTGCGCAATGTGCGAAGTGTTGCAAAATTATGATCATGCAAAATCCGAACAACTCTCCCGATATGTCGTCCTCCAACTACTACACCACTTTGGAGGTGGCCAAGATGCTTGGCATGGCGGTGCGTTCGATACAGTTGATGGTGGACAGGGGCGATTTGCAGGCGTGGAAGACCCCGGGAGGCCACCGCCGCATCACCCGCGAATCGCTGGAGCGCTGGCTGCAAGGCACCCGTTCAGGCGTGTCGGCTGCGCACGGCCCCAAGGTGGAGGGTGGGCGCGGCCGTCGCCGTGGCGCTGCGGTGCATTACCCGCGCGTGCTGTTGATCGAAGACAGCTCACACTTCCAGAACCTGGTGTCTATGCTGGTCAAGCAAAAATTCCCGGGGGTGGATTTGCACATTGCCAACGACGGCATTACCGGGCTGGTGTCCTTCGGCCAACTGCAACCAGACCTGATCATTGTGGATATTTTGTTGCCCGGGATTGACGGGGCAACCATGATCACTGGGTTGCGGCGACATGCCCTGTTCGGCAATTGCAAGCTGATTGTGCTGACTTCGCTGGACCAGGAACAGCGTGCGCCCTATGCATTTGCCTTGCAAGATGTGCCAGTGGTGCACAAACCGCGTTTGGTGAACGAGCTGCCAGGGTTGATTGAAGACGCCCTGAAAATGGTGCTGCGTCCGCAAGACAAGACGGGCACCGAGGCTGTTGATGCTTAATCCACCCCGCGTAGTTTTGGTGGAAGACGATGCGGCTGTTCGCCGTTTCGTGGGCATGGCCTTGTCTGAAATGGACGTTGAGCTGATTGAGTGCGCGAGCGCCGAAGAGGCCTTGGTTGCTTTGAGGACGCGCCCAGCCCAGTTGGTGATCACGGACTTGACTTTGCCGGGCGCATCGGGCGTCTCCCTGATCGAGCAATTGACCAAAGACGCGGGTGCAGACCGCGCCGCCAAGGTGGTGGTGTTCAGCGGCGGCTTGCACTCGGCCATGCGGGACCGGCTCAAGGCGCTGGGCGTTTGGCGTTGTTTGCCAAAACCCGCGTCGCTTTCGGAACTTGACGCCGTGGTGCGCGAAGGGCTCGACTTGCTGAACTGGCCCGACCAACCGGAGCAGGCCAGCCTGATGCACCACAGTGGTTTGCAACCCCACGAACTGACCGCGATAGAGACCTATTTTGATGGTGACAGACAGTTTTACGAGACCTACCGCGACTCTTGCATCGCCCAGTTCCATGTGGACATCAACGAAGGGGATGTGGCCTGTCAGGCGGGTGATGCGGTGTCGTTGCGGCGCACGGCGCACAGCTTGAAAAGCGTTTTGCAAACCTTGGGCTATGCCGACCATTCGGTTTGTGCCAAGGCGCTGGAAGACGCTGCCCAACACCAACCCTGGCCCACTGCAGAGGCGGGTTGGCGCGAACTGCGCGACCGCATGGTCAACAGTTTCAGGCTTTGAACGGGAAGAGCCAAAGCAATCCGAGCGTCATCACCACATACCGCCCGAATTTGCCCACGGCCATGTAGGCCATGCAGGGCAGCAGTGGAAATTTGAGCCAACCTGCTACCGCGCACAGGGGGTCGCCTACCAAAGGCAACCAGCTCAGCAAGCAGGCCTTGGGGCCAAAGCGTTCCAGCCAGTCCAAGGCCCGCAAATGCGTGGCGTTGCCGCGCGCATTGTCCAGCGCGCGGTGGGCGCCGTACCCCATGGCCCAACTGACCACGCCGCCCAGTGTGTTGCCTGCTGTGGCCACCCAAATGGCCGGCCACAGCAGGTCGGGGTTGAGCTTGATCAGCGCAAAAACGGCCGGTTCCGAACCCATGGGCAGCAAGGTGGCCGATACAAAAGCCACGACGAAAACCGTGCTCAAGCCCACCTCGGGCAGGCTCAACCATTGCATCAACGGTGTCATCCAGGTGTCCATGGGGATCAGTATAGGCGCTACAATCCTGCCTTATTTTTCAGCACGCGCAGGCCGGCCCCCTTTGGCCAACAACGCTGTTGACTTGTTCACCCCCCCAGCACCGGCTCATGCGCATCGGCCCCTACACCTTGTCGAACGGTTTGTTCGTGGCCCCCATGGCGGGAGTCACCGACAGGCCTTTTCGCCGTTTGTGCAAGCAACTGGGGGCGGGCTACGCGGTCAGCGAAATGGTCACATCGCGGCCCGATTTGCGCGACAGCCTCAAAACATCGCGCCGTGCCAACCACGAAGGCGAGCCAGGCCCGATTGCGGTGCAAATTGCCGGCACCGACGCGGACATGATGTCTGAAGCCGCCCGCTACAACATTGACCGGGGGGCCCAGATCATCGACATCAACATGGGTTGCCCCGCCAAAAAAGTGTGCAACAAGTGGGCAGGGTCGGCGTTGATGCAGGATGAGGCGTTGGCTTTGCAAATCGTGCAAGCCGTGGTGCAAGCCTGCGAACCCCACGGCGTGCCCGTGACCTTGAAAATGCGCACCGGATGGTGCCAGTCGGCCAAGAACGCCCCGGTGCTGGCCCGGGCGGCTGAAAGCGCCGGTGTGCAAATGCTGACGGTTCACGGCCGCACCCGCGAACAAGGCTACAAAGGGCAGGCCGAACACGACACGGTGGCCGCCATCAAGGCCGAGGTGAAAATTCCGGTGGTGGCCAATGGCGACATTGACAGCCCCGAGAAAGCCCGCAATGTTTTACTGACCACCGGGTGCGACGCGGTGATGATAGGCCGGGCCGCGCAGGGAAGGCCTTGGCTGTTTCGGGAAGTGGCCCATTTTTTGGCCACCGGCGAGCATCTGCCTGCCCCAACGGTGCAGGAATTGCAGCATTGGATGCTCGGGCATTTGCAAGATCACTATGCTTTGTACGGCGAGTACACCGGGGTGCGCACAGCACGCAAGCATTTGGGTTGGTACACGCGTGCCTTGCCCGGCAGCGCCGTGGATCGGGCGTTGTTTCGCGAGCGCATCAATGCCATTGATGATTGCAACGAGCAATGGCACTGCGTGCGCGACTATTTTGAACAAGCGGCCTCTACAACGACAGAACACTGGAAACAAGTGGCATGAGCAACAACACATTACAAGAATGCGTGCGCACCAGCATGGAAGCCTACTTCAAGGACCTGGAAGGCCTTGAGCCCACCAACGTGCATGACATGCTGGTGCTGGCGGTGGAAAAACCCCTGCTGGAGGTGGTGATGGCGCGCGCCCAAAACAACCAGTCCCGCGCCGCCCAGTGGCTGGGTTTGAACCGCAATACCTTGCGCAAAAAGCTGTTGGAACACGGCTTGATTGATTGATTTTTTTGACCTTGGAAGCCCCTTGATGAAAGCTCTTCTTTCCGTCTCCGACAAAACCGGCGTGCTTGAACTGGCGCGAGAACTCAGCGCCTTGGGCGTGCAGTTGATTTCCACCGGAGGCACCGCCAAATTGTTGGCAGACCATGGACTGCCTGTGACCGAAGTGGCCGAGGTGACCGGTTTTCCTGAAATGCTGGACGGACGCGTCAAAACCCTGCACCCCCTGGTGCACGGTGGTTTGTTGGCGCGCCGGGACTTTCCCGAGCACATGGCCGCGCTCAAAGCGCACAACATCGGCACCATCGATATCTTGGTGGTCAACCTGTACCCGTTTGAAGCCACGGTGGCCAAGGCCGGCTGCACTCTGGAAGATGCGATCGAAAACATTGATATTGGCGGCCCCGCCATGGTGCGCAGCGCCGCCAAAAACTGGAAGGATGTGGCGGTGCTGACCGACGCCAGCCAGTATGCCGGTGTGGTGACCGAACTGAAAGCCGGAGGCAGCGTGAGCGACGCCACCCGCTTCAAGCTGGCCGTGGCCGCGTTCAATCGCATCAGCAACTATGACGCTGCCATCAGCGATTATTTGAGTTCGGTGGACCTGTCCAGTGGTGTGCCGGCAGGCCATGCCGCGCCCCAGCGGCTCGATTTTCCGGGCCAGAGCAATGGCCGTTTCGTCAAGCTGCAAGACTTGCGCTACGGCGAGAACTCACACCAACAGGCCGCCCTGTACCGCGACCTCTACCCCGCGCCCGGTTCCCTGGTGACGGCCCAGCAGTTGCAAGGCAAAGAGCTGAGCTACAACAACATCGCCGATTCAGACGCCGCCTGGGAGTGCGTCAAGAGTTTCGATGCGCCGGCTTGCGTGATTGTGAAACATGCCAACCCTTGTGGTGTGGCTGTGGGCCAAAACGCGCTGGAGGCTTACAGCAAAGCCTTTCAAACCGACCCCACCAGTGCCTTTGGCGGCATCATTGCTTTTAACCGGCCGGTGGATGGCGCCGCAGCCCAGCAGGTGAGCAAGCAGTTTGTTGAGGTGCTTATGGCGCCCGACTACACCCCAGAAGCGCTGGAAGTGTTCAAAACCAAGGCCAATGTGCGGGTGCTCAAGATTGCTTTGCCGCCCGGTGGCGCCACCGCATGGGACAAAGGCCAGAACCTGATGGACGTCAAGCGCGTGGGTTCAGGCTTGCTGATCCAGTCTGCGGACAACCACGAGCTGCAGCTCTCGGACTTGAAAGTGGTGACCGTGAAACAGCCCACCGCGCAAGAATTGCAAGACCTGTTGTTTGCCTGGAAGGTGGCCAAGTTCGTCAAAAGCAACGCGATTGTGTTTTGCAAAAATGGCATGACCATGGGTGTGGGCGCTGGCCAAATGAGCCGCCTGGACTCCGCCCGTATTGCCAGCATCAAGGCGGGGCATGCCAACCTGACCCTGCAAGGCACGGTGGTGGCCAGCGACGCTTTTTTCCCGTTCCGAGACGGGCTCGACGTGGTGGTCGATGCCGGCGCGACTTGCGTGGCCCAGCCCGGCGGTTCCATGCGCGATCAAGAAGTGATCGACGCTGCCAACGAGCGCGGCGTGGCCATGGTGTTCACGGGTGTGCGCCATTTCCGGCATTGAGCAGGTTCGCAGCTACAGCAATTTTTTAAGGCGGTACAGCGCATCCAGGGCCTCTCGGGGGCTCAGGGTGTCGGGGTCCAGCTGCAGCAGCGCTGTCTCAACAGCGCTTGGATGGGCCGGTTCGGCGGCAGGGGGGGCTGCGAACAAGTCCACCTGACGTTGGGTTTGGGCGCTGTGGGCTTCCAGGGCCTCCAGCGCGTGGCGGGCGTGGTTGACCACCACTGCAGGCACCCCCGCCAGGCGGGCCACCTGAACGCCATAGCTCCGGTTGGCCGGGCCGGGCTCTATTTGGTGCAAAAACACAATGTCGCGGCCCTGGCCTTCTGCCGCAGAAACGTGCACGTTGTGCGAAGCATGGTGGCTGGCCGGGAACTCGGTGAGTTCAAAATAGTGGGTGGCGAACAAGGTAAAAGCCCTGACCTTGTCGTGCAAGTGGGTGGCAATCGAGCCTGCCAAGGCCAAGCCGTCAAACGTTGAGGTGCCGCGCCCGATCTCGTCCATCAGCACCAGGCTGTTTGGCGTGGCCCCGTGCAAAATTTGCGCAGCCTCCGTCATTTCCAGCATGAAGGTGGACTGGGCGTTGGCCAGGTCGTCGGCGGCGCCAATGCGGGTGTGTATCGCGTCCAACGGTCCCAAACGGCAGCTTTGGGCGGGCACATAACTGCCCATGCTTGCCAACAAGGCAATCACGGCCACTTGGCGCATGTAGGTGGACTTGCCGCCCATGTTGGGGCCGGTGATCACTTGCATGCGGGCTTTGGGGCCCAGTACCGTGTCATTGGGAATGAAGTTGCCGCCGGTGGTTTCGTTCAATCGGGCCTCCACCACCGGGTGGCGGCCACCGCGTATTTCAATGCCCGGTTCAATCGAAAACTCGGGTGCAGTCCAACTCAGGGTGAGAGACCGCTCGGCCAGCGCGCACAATGCGTCCAGACTTGCAATCGACCGTGCCACCCGGCTCAGGGCTGGAACATGGGCTTGCAAAGCGTCCAACAACCCTTCGTAGAGCCACTTTTCGCGGGCCAGTGCGCGTTCTTGCGCGCTCAGGGCCTTGTCTTCAAAAGCTTTGAGCTCAGGGGTGACGAAGCGTTCTGCATTTTTGAGGGTTTGGCGGCGGCGGTAGTCGTCGGGCACCTTGTCGATCTGGCCTTGGGTGACTTCGATGTAGAAGCCATGGACCCGGTTGAATTGCACCCGCAGGTTGGCAATGCCGGTGCGAGCCCGCTCGCGGGCTTCCAGGTCGAGCAAAAAACCGTCGCAATTGGTTTGAATGGCGCGCAGTTCGTCCAGCTCCGCGTCGAAACCGTGGTTGATCACGCCACCGTCGCGGACAAGCGCCGCTGGTTCGGGCAGCAGGGCACTTTGCAACAACTCGGCGCACCCCGCAGGCGGTTGCAATTGCTCGCCCAGCGCAGCGAGCATGCCCCCCGCGCCCGAGGTGGACTCCAAAACTTGGCGCAACGCACCCGACAGCTGCGCGGTTTTGTCCAGCGTTGCAGACAGACCGACCAATTCACGTGGGCGCACTTGGCGCAGCGCAATGCGGGCGGTCACACGTTCCACATCGGTGGCGCCTTTGAGCGCCTGGCGCAGGGGCTCCACCAAGCCTTGCCGCAGGCGTGCAATGGCTTGCAGCCGTGCCCGAGCGGGGCCACGGTCTCGGGGGGGCTCCAGCAACCAGCGTTTGAGTTCGCGGCTGCCCATGCCGGTTTGGCAGGTGTCCAGCAAGGAAAACAGGGTAGGGGCTGTTTCGCCGCGCAGGGTTTGGGTGAGTTCCAGGTTGCGGCGGGTGTTGGCCGGCAGATCTATCCAAGCGTCTGGCTTGGCGACTTGCAGCTCGCGCAAGTGGGCCAGGGCGCGGCCCTGGGTGTGTTCGGCGTAGTCGAGCAGTGCTGATGCTGCGGCATGGGCCTCCGGCAAATCTTGCGCGTTCCAGGCGCTCAGGCTGGCCGTTTGCAGCTGTTCGCACAGTTTGCGTTGGCCCAAACCGGCATCAAATGCCCAAGCAGGGCGCAGGGCCAGGGTCAAACGGCTGCCGCTGCCTTGGGCGGCAATGGCGGGCCACTGGCGCTGCAGTTCCTCCAGTTGACGTTCAAACAAAGGGCTTGCATCGGCACTGTGCAGCAGCTCGCTGGGGCCGATTCGCACCAGCCACTGGCGCAGGTCGTCAGTGGGGCATTGCGCCAGATGGACGACGCCTTGGGTCACACTCAACCAAGCCAAACCACAGGTGTTGCGGGCACCGGGGTGAACGGCCAGCAGCAGGGCTTCGCTTTTGTCGCTGAGCAGTTCGCTGTCTGTCAGGGTGCCCGGCGTGACCACTCGCACCACCTTGCGTTCCACCGGGCCTTTGGAGGTGGCTGGGTCGCCCACTTGTTCGCATATGGCCACCGATTCGCCCAGTTTGATCAGGCGGGCCAGGTAGGTTTCAACTGAATGAAACGGCACCCCCGCCATCACCACCGCTTGCCCGGCCGATTGCCCACGACGCGTGAGTGTGATGTCGAGCAAACGAGCGGCTTTTTCGGCGTCGTCGTAAAACAGCTCGTAAAAATCCCCCATCCTGTAAAAAAGCAAAGTGTTCGGGAACCCCGCTTTCAGGGACAGGTACTGGGCCATCATCGGCGTGTGCTCAGGAGCTCCTTCTGCGGTCGATTTCAAATTCTTGTTTTCCATATAAATCAAC